>Ga0302197_10004907_pt1 | contig 11608 bp, 3 predicted proteins | sample II_Bog_N2_1_FD_193526 | JGI IMG/M metagenome (GOLD analysis project Ga0302197, IMG submission 193526) | Peat permafrost microbial communities from Stordalen Mire near Abisko, Sweden - II_Bog_N2_1 | ecosystem: Environmental > Terrestrial > Soil > Wetlands > Peat | place: Sweden: Abisko, Stordalen...
TAATGATAATGGATATATAATTTGATCTGCTGGACATTGACTATATGTGAACACGTTAGTCAAACAATCAGCTAGACAATCTCTCTCACTTACCATCCCAATCCATTATTTGTACCATTAAACATATATGTAACTGAAGTATTACCATAAGAAGAACATACTGCCAATGAAGCACCTTGTGGACATGGAATTGTAATTTCACATCCTCGTCCTGTTGATGGTGGAATACATACACATACCGGCACAGAAAATAAATCAGATGCATTAAATATACCTATTAGAGTATGGTTAGTCATCCACACTCACTCGCTCACGCTCCCGCTCACTCGCTCATGCTCACGCTCACTTACCAGTAGATATTTTATTTTGTACTTCAGTGACCGCTGAATAACATTCATCTGTTAACCATCCACCAGATCTAACAAATCCATTAAATAATGTTGGTGATACTTCTTGACATTCATCAAGGATATAATCTGATGTCATTAATGGTGAACCTAAATATCCACGATTTGAACATGGTTGACCAGACATAATAGAATATCCAGCTGCCATTGTATCACTACACGTCACACCACTAAAATATGGATTTGTACAAATACAAAAACCATATTCACATATCCCTTGATTGTTACAAAGACGTCCACCAACAGAGGGACAACTAACAGTATATATGGATGTGAGTGTTAACAGATAATTACCTAAAATAAATATCAAGATTGCACATATTGCCGCTAATATTCGTGTTAATGTTATTATTGTTAAACGTCTAACTCTATACATTTTTTTTTCTTTTTTGTGTGAGTGACGCGAGTGACGTTCAATCTACCAGGTGTGTCGTCGCTAATTCTGTCTTTCTTAGATCCGGGTGTGTCGTCGCATTCTCGTATTGATGTATCCATTGGATCGACATCGCGAGTGAAAGAGGGTTGAATTTGTATATCTTATATCGTTAATGCTCGGTATCCCAAAAAATACATTATGGGAGTTCCTTCCTAGCACTTTAAGTGCTAGGCTGTGTATCTATACATAATCATTCGTCCCATTCTCGTCGTTCATTATTACTTCACCATTGTTCTGGTATGCTACATCAAAATTATAGTTTACTAATCCTCCAAACGAGAAAGAATTAATCGCAACAGTTAATGGATCCACTTTTATTTTATTTACCTTAAGAAGTCTTTGATAACTTTGAGGCGCGCGATATAATTTTGATGCATTTTCCCTACATTTTAATCCATCGTCGTTATTGATCATTGATGCAATTGCCAGAGCAGATTCAAGTAATGGATTCCAACCAGTAATATCATGGGCGTTGTGTGCTCTACATACCAACCACAGTGTTGGATTATCACTCCATAATGCTAATGCTGCATATTGATATACATTAAATGAACGACCCATTATTTTTGATAATATCCCATACCAAATATCTGGTGTTGTCTTTAAACCATGAAATAAACATTCAATAAAAAAGGAACTATCCCATTGTCCTCTTTCATTAATAGATTCTATTGCAATATATCTTTCAAATGGACTGAGTATTGTTTTCTTTTGTTCAATTAGAAGAGTATATATTATATAATCTTTGGGTGTACTACCAAATTCACGGACGAGATCATATACAGCCTTATTGGATTTAAATTTTTCAAATGTAATTAAATTTGAATCTAACGTAACAATATCCCGTTTCTTTTTTTCATTATAAATAAATTTTACTTGACCAGGAGTAATATCAAACACACCCATTAATCTATCACAGTCTGATCTACTATCTTCACCAACAAAATCAAAATTCTTAAGATTTTCCTCTTCTTCATCATCGTCCTCTCCTCCTCCACTGGCATATTTTAAAAATAAACTACTAATCACATGATTTTGTACCGTTGAACTATATCTCGTACCAGCCACAGCACGATCAGATTTTGGATGTTGTACATTATTCTCATAACATTTCTTTAATTTATTAATTGCATTCTTAAATAACCAATGAGCCGATATCACATCACTGTTATTATGATATTGATTAAATAATCTAAAAAATTCTAAATAATCCAATTCTAAATAAGCTTTATAAAACGATTTATGTAAATCATCAGCTGTTCCAAATACAATAGGAGGTTGTGACCATGGCTGTGGTGATGATCGTGATTGTCGATCATTTCCAGGCTCAATGTGTTCTGCCAGTCCTGCTGTTGGGGGTAATTCTGATGTGGTGTGTTGTAATCCTACTTGTCGTTGCTGTTGTGCCCCTCGTTGTCGTACAGCGGCAGCGGCGGCGGCGGCTGATGTAAATGTTTGTGGTGGTAGTTCATCTGGTAATTCAAGTATTGGTACTGTTCTTGGTAATCTAACTGTTGGTGGTGATGGTATCTGTTGTGGTCCTGGCAATGTAACTGTTTGTGGTGTATGGAATGTAACTGTTTGTGGTGTCTGATGTGGTGTATGGAATGTAACTGTTGGTGGTATCTGTTGTGGTGTATGGAATGTAAATGTTTGTGGTATCTGTTGTGGTGCATGGAATGTAACTGTTTGTGGTATCTGTTGTGGTGCCTGGAATGTAAATGTTTGTTGTCCTGATGGTGCTAATCCGGTATCTGGATTGACATGCACCTGTTGCTTTATTTTATTTTCTGCATCTGTGATTGATATATTAAGGGCCTCTATTTCGCCCTTTACTTTATCGCCTCCTCCATCGCCCTGTTGGTAAGCTAATATTTCAGCTGCTACTAATCTATCGCCTACCTCCTTCAGAACCTCTCCACTATATCCACTATTAACGATTTTGACTAATCGCGTTCGTAAATCAGATAACCCTTCTCGTAGTGCTTCTGCTTGTGCTTGTTGTGCTTGTGCTTGTGCCAGTTGTGCTTGTTGCTCTGGTGTCAGTTGTGCTTGTGCCAGTTGTGCTTGTGCCAGTTGTGCTTGTTGTGCTTGTGCTTGTGCCAGTTGTGCTTGTTGCTCTGGTGTCAGCTGTGCTTGTGCTTGTTGCTCTTGTGTCCGCAGTGCTTCTTGTACTTTCTGTAGTGCTTGTGGTAATGACGGCAGTGCTTCTCCTTCTAATATATCTATTCGTTTTATTATACGGCTTCCTATTTCATTAATTCGATTCTGCTCATTTTTACGAAATCTACGTTTCGCATCGAGTGACATCATTGTTGATGGTGGATTTTTTTTCGCCATGCTCTTTGCCTCATTGATTATGTCCTGAATTGCTAATACTCTTGCTGACAATACTGGTATGGACTGCTGTATGGATAGCTTGTCCATTGCGTTTAATCGATTCTCTATTTCTTCTACCATCCTCCTCACACGTCCACTCTCGGGAGTGTGTGGCAGGTTGTTTAACTCCTTTTTGACTGCGTTTACACTATTTACCAGCTGTTCATATTCTGTTGTCGAACTGGATTGTTGTATGCCAACCGTCTGATTCGAGGGATTGTTTTTTAACACATACACAAACTGTCCATTGTCCTTTTTTATTGGGACATACGGGGAGAGTCGCGATACAGGTAATATATCAGATGGTGGTGATGCTTTCTGTTGTTGTATCACTGGTGGTTGTTGTGCAACTGGTAGTTGTTGTGCAACTGGTGGTTGTGTTACATTAGTTGCTTGAGGTACGACGAATGGACTATTCGTAGCCGATTGGTTTGGTGGTGGTGTTACATTGGTTGCTTGTTGTGCAACTGGTGGTTGTTGTATCACTGGTGGTTGTTGTGCAACTGGTGGTTGTTGTATCACTGGTGGTTGTGTTACATTAGTTGCTTGAGGTACGACGAATGGACTATTCGTAGCCGATTGGTTTGGTGGTGGTGTTACATTGGTTGCTTGTTGTGCCAGTTGTTGTTGTGCCAGTTGTTGTTGTTGTTGTTGTGCCAGTTGTTCTTGTTGTTGTTGTGCCAGTTGTTGTTGTTGTTGTTGTGCCAGTTGTTGTTGTTGTTGTTGTGCCAGTTGTTCTTGTTGTTGTTGTGCCAGTAGTGCTTGTTGTTGTTGTGCCAGTTGTTCTTGTTGTTGTTGTGCCAGTTGTTCTTGTTGTTGTTGTGCCAGTTGTTCTTGTTGTTGTTGTGCCAGTAGTGCTTGTTGTTGTTGTGCCAGTTGTTCTTGTTGTTGTTGTGCCAGTTGTTGTTGTTGTATCACTGGTTGTTGTTGTTGTATGGATGCTATCTCATTTTGTTGCATCTGTATTAAGTTGTCTAAGTCTCGTTTTTGACGCACCTCCATTGCCGCTAATGATTGCTGACGTATCGCCGCTCCATGGAGAATCGTTTGAACACCATTCGGACCTGGTATTTGCCTATCTTGATATGTATCTTTCTCGATCTGCTCTCGTTGTAATCCATATGCGACATCCAATTGGGCTAATGCTTGTTTATGTTTTTCCCTTACTTTATCTAAATAAACGTCGATGAATAAATTTTGTTTCCTTTTAAATTCAATGTCATCGACTTGAATTGCTCTCAATGCGGATGCGTCCTTCTTTATTTGCTCATACTCATATAAAACTCTTTTTTGTATCATCGTTAATATAAGTCCAATTGAGTCACATACTTTATCATTGAATATTTGCTCTATATTGTTATTTATCAGAACTTGCATACCATTCAGTACATCAACGAATAACTTATGATTGTTATCATCTACCCTTAACCACTCAATTTGATGTAGCATAGTAACTATAATTATTTTATACCCGCCCGCAATCGTTTGTAAATTTGATGGAAGATCAGGTAGGCCACTCTTCATAAGGAGACCAATTTCATGACGATACTTAGATAAATGTACTTCCACTGGGGTCTTGTCTCTTCCTCCTGGGCGAATTATATCCATCACAGCCAAAAATCCACCAATTTCAAGATCCTGTTGTTCCATATGTCCTTTTGCACGCGCACGAATTGTTTCATCGGGTGCATTAATAATATCCTCACCGTTATTTATTGCTATTAATCTCGGCTGCAATACTGCCCATAATGATGGTATTAATCCAATTCCCAAATTATTCGAAGGATCGCCCAATTGCCCACCAACAACTAACGTTCCGATAGCTGTATTTTGCAAGTCTTTATACGTTGTTGGTGACTTTGCAACAACCTGTAATGGAGGAGCTGATTGTACTGGTACAAATGGTATCAAGAGTGGTTCATTTGATATTAATGATATTGGTAATCGATCTTTCGCTGCACTTGCATAATCATGTTGAAGTCTATGTTGCAGGATATGCAATATCTTTCCAATCGATTTACATTCAATACGTAAAAAGAATTGTTTATTATAACCAGTTAATCGTTCCTTCATGCGTTGTAATTCATTCCCAATATTATACGGGTATAGATACATTATAAACTGAATCTGATACAATATAATATCTATTATATTCCGATATGCACCTAGAACTTCATTCATTATTTCACGACGCAGTGTAGACTGCTTGATCCTGAAGTCATTCGCCGTTATTGAATCTCTATATGTAATAAACCATTTTAGTGCATCTGGATCCATTATGATTGTTTTAGATGTCCTTATAAGCGATCCGATGATTAGAGTTTGATCTTTTCTATATTCTTTTATGGATGCAATAATCGCATCAACCTCACCATTCATAATCTTCTCCTCATTGGGTATAATTTCATTCAATGTTTTCAATAATCGTGGCATGAGTAACGGTACCGCATCCAATGGTAAATTATTCAAAGTGATCTTATCTTGTTCCATTTTATATGCTTCGGGTGTCAGCACACGAGGTACAATAGATGCTGGTTGGTGTGAATTACCAAACACTAAAATATTTTGATTTATCGGGGAAAGCATATTAAATACTCTATTAAAATCAACTGGCGTCATTGATATTACCCTATCATTAATCCATGTACGAAAACCATAGTTCTCCTCCTGCTGCGAAATAGTAACAGGACGAGGTGGTGGTTTGTTTTTCAGATAGAATGTACCATCTGGTAATTTTGGTCTTTGATTCTCGTCCTCCTTCTGAAATGATGAAAACAAATTTAAAAATGATTCTTGTAACACATCAAAAACAATTCCAAGTGATAAAAATTCAACGGTACGGAATAAATTTATCACTTGGAATTGTTGTTTTTCAGAACTCGTTAATATTTGATCAACCCATTGAATTATGCTATGTAATTTCTCAATGGGGAGGACAATAAATACCGGTTGCGCGGCAGTTATATTATACGTTACATTCTTTCTGAGATCAAACTGCATACGTATCACTTTCCACATCAGACTATATGTCTGTAGTATCGTTATTGCCGTCTCCAGATCCGCCGGACCATTAAGAACATTATATTTATGCTGAAGCTGCTTAGAATGTTCACGTAATTCATCACTGGTGATCAGATTGCTATCCACATAAACAAATTTATGAATAAATTCCTTTTGATTAACTGTATGACGATGCATAATCTCTGCATCGTACTCACCTTCCGTTGATATATTAATATCGTTGAATTTTTTACTTGTCATGGAGACAAGTTCATTCACCCATTCTGGTGAATGATTCCTTCTAGCAATGAATTGTTTTATCTTATATAATTCTTGTAGTCGTTCTTCTTCATCATCAGGTGGACCCTCTATTGGTGGTTGTATATTACTCATCAACGGTGAAGGTTTATTATAATAAATATCTCTTAACCCGGACGGTAAGTTCTCAACTGGTGTATTCTCAATTATATACCTAATTGCATAACGCAATATAGTATATATGGGATTATCCATCAGCGTATATACTATGCCATCATTATTAGATAAGATATTGGTAATAAATTTCGCCATCATGCCGCTACTTGGTGATGATGATATCATCATCATGATTGATTGATATCGGCTTAATACAGTCCGAGATAATTTATTTATTTCAAGCGTCGCATAATTGTCAGAATTCCCCGGAGAGATACCATTAGCTCTTGATTGGTAGATATAATCCTCGATTAATTCATTTCTCAATCTCTCTAATACACCCTTTTGTCTGTCTGTATCCTTAAAACCAGGTACAAATATTGATTCATAGTTTGCGATAGCTAATAGTCCATGATTCATCATCGTGATATAGTCATCAATCATCTCTGGCTTCATCGGAAGCTTCGCATTCCTTTTTCTAATAGCATCGATATATTTAATTTTATTATCCTGTATTTCTTTAATATTATCCACTATCTTAGATCGATCTAGTATGGACGTATCGTTAAATTTGATCTTTTGTAACTCAATCTGTCTATTATATTTCTCTAATTCTTCAATATCCCCTTGTGTAGCTCCATAACCAGTACCATATTCTTCACACGCAGCATCAAATTGTTGTTGTGTAGTATCAGCTAATTGAATATACTCTCCTAACTTTTTAATCTGACTATTAAGTTGAAGTATCGTAGGTTCGGTAAGGGTTTGAGTGTTGTTCAACTTGGATCTTATTTCCACAATCGTTTCATTCCATTCTGCCTTCATCCTAACTGTAGTTCCATTCATAGAGACATTTAATTGTTCAACTTTATTATCTTCATTTATCGCATTATTTTCATTGAAATATTTAATATATCGAGCAACCAATGGACCATGTTGATTAAAGAAATCAACTCTATCCTTAAGGGGTGTAAGGTTATAACGAATTTTATCACCAAATGATAGCAATGCTGCCTTCTTTATCAGTTCCTTCTGTATCTGATCTTTCAACCTCACTAATTCTGCAAGCTGTTGATTTAATGAATCCCGCTCTTCGCGCAATAGTTTTCTCTCCACTTGCACCTCAGTCCTGTACGTCCATCTCTGATCCACTGCCTTTATTATGGATTCATCCGTTCCGGACAGAACGGACACATATTGCATGTACGATTTAAGATCATTTATACTATCTGGTACTTCACCATTAACAATCTTATCTCTTTCGAAAATAGGAACTTCGTCTAATAATACATTATCATCAGGCAGTTTTTTTTCCTGTTTCTGTACCCGCTCAATCTGATCAGTAAGCCGAGATATCACAGCATCATGAATAATCATTTCATCATTTCCATTCTTTAATGTAGTACATCGATAGAGATGGTCTTTCATTGCGGCAATTATAGCTGCATATGATCCCGTTAAGGAGTCAAGATTATATATATACATTTCATACGCATAGACAAGTCTTGCTTGCCATTCACTCATTTCCTCAATAATATCTCTCCGCACAGTCATGAAAGCATCATTGTATTTATTCCTAAATTGATCTTGAGTTAGAGCAGCAAATTCTTCGAATGCATTCTGTGTGAGATCGCCATCTTGTATTAGGCCACTGATTGAAGCACACTTTTTTTTTATTACAGGATCTGTTTCGTATGGTTTAAATTTATACACAAAATCAGTAAGTAGTGGTTCTATATCAGTCTTAAAATTTCCCTTAAGAATAACAGCCTGTTCATACGTAAGAGTACAGATAGATAGGATTTGACCCAGTGTCGCATCAGGTGAAATATTTATCTGGAGCATATTATTATATTCTTTCCCTTCTTGTTCATGTGGTTCTCTTCTCTTGTTTCCCGATGATGATGGAACGTCTTTCGTGGCCGTGGTCGCGGCCGTGGTCGCGGCCGTGGTCGCGGCCGTGGTCACGAGATCCCTCAGTCCTTTATTACGCGCATCCTTTCTCATTGCTTGTGCCTCCTTGTGTCGACCAGCCCTCCCAGTATCGACTGAGGAGTTCGGTCCTTTTCTGTTCAGTGGATCATCCTTCTTACGATTTGTTGGTACAAATTTAATCGCCTTGCTTGCGGGGTTTTTTTCCTCTCCGCCATCATCACCGACTACACCACCACCGACTACACCACCACCGCCATCACCATCACCGACTACACCACCGCCATCACCATTACCGACTACACCACCACCGACTACACCACCACCATCACCGACTACACCATCACCGACTACACCACCACCATCACCATTTCCTTTTTTTTTCTTCTGCTGCTGTTGCATAAATACAGCGTGTACACTCTTTATGAATGTATTAAATGGCACCCGAAAAGTATAATACTCATCTGGAGTCCCATCATCGACATCATCAAAGAATTCGTATTCAACCGCGATGTTATCCTCGTTTTCGCCAATCGTCATCTCCCAATCTATGCCTTTAAAATATCCACGAATTGCATGATATGTAATTTTATTTATCCTCCTAAGAACATCGTTCATTTTTATCTCTCTCCTTCCATTTCCATCACCAGTTTTTGTATTATTGACAATCATCGCACAATCATCCGACATTGTATCATGAGCGTATTTGTACATCTCAATAATTATTCTATCATACCAATCATCATGAATTTCGCCATAAACAGCATATGATGCAGTTTCATTGTATTTAAATTTAGCTGCTTTATCACTCAACTTCTTCGTAATGTATGTGTTTTTTAAACTGTAATATATATATTTTATGTTTTGATATAAATTAATAAATGTATCATTATCCGTGATAGAAGGATCGAGCATCTCCATATCGTGATAAATCTCATCTGATGTGACCATCAGGGCATCATTAGCAACATTAGCCTTGATTGCTTGTAAAAACGCATGTACGGTAATTTTAGGTATACCAGTCTTCGCGTCAACTTTATCCCTACTCGTACTAATGGTATCTAATGCAGCGTTTAATTCCTTCATCATTTCTTCTTTTGCCGTCTTTGTCGTCTCTGCCGTCATTTTAATTTGTTGTAGTAGTAATCTTATTTATTTTTTTTGAGAACGACTTGCCAATGGAACTGATACCGCCAACGTCGCATCCACCTTTGCTACACATGTCAATACTTTGTTGTAGTCTTTTTTGACGATTTCTGATGAATAGTTTTACTAATAGTACTAATGCCACCGTCCCCTCCTCCGTCGTTTCCTTTGTTTCCACCCATTGCTGCATCTAGCCATTCATCTTCTAATGGTGCAATTCGTACATTTATTATATCTAATAACATTGGTAATGATTTAATTAAATTTAAAACAACTTGTAATTCAGTAGGATCATTTAATTCATTTAAAAACCATACGATTCCAAGTTTATTTTTACACCAAAAACTAAGAAATAATCCAGCATAAATATTATCTTTACATAAACCAAGTTTAATATATTGTTGAAATACAATTGATTCATATGGATTTGTTCCTTTACATATCTCAAGTAATGGGAAAATATAATGATTAAACACAGGAGTTGGATTTGGTGATTCCATTTCTATGTTATGTAATTCTTCGGGTGTAGACTGGACAAATCTAAGATCAAACATATACATATTGTCTGGGGGATGTTGTATCCCGGAAAGTGCTGCCCCATGAACATTACATAATATTGTTCTATGTTTAAAATGATCATCACATAATTTTTTATATATACTAAGATCAAATACATCTATTGGTGTGTCTGGGGCACCAACATCATCGTCGCCGATCAGCCACACGGTTTCAACGAAGTCCTCATCTAAATAATATATATTACCATCATTGAGCCAATCACCCCTAAATATTGAATACATTAAACCAAGCATAGCTCGATCGTTTTGTGACCCCCATGCTGCTAATAACAATAAATATCGATATCGATAATTATCACCACCAGCACATTGGTCATATTCAAGTGGAGCGATCAGACCGGGATCGAGAGCCTGACGATATCGTTGTTGATTAATTATTGTATCGATTACATCTGGTATATCATCGTAACACAATCTATCTCCTCTCACCTTCAATCCTTTATGCCGGTTGCTATCCATCTCGTGTCGCGTACCTCGTATCTCGTGTCGTACCTCGTGTCACGTGCCTATCTTGAATCAGGAATCACAAATGGGGTTGTGGCAGTAGTAGTACTAGTTGCTGTTGACGAGTAAAATAATTGTAATTGATCTGTACGATTTTTAAAATGAGAATTTAAATGTTGTATGATTGTTTGTAATTCTTTTGATTTTTTTCCTCTTTCATTAATATTGATATTTAAATCAATTTCAACAATCCAAAAATCACATCCAATGGTAGGATGTAATAATACAAGATAAACAAATTCACATACATGCATTCCATTTAATTCTAATAATTTTCCATAACCACCTAATTGATAACCATACGTAAAGAAAATAGATGATATTGTCATTTCCTTAACAGTAATAAAATGATTATCATCATCATCCATATCACACATACCATAAAATGGACTAGATTGATTAATAATACCCTTGACACACTTACCATTTTTTAATCCCTTTTCTATCTCTGTACGTAACCCAGCTGAAACTTTCCAATCCCATACCATTAATGAATCTAATCCTGGTAAAGTCAAGACAGCATCTGGTTGACCAGCAACCTTATGCATATAGGATGATAATGGAATTTCTATTCCAAATACATCCATATCATTTGGTTCAAAAAATTCTTTTATAAATAAATCAGCTGCTTCAATATTTTGATCCCCAGCACGTTCATCTAATGGAATTGTATCTGGTGATAAACCCTTTAATCTATATTCAATGTAACGATGTAATTTAGATCCTTCATCAGCGGCACGAAAGAATGTTAAATAATCAAGAAATTCTTTATTTGGTCTTTCTAATATGGATGGATAAGATGCAACCCTCGT
>Ga0302197_10004908_pt1 | contig 11607 bp, 8 predicted proteins | sample II_Bog_N2_1_FD_193526 | JGI IMG/M metagenome (GOLD analysis project Ga0302197, IMG submission 193526) | Peat permafrost microbial communities from Stordalen Mire near Abisko, Sweden - II_Bog_N2_1 | ecosystem: Environmental > Terrestrial > Soil > Wetlands > Peat | place: Sweden: Abisko, Stordalen...
TTTGTGAATTGTTCTTTTGTCTTATTTCTTTTTTTCTTATTTGAATTTTTTTTTTTTTTTTTTTTTTTTTTTTTTTTTTTTTTTTTTTTTTTTTTTTTTTTTTTTTTTTTTTTTTTTTTTTTTTTTTTTTTTTTTTTTTTTTTTTTTTTTGGATGTTATATTTATTCCTGTCTTTTGTTTACCTTTTATTTTTTTTACCAAATCTGGAAATTTTTTTTAATCACAGCGGACCTTTGGTCTGAAAAAAAAATTTGCCAAAAAAAATCTCGGGAAAATTTTTTGAGGACCCCATGAGATTTTTTTTGGCAGAATTTTTTTTTCGAGGAAAGGTTCTGTAAAAGTAAACGTGTTACCCGATTTGGAAATTTTATTTTTTCAATTGAAAAATGGACGCGAACAAACAAATAGGAAACCCCAAGCAGTGTAATTTTTGGTTCGAATATGTAACCTTTAGACGGTACCCATAATTAAAATACACGAAAATAATTTTTTTATTTTTTTTAAATATTTTGTGAACAAGAAATAAAAAGAAATTAAAAGCAAGAAAAATTTTTTAAAAAAAAAGAAACAAATGGATGCCATTATTTATTCGTTCGGTTTAACAAAAAAAAAGGATGAAGTAAAACTATCAAGTTCATTTACAGATTCGTCCACAACAGTATTTTCCAAGATGTAATCAAAAAAGGTAGGGTTTTTCTCTACAAACTCAATTTCAGTCATTGCAATTTCCAGCCGGTTTTGGATCTGTTCTTCGGTTTCAGATTTTCTTTTTTGCAACCTCTCTTTGAGGGTATCGTGATTTGGTGGGGTGACAAAGACAAATGCCACATCAAATTCCTTATTTTCTTTGAAACTTTTAGCGCCTTTGAGATCAAGTTCCAAAATGCAAATCTTCCCTTCACCAGTGGCATTTATTATTGATTCTTTTGAAGTGCCATACAAATTGCCGGAATATTGAGTGGTTTCCACAAAGTCTTTGTTTGCAATGGCTTTTTCCATTTCTTCTTTTTCAACAAAGTGATAATGCTTTCCGTGGATCTCACCTTTACGAGGAGGACGGGTGGTGTGGGAAACAGAATAAGAGTAATCATCAGGATAAATTTCAAAAAGCCTTTTTAGAATCGTGCTCTTTCCAACTCCAGAAGGACCGCAAAAAACCAACACCCTCTTCATTTTTTCTCTTTTTCTTTTTCTCTTTCACAAAATTTGTTTTTAAATTTTGAATTTTTTTTTTTTTTTTTTTTTTTTTTTTTTTTTTTTTTTTTTTTTTTTTTTTTTTTTTTTTTTTTTTTTTTTTATTACCCAAAGAAGGTTATGGTTTTTCTCTTCTAAAATGGGAAATTCTTTTTCTTTTTTATTTCCTAAAAAAAGGAAGAAAGGTTTGATTTTCTTCAAAATAAAACATTTAAAATATTTTTTTTTTTTATTCTCAGCATTGGTAATATTTCACTCCACGACATCTTCCAAAAAAATGGAAAATTCATTTGTCGGACGTCATCAAAATCAACTATTTTTTTTATCCCAAATCAAAATCATTGATCGTTCTACTGATTTTAATTTTCCATTACCCGTTAATAGAGGAGTGGAGAACTTTGATAGAGTAGAACATCTTCCAAAAAAATGGGAAACTCATATTTTATTACAAGAATTAGTAGTTCACGCCCCAACGGGATCGAAAACATTGATCATCCACCACCCCACGTTAATCGCAGAGCGGTGGATGATTATCGTGCTAATGTAGAACATAGAGTGGAAAATGCGCTATCGGTTGCATGTGCAAACGGGCATTTAGAAATTGTGGAATTGTTGATGAAAAGAGACAATTTACTTGTCAATTCACATGGGGATTATGGGTGCAGTCCCTTCTACTCAGCTTGCCAAAGGGGACGCACTGAGGTCGTGAGGTTTATGATTAAGGACAGTCGAGTCGATGTGAACAACAAAACCCTAGGTGGAGTCACGCCGCTTATTATTGCATGCAATAACGAACGCATTGAAGTGATTAAGATTTTGCTAGATGATGAAAGGGTTGATGTGAATGCTCGAGATGTTAATGGTAGATATGCGTTAAGTGAATCCATTGAATTGAAAAAAAATGAGATAATAGAAATTTTTGCCCAAGCAAAAATATCAAATCCAAAAAAATATGAATGCTTTTCAATCGAATAAATTTTCTACTAACAAAACCTTTTTTTATTTTTTCATTTTTTATTCCTTTTTTTTTTACAAAACTGATCGCAAACAATCAAAACAAATCAAAACCGGTGGCATATTTTGCCCTTTGTCATCTTTGCAATGAAGAAATAAAGCAAAATCCGAACCCTTGCTGTAAGATGAAATATTGGTGTTATTGTAATTGTCTTCATTCACCTTCTTATTTGATCCAGCTTTGAAATTTAGATTGCTGATCAATTCGCCAATTCTGCTTTTGGGATTAAAAATAAAACAATCCTTTGTAGAAGAAAAGGTTTTCAGCAAATCAAATTGGTTTATATCCGACAAGCGGTAGCAAAAATGGCAGCTGCTCATATTTTTAAAAAATACAGGATTTTTTACAAGACATTTTTTGCAAATGACTGTGTTGCTGTTGTTCCCACAAAAATGGTTGGTGATATCAACCAGACACAGATTTTTACACCATTGGCAATACCCGATGTCATTTTTGTAACAGTAATTGTCAACCTTTGAACCTGATAATGTGACAATAGACGGTTTGATCCTTTCTTTCTCCCTTTGATTTTTTTGATTTTGGTGGTTGTTCGTGTGGTTTGGTGGTGTGGGTGATTGTGGTCCATGTTGATTCATCTTTTCAAGTTTTCTGATGCTCTCCAAAACAAAGAAATTCAACGGGTTGAAGATCCCGTTTTTTGATTCCCGGGTTATCGTGGCATAAACTTGTCCAAAGTCTTCCAATTTGGAAAAAAATCGTTTATCAATCATGGTTTTCAACAGTTCATATGAGCAGTCTGTGAGGACCTTGTTTAAGCCAGAGAGTGGGGTCCAGCCTCGATTTGAGCTATGGTAAATCTTTTTGAGATTATCCATTATTTCTGATTGGGCATAATGGATCAATTTCTCCTTTTTCGAAAAGTTTTGTTTTTCAGATTCTTTTAAAAACAAAAACTCCTTTGAATCCTCCACTTCGGAAAACTCCTTTTTGTAAAGTGTGGCCCTTGAACTGATTTCTTTTAATCTGTCTATTGGAATTCTCAGATGAGTGACATCCCCAAATCCATCTATAATCAAATTTGGATTCAACGAGAGGATCCTTTCATTGCAAAAAGACGAGGTCAACTTAAAATCCCAAAATCCTCTTTGGGGTTGAACCTCATTTTCTACATGGCCACCTTCGTTATTTTCCAGATCACCCTCAGGATCATCTCCCTCAAAAAAAGGGGAAATGGAAGAGATTGTGACATTTTCGGTTTCCGAGCTTAAAAATGGAATTTGTCTGTTTTCAGGAAGACCCACTTGGTTCATAAAATTTGAAGCCCCTGTTGAATGAATGTTTGAAAGCATTTTAGATTTTCGGGTTTCAAAACAAACAGATTCCATTGGGGTGAACACGCCATTGTCTGGGTCAATCCCTTCAAAATCCTGCTTTTCATCAAATCCCTCATTACTTGAACCACACAAGGTGACAGTGCTGGTTTCTGGATAAAATCTAAAAGACATCAATTGGTTCCCCACCAGCTCGGGCTTTTGAAAGCAAAAATCATTTACGTTTTCAATAAATATCAATTCCCAACATTCAGAGAAAAATCTGACCTTTTCAATTTTGAATTCCTCGATATTTTTTTTTTCCTTTTCTCTCTCCCTTTGCTTTTTGGCATCTCTGCCTGTTCTCTTTACTTCATTTTTTTCTTCAAACAGGGAGCCATTCAAGATGTCTGAGTATTTGAAACCGTTTTCGTGAACCCCAAGCCACTGAAATTTTAAAATGTCTTCTTCAAAACAGGTCAAAATGGTCTTGTAGTCCAATAAATTCATGGCGTTTTCCTTTTGCATTTTTTTATTTAAGATTTCCATAAAGGCATCTCTTATCCCCAGTAAGCTATTGTATTTGGTAAAGTGCCTCGAGGGGACCAATTGAAATTTGTCTTTTGCCGGTTCTTCAAAATCAACATCCGTTTCGTCTTTTTTATTTTTATCACCATCGTCGGTTTTGCTGTTTTGAAATCTTGGAAGTTCTATGTCCAAGGTCCACAAATTTTTGGGATTGTGCTTTGCAATCATGCAAATTGAAAAGTCTTCTATTTTTTTACCCAATAGTCTATCGTAATATCTTTCAAAAAGGGCTTTGAAATTTTCGGTTATCTCAACCTCTTTTTCATCTGCATTTTTTTCATTTTCATTTTCAGAGTCGTTTCCAGATCCATTATTGACCTTTTCTTCTTCTAAATTTTCTTCACTTGATTCCATTTCGTCGTTTCCAATATCCTTTTCTTCATCGTCTTCATCGTCTTCATTGTCTTCTTCATTGTCCTCTTCATTTCCTTCTTCACTGTCTTCATTTTCTTCATCTTCATCTTCTTCACTGCACTCATCTTTGTTATTTGGAAATGTGTTTGGGTTACTCACACTGCTGAAATTATAATCATTGCAATTGTAATCGTAATTTCCTTCTTTTTTCCCCCCTTTTTTGTTTTTATTGTTTTTATTTTTTCTTTCAATCGCAGTCACCACCATCCGGGAATCAATCAAACCAATTGTGACAAATTGGGAAGAGATCTTCATAAAGGCTTTGATAACATTGTCTCCGTGGTAGTGATCCTCTATTTTTTCAGGTCTCTCACTAAAATTGCTTTTGATTTTATCATGTGCGGAGCTTGATTTGTTGTTGTTGTTGTTGTTGTTGTTGTTGTTGTTGTTGTTGTTTCTAAGCCTTAAAACCCTCATTTGCATAACCCAACTGCAAAATTGTTTAGCCTCTTTTACCAATCCTTGACAAATTTCTAAAAAGGTTTGAGGAGCTGATAACCTTTCTCTCAACCGGTTTAGCAAACTTGGGTCATTGGAACACATCTGATACATCATATCAAATAACATCACCTCAATTATTGATGGCATATTAACCAAAATGGTACAGATCTTTTTTTTGGCACTCTCTGAGGTGTTTATCAAGTGAAGCACCTTCAAGATCCCATCTTTGCAAAGCCTCTCCAAAACTGGGGTATCATTCCCACCCTCAAATTCTTTGCAATTACAATTGCAACCAAATCCTTTTTTTTCTTCATTGTCCGCTCCATTTTCACAGATACAATCAGTTGGGTGCTCAAAAATCCAAGTTATAAAATAATTAAGCAACCAGTGATTTGGTCTTTCCAGTATTGCCCTGTAGGTTTCTGGATCCAACCTGTCGTTTTTTGAAAATGACTTGATTAAACAATAAAAAATGCGGGTGTCTTGATGGGCGTGATCTATCTCCATGTTATTTGAGAAAAATTTTGAATGGTCCAGCATGGTGGTGAAAAGTGGCTGAATTGATTCAATGATCTTGTTTTTGTCAAATGAGTAAAATCCCAATTTGGGATTTATTCCAAACGGCGATTCAAAAGAAGATCTCACACAATTAAGCAATTCAAATCGCTCCATTGGGTTTGAATTGGTGGCAGAACTCTTGTTTTGTTTTTTGTTTTTGCTTTTGTTTTTTTCTTTTTCGCTTGCCAATTTATTGTGCAAGATGTGAAAGGTGATCTTTTGAGTGTCCCAAATGGCTTTGATCATCTCAGATCTGGTGGTGTGGTGTTTTTTCAACATGGCTTTTTGCTCTTCTGTCAAATAATCGTTTTCATAAAAAGAAGAGGTGGTCCCTCCAATTGGCATGTGGTGGAACACCATATTTGAAAAGAAGTTTCTGCAACTGTTGATGTAACAAATTTCAGAGTTCAATTCATCAATTTGGATTTTCTTTTCCAGATTTCTGCTTTTCAAAAAAAGATCTGCAATTTGGTCATCTCGTTTGTAATAATAATTTTTTAACAAGGCCTCTGGACAATCTGGTTTCTCATTTTCATCTGGAAAGGCGGGTTTGATTTTTTTTCCCATATTTAAACCCCAAATCACTTTTGATGATTCCACCCTCCTATCGATTGCGTGGTGTCCAGAATCAGTGGTTTTGAAATCCAAGGAGGTGGAGACCACAAAAGAAAAAATGCTCTCTCTTGGTCCAATTATGTTCGGCTGTGAACCCAAGAGAAAAATCAGATACCATTCCCCCATTTCATTTTGTTTACCACCACTTGCCTCGTCTGTGCCCATTTCAAAAAGCTCTTTGTTTTCCGGGTTTCTCCCAATGGGATTGTCTAAAAAAGATTCCGGTAAAACCATCTCCAGTTCAAACCCCATCATTGCCAAGACCAATTCAACCCCAGAGTGATCGTTGGGATTCAGACAGTAAAAGTCGTCAAATTTTGAAAACTTTTTAAATTCGGTTATCAAGTTTGGGTAATCCGTCGACATATCAAATTTGAAATTGATTTTTGTTTCTTCTTCTTTTTCTTCTTCTTTTTCTTTTTCTTTTTCTTTTTCTTTTTCTTTTTCTTTTTCTTTTTCTTTTTCTTTTTCTTTTTCTTTTTCTTTTTCTTTTTCTTTTCCTTCTTCTTTGTTTTCCTTTGTTTGGTTTTTTGACAACCAACCCATTAGAATGCTTTTGAACAATTCGGTTTCTTCCTTTTTTTCAATCCTTCTCTTGACAATGACTCGCTGAGGGATGTCAACCCCCAATCGATGGAAGATCACCGCGGTTTCATAATTGCAAAAGAAGGTCCGCGATGAAGCATCGTTTTTATTTTTGTCTTTTTCAAATTCCCCCACATTGAGTTCATTGTAAATCAATTGCTTGAAATGCTGGGTTTTAAAGCCTATTTGCCTAAAGGGGAAAAAGTCATTGCTCTGATTTGACTTGCTGGTCAAGAAATTCATGGTGAGCGATTGCAAAAATAAACACTTCTTTAGATCTTCACAATTAATTTGGTCAACTGTTTCGAGGGTGTTGCTCTTAATTGACAGTAATATGTTATTTGTGGCAATGAGGGATCCGTTTTTGCTTTTTGAAATCCTCTCAATCACATTTTGGAACATAAATGGATTTTTTTCAATTATCTCAGAAATCAGAATTTGCTTGTCCAGTGTGCTGCTTACCAAATCACTTTGTCCATAGATCAATTGGACCATAGAGTTCATCCAACCCCCGTCATAAACCAAATATTTGCTCTCGTGTGAATTTAGTTTGGAATCAAAAAAGAAATTGTCGGAGATTGAATCTTTCTGCTTTCCCTTTTTTTGTTTTTGAATCTGGCCATTGGATTTGCCGTATCCCTCACGCTCACTCTCACCGTAAACTTGAATGAGGCGGGTTTCATTTTCAAATGAGTCCTTTACCAGTTTACAATACATCTCCCAAATAAGGTCTGTGAGATTTGTCAAAATGAAACCGGTTTGATTCTTTTCAACCCCTATCTTTATCAATTTGCCATTTTCAAAATGACTCTTGTCAAAAACAAAGAATCGGCTATCAATTTTCAAAATTGGGATTGCGGTGTGGTCACACCAATATGGACCTTTGGAAACATGATTGCAAAATAATTTGGCATCAGAAAGAACCAATACCTTTTGATTCAAGGGGGTTGCTGACGTTGTTTCTGATTCATCCATTTGCTCTGTTTCCATTTTTGTGAGATGGGTTTTAAAATCATTTAGCAAATAATCTTTATAGGTTAACAAATTGTGTTTTATTGTCTCGAATTGTTTACAAATGAATGTACAATGTGATTCAAAGTTTGGGGCTTGTGGTGATGACAGTGGTGATGGGGTTGATTGTGGTTGTTGTGGAGTTTTTAGCGATGAAGACGGCAAAGGTACTCTTTGGCAATTAAAGTGTTGTATATTATAAATTGAGCAATCTATGGTCTGGATTAATTTTGAAATTATCTCGCTCTTTAAAAAAATGGTCCAAAATATCATGTATTCCAATTTTTTTTCTATAATTTCGCAATCTAGTTCTTGGAACCATACTGAAGTGGTAAACCATTTGCTGTTCATCATGATTTCGATTAATTCCAGATTTTTTGGTTTATTTTTGAAAATTGAAAAAATGGGAGTGTTCAAAAAATGGGTGAAGGTGTTAAACAAAAATAAATCAATACCAAGATCTTGGAAATCATTATTTCTCAAAAACCCAGCCGTGATGTTTGCTTGGGTTTGATTAAAGATGTTATTGATTATCTGGGTGTTTGCAATTTCAAAGGATTGACTCACCTGAAAAAAAAAATAAAAAAAAAATTAAAAATGAAATTTTTCAAAAAAAATAAAAAAAAAAAAAAAAAAAAAAAAAAAAAAAAAAAAAAAAAAAAAAAAAAAAAAAAAAAAAAAAAATTCAAGGTACCATTTCACCCCCCATCACCCCCCCCTCATCTGAGACCACCTTTATTCCAGTTGCCACATTTATCCCCTCTCTTGTTGGAGTGTACCCTGTTCCTGTGTTTTTGATCTTTTCTATTGTCGGGGTGTTTTTTTCATTCACCCAAATAACTTCCTTTTCTTCACCATCCGAGTCGATCCAAACAGGAATTAATTGTGCACTTGCAATCAATTTTCCACTTTTCAAATCATTGAGTACCTCGATTGTTTTCGGGTTGTCAGAAAGGATTTCACAAAAAAATAGAGAGTATTTAATCTTGAAAACAATTAACTCTCTTATTGAATCAGCAATCCCATGTGCCGATGATTTGAGATTTTGATTTTGATTTACAGTCTCGACTTGGGATGGAGCAGAAAGCGTCAAAGTGAATTCTGATGATTTGGTTTTCTCCATCAAACCATCATTTCTCTTCTTTGAAGCAATTGGATTTCCAATCTTGGTTTTCAGAAAATCATAAATTCCAACATTGATTGAATGGAATTTTTTATGAGATTCAGAATTCAAAGTAAACCCACAAAAAAAATAATTGATGTCAAAATAGGGGTATATCCCATTGATAAAAATTGAATCATTCTGTTTGAAATCGGGCTTCAATCCCCCGTAATGACCACTGGATGGCAATTTAAAGGTGTTCAAATAAAGATTGTGTTTGTTTAAAACCTCTTTGTTTGCCGTGTCGTCGTAGGTTTCAAAGTGATTTTCTGCCAACATGGTTGAACAAAACACATCTTGGAAGATTTGGCTGTGTGACAAGTCATGAACTGCGAGCATCTCACAAAGTACACACCCCCTTTGTTCAAATCCATTGATGAGTTTTGACACAGTTTCCATTTCAAATGGGGTCATTGCACTATCTCCTGAAATTATTTGATCAACCAAGTTCCACTCGTTTTCAAACAAAAATGACATTCCACAAAATTCATTATAACAATTACTCTCCCTCCCCAATTCTTGTGTCAAAGGATGTTTTTTTAACATGCAAACGTATGGGAAAATGCAAGATTCCCAAAGGGTGCTGTAAATACAAGGCTTCACTCCAATCTTTTGAAGCGTAAAATCATACGATCTCATGTTCCGAAACAAATTTTCAACGGTGGTGTAGGGTGGATTTGAATTATTTTTACCGGAAAAATTCTTGGGAAATTGGGTATTGGAAGAAGAGGAAGATGCAAGTAAATGAGTGGGAGGAGGAGGAGGAGGAGGAGGAGGAGGAGATTGATAAAAAACCTTGAGTTTTTGCAAAAGGATTTTGTAGATATCAGAATCAATGTTATACGAACTTCTTAAAATTTGTTCTAATCTCTCCTTTTCTTTGTTTTGATTTTTGCTTTCAGGATTTTTGTTTTTTGGTTCCTTTCCCTTTTTTTGGTTCTTTTCAGCACCTTTTTCAATCACCTGTGGGATTTTGATGCTGTCAATGAAAGAGACCAAAGAGCTTTGCTTCAATTTCATAATTATGTTTTCAAACTTGGTCAACTCATTTTCAGGGATTGAATCGCTTATCCCCACCCTCTTGCTGGGGGGCAATGATTTATTTGTGTTGATTGAATTATTAATGCTTTCATTAAAATCAAATTTCACCTTTTCCAAAATGTCGCCAACTTGTTGCACATATTCTTCTGAGAATCCATGATTTGTATTTTTTAATTCTTCCGGTACAAATTTCAAATTCTTGCTAAATTCGTTTACAAAGAGTGAAACTTTGCTCTGTCTTTCAATCTTGAGCCTTTTTTTGTGGGTGTTTTCATTTTTTTCTTTAAGCGTATCAGCTGACCTTTTGCTTTTTGGATGGGGTGTTTCCATTTTTTTTGTTCCAATTGCTCCTTTTTTTTCTCCTGTCTTCCAAATCCTACTCACAAAAACAAAAAAAAACAAAAAACCAAAAACAAAAAAACCAAAAGGGAAAACAAAAAGGGAAAACTAGTTCAAAAAAGGAAAGAAAAAAAAAAAAAAAAAAAAAAAAAAAAAAAAAAAAAAAAAAAAAAAAAAAAAAAAAAAATAAAAAAAAAAAAAAAAAAAAAAAAATCAAATGAATTGAAACATGAGCGAAAATGTGCGCACCAAAACGCAATTAGCCATAGTCAATAAAGCCACCTTCGGTTTGAAGAGGGGAATTGAATTGCCAAAACAGATTTATCATTATGTGAAATGCTTGAACATGATGACCCGAAAAGTCAAAGAGGACGAAGCTGGCATTCAATACAGCTGTGGTTGCAAAATAGAGGATTGCTGCATAAAAAATTTGGAAGATATAAACATCATCCGAAAATTCATCACTGTAATCAAAGAATACAAATTCGTGATAATAAATTGTGAAGTCGATCCTGTAAATCAAACCGATGTTCATGATGATTCAAAAAAAAAGATAGATGCGATAAAGTTATTCAAAAGGAGATTGGACATGTTGGCACAAACAGAAGATGGCAGGATCGTGATCTTCGAGTTCAAATGCGGTTATAAAACATTACTAATCGATGATCCAAAAAACAAAACACAGTTTGAAGAACACAAGGCCCAATGCTTGCTATACATGCATTTATGGAATTCAGGAAATAACGCCCAAATTTATGGAGAATGTATTTTTTCTTATTTAATCTACCTTGACATTGATGGAGGGACTTGGATCATGATTAAGCCCAAAGAGATTGTGATGGAAGAAGAAAAGGAAAAAGAAAAAGACAAAGAACAAGATAATATGGGTGTTGATTGAATAATAATACGAATTTGAAATGTTTTTTTTTCTTAATTTATTTTGTTTCTTTTTTTTTTTACCAAGAGCAATATCCTTTATCTTCAGAAATACAAAACCCATATGACCAACTCCCCAAAGGATTAACATCTTTAATTTCGTTGCACCCATTTTTGTAAAAATTTGGATGGGTATTATATGGCATCAATTCCCAACCTTTATTGTCTGTGAACTCTAATTTCATTCCAGCAATGGAAAATAATCCATACAGTTCATATGATTCGACGCTGTAAACTGGATAACCTTGATCTGAAAATGCACCTCTTTGAAGCACAGTATTCCAACCTTGCAATAAGAAGGGCATTCCGCTAATTCGAACCCTTTCCGGCCATTCGTTTGCTCTCTGTGGAATTTCCATTGGTTTCTTTTTTTTCTTTTTCTTTTTCTTTTTTTTTCTTTTTCTTTTTCTTTTTTTTTTTTATTTTTATTTTTTTTT
>Ga0302197_10004911_pt1 | contig 11601 bp, 9 predicted proteins | sample II_Bog_N2_1_FD_193526 | JGI IMG/M metagenome (GOLD analysis project Ga0302197, IMG submission 193526) | Peat permafrost microbial communities from Stordalen Mire near Abisko, Sweden - II_Bog_N2_1 | ecosystem: Environmental > Terrestrial > Soil > Wetlands > Peat | place: Sweden: Abisko, Stordalen...
AGCAAGCATTACAGGGGTATGGTAAGTGTTACTCATCTTTACCTCCTGCTTTATTATTGCCTAATACTTTTTGCATTAACGGGCCGAAGTTATCTGGTTCTTCATCCATCATCTCGTTATATACTGATGAATCCCAAACTTCGATCTTATTAATAAGGCAAGTCAGGATAATATCGTTTTGAATACCAGCATATTCTAATAAAAACTTGGGTAACAAAACACGACCTGCAGCATCCGGAGACAACTCAGTAGCGCCGCGGGTGAAATAACGGATCACTTTGATGTTATCTTCTTCGTATTCGTTAAGTTTGCTAAGTTCGTCCAGTTTTTTGTCCCATTGCGACTTGGTGAAGATGACCAAATGCTTTTTGGCGCCAAAACCACGGTTGATGACCAACCCTTCTGTTTCTACCTCAGGAAGTTTTTTCTTGAGGCCAGAGGGAATCATCATCCTTGATTTAGGATCCAATTTACATTCAAATTCTCCGGTCAAATACGACATTAGCTGACTATAGCATTAATTGTTATGTAAAAGTAAATACTTTTACCACTTTCTACCACTTTGATACACCAAAAGTTTTCAACATTTTTGGGTATAGCTTAGTTTTTGATTTTAAGGGTGAAACAACTGGGTATAAGCCGGTTTGCCCGCAAGCATCGCGCAAAAATTTGACGGCAAATTGTTAGTTAAAGGTGTATAAGTTTATTTGAGCGAATAGTGAACGCCCATAAGTTGGGAAAGGCCAAAATTATTGTGCTAAAACGAGTTATTATTTAGCAATGAGGATGAAAAGGCTGACAAAAACGATGAAAGCAACCCTAATCAATTGCAGGTTAATGTATACGCGGGGATATTCGGCAGAACGGAGTTTGTAAAGTAAATAGCCTACTATAACCGCCAAAACAAAGAAATCAGCAATGAGCGGATAGCGATAGCTATCGATGTTTACTTCGCTTATCAGGATGGTCATCACCCCTAAAGAGTAGACAAAGCCTAATATGATTGAAACGGTATTGCTATAATTATCCGCGGGCTTGCCGATGAAATAAAATCCGAATGGGAAATATACCAGCGCAAGTAATACACAGAATATTTCCAGAAAAAGAAACGACTGAAAACCGAACACATACCTTACAATAGTTCCCATCAGTACCGAAAGGATGAGCATGATCTCTACAAAATGCATTTTTTTAATCGAACTTGATACCTGCGCCATAGTATTAATTGCTTTTTTTAAGCAATTGAATAACTATGCAGGGATGGGAATTGTTTGGCTGTTTTTATAAGTTGGAAACTTATAAAATGCTTACCACGAGTTACGCTGCGCTAAACTCGCGGCAGCAGAGTATGATGATTTATTTATTGTAGAAAAGATACTACCAATTGGTTTCTTACCATTCGCTGTAGATGATGGAGGTAACTTTTTTTGTATTTCAATATTTCCTGAAACATATAACGCGGTATTTTTTTGTGACATGCATCATTACGATAAGGAAATAATTGAAAATTACTTCACATTAGTATCTTTATCATTCAATGATTTCATAAATAACTTGGTTGATTAACTAAGTTATTATTTTAGATTTTTTGGCTAAAGCCAGCGTTTTTTTAGTTTGTTAACCGTCCCATAAATGGGACGGCAATGATTACTTTTTTGTGTTAGTGATCGTCGAATCATTGCCGTTGGCTAAAGCCAACGGATCAAATTAGCTTAATTGGCTTTAGCCTACTTATAAACCTTATCTTCCTTACAAAACCCTCACCTTCAAATAGCTCTGATGGGCTTTTGAGATATAAACTTTATTTGTCGACTTTTTAAAGTCGGAATCTTTTGCTTTCATTATATTTTCAAATACCTGCGGATTACGGTCGATGAGCGGGAACCAGGTGCTTTGTACCTGGACCATAATGCGGTGGCCTTTTTTAAAGGTGTGCAGCACATCCTGCAATTCAAAATTAACCGGGGTTATTTTACCGGGGATGAATGGCTCGGGCATATCAAAGCCGTTACGAAATTTACCACGCATGGCCTCGCTGCGCACCATTTGCTCATAGTTGGACATGAATGTATTTGGCGCGGTAAACCTGTTATTTTGAGCAGAATCAGGATAAACATCGATGACTTTAACTACCCAATCGGCATCGGTACCTGTGGTGGACACTTTCAGGTTGGCGATGATGTTGCCTGCAAGCGTCACATCTTTATCCAGCACCTCAGTTTCATAAGTTAATACGTCAGGACGACGTGATGCAAAGCGTTGATCTGCGGTCATATATTCGCGTTTCATGTCATCGGTGATATCGCTGATGAATGGTACCGGTTTGTTTGGATCAGATATATATGTATCACTATAATCGCCTGTATTAGTTGGCGGTGTGAAAGATAATTTCCCTCCCGGCAGGAAATAAAGATTTTCATCTTCGGCGTCTTTCGGTGGCCATGCCTTATAAGTTTTCCATTCATTTTTGCCGGTTTCGAAGGTTGATACTTTTGGGATATCAGTATCTGTTCCTTTTAAATAGTGACTAAAGAATGCAAATTCGATTTTTTCGCGATAATATGGGCCTTGTGCGCCACCAAATTCAACATCGCCCAAATGGTCGCCCGGGCCACGCGACCAGCCACCATGCACCCATGGGCCCATCGCAAAATATATGGGTGTAGTCGGGTTATCCTTAACTAACGTTTTGTAGGTATTTATAGCGCCGTATAAATCTTCAGCATCGTACCAGCCGCCGGTAACCAATACAGCAGTTTTAATATCATGCAGGTGTGTAAGCACATTACGGTCTTTCCAATGTTGATCGTAATTCGGATGCTCAAGCATCTCATTCCAAAGGCGAACAGTATCCTTATAATTTTTTAGATAGATGTCGTTTGTATGCTTAACCGATCCCATTTTTAAATAGTACTCGTAACCATCCTTAGTACCAAAATCTACGTTAAAACCCCTACCCTGGGTTGGTTTATCATCCTGCCTGTTGGTAAAGAACGGATAAAAGCTAAAGTTAGCAGCCAGCATAAATGCGCCATTGTGGAAGGCATCATCGCGGTATAAGTCGGCAATTGGTGCCTGCGGCGATGCAGCGACTAAAGCCGGGTGACGGCTCAACAACGATGTTGTAGTGTAATAGCCGGGATATGAAATTCCCCATACGCCCACTTTGCCATTGTTGTTAGGCAGGTTTTTGATTAGCCAATCGATAGTATCATAAGTATCAGTGCCTTCATCAACATCTTTATCGGTTTTGTGATCTTCTAATTCAGGCGTCATCTCACGAAAAACGCCTTCACTCAAAAAACGGCCACGAACATCCTGGTAAACAAAAATAAACCCGTCGTGCGTGAACAATGATGACGGGCCAAGGCTCGGCTTATATTTATCTACCCCATAAGGCGCCACACTATAACAAGTGCGGTCCATCATAATAGGATATTTTTTAGATTGATCCTTAGGTACATAAACCGATGTGAACAGCTTTTTGCCGTCGCGCATGGGGATCTGATATTCATATTTAGTATAGTTCGCCTTGATGTATTCGGCGTCGGGAGCTTGCGGTTGTTGAGCAAAAGAGGTAGTAGCTAAAAGCATAAAGCAGATAGCAGAGAGCATTTTTTTCATATACAGTCAGTTAATTGCAAAAGTAATAATGTATGTAATAGTATTACAGTTATTTTAAATTAACAGGGTGATGAATTTGTTACAATTGGTTTACTGCACATATTACGGCAGCAGTTTATGCCTAGGGGAAGTACTAAGATACAGCATAAAAGCGAAAAAGGTACTGACATTGTTTTGTCAGTACCTTTTTTTATGAGTTCTAATTCCGACAGCGGTCGGAGTTAATATAGTTTGATAACAATTACGAATTAATCTTCGTTAATCGCTTTTACGCCAGGTAGTTCTTTACCTTCCATATATTCCAGCAATGCCCCGCCGCCTGTTGATACGTAGCTCACATCCTCGGTCATGCCAAATTTAGCAACCGCAGCAGCTGAATCACCACCGCCTATTAATGAAAAAGCGCCATTTTCGGTGGCCTTGGCAACTGCCTCAGCAACGGCTTTTGTGCCAATCAAAAATTTCTCCATTTCAAATACGCCCATCGGGCCATTCCATAAAATGGTTTTTGATTCTTCAATTACTTTGCTGAATAGCTTAATGGTCTCAGGACCAATATCCAATCCCATCCAGCCGTCAGGTATCTCTCCTGTTTGGGCTAAGCCGGTATTGGCATCGTTTGAAAAAGCATCCGCTGTAACATTATCAACCGGAAGTAACAGGTTTACGCCTTTATCTTTCGCTTTTTGCCTAAGGCTTAGCGCCAGTTCTAATTTATCGGCTTCAACCAATGAGTTACCTATATTGCCGCCGTCTGCTTTAGCAAAAGTGTAGGCCATGCCACCGCCAATAATCAGGTTATCAACCTTATCCAGTAGTTTTTCTATCAGTTCAATTTTATCGGATACTTTTGAACCGCCCATAATAGCTGTAAAAGGCTTTTCGGCACCGTTCAGTATTTTTTCGGCATTAGCAAGCTCGCCTGCCATCAGGTAACCAAAGTATTTGGCATCGGGGAAAAACTGCGCGATAACCGATGTGGAAGCGTGTGCGCGGTGAGCAGTACCAAAGGCATCATTCACATAAACATCGCCCAAAGCAGCTAATTTTTTAGCGAAATCAACATCGCCTTTTTCTTCTTCTTTATAAAAACGCAGGTTCTCTAATAAAAGCACCTCGCCTTTGGCTAGCTTTTTAGCTTTTTCAATTGCCTCTGCACCAATGCAATCATTGGCAAATTCAACCTGCTGACCCAACAGATCAGACAAATGAGGCACTAAATGCTTTAACGAATATTTATCTTCCGGACCACCTTTTGGGCGGCCTAAGTGCGACATCAGTATTACAGCGCCACCATCATTTAATATTTTTTTGATGGTAGGCAAGGCAGCCGTCATACGGTTATCGTCGGTGATGTTAAAGTCCTCATCCAAAGGAACGTTAAAATCCACACGGATAAGGGCATGTTTCCCGGCAAAGTTTATTTGATCTATGGTTTTCATATTGTTTAGTCTTAAATGTAATCGGGCGCCAAATTCAGCATTTTAATTCTAAATCCTCAACGTAAAAGTAAAAAAGCTGTTTTAACTAAATATTACCACTATAATTGGCGACTCATAACATAGTGTGGGCCAATACCTTTGATCTCAAACTCATCGGAAATTATTTCGAAACCACAGTCGTGATAAAACTTTGAAGCCACCTTGCGGGCATTGCACCAAATGTAACCGGCGTTTTTTTGTTGAAGGTAGTTTACCGCATAATCCACTATAATTTTGCCAAAACCTTTGCCACGATACTCGGCTAACGTTGCCATGCCACGTAATTGATAACCATTGCCGGTAAGTTCGCCATAGTTTTGGGGATGCAGCGATACCACAGTAGCCAGCGTATCACCAACATAATATCCTAAATGAAACGCGCCCTCGATCTCATCAGTAGGGAAACGGCATTCATCGGGTGTGAGTTTATTATCGCGTAAAACAATATTGCGAACTTGCAGTATATCAGTTGGTTTAATAAATTTTATCATTCTTAATAAAAGGGAGTGAATGCCGATATGTCAACTACAATTCGCTGATTCTTTGAGCCAGATCAACCAAACGGCTTGAGTAGCCCATTTCGTTATCATACCAGCCAACTACCTTTACCAGGCCACCAACTACAGAGGTTAGTTGCGCATCAAATATACAGCTATGCGGGTTGCCCAATATATCGGTTGAGACAATAGGATCTTCGGTATATTCCAGGATATTTTCCATTGGACCAAGCGCGGCTTGCTTAAATGCAGCGTTAATTTCCTCAACTGTCGGTAGCTTTTTAAGGCTACAGGTAAAGTCTGTTAATGAGCCATTTAGCACAGGTACACGAATACCCGCACCGCCTAACCTACCATTTAAATGAGGGAATATTGCGGTGATAGCTTTAGCTGCACCTGTTGATGTTGGGATGATAGAGGCTGATGCAGCCCTTGCCCTGCGCAGGTCTTTATGCGGGGCATCGTGCAGGCTTTGATCGCCTGTCATGGAGTGAACGGTGGTAATGTAGCCATCAATAATACCCCAGTTTTCATCCAGTATCTTCACCATTACGGCTACGTTATTGGTTGTACATGAGGCGTTTGATAAGATAGGCGAACGCAAATCAACCTCACCGTCATTCACCCCTAAAACTACCGTAGGAACATCCTTAGTACCTGATGGCGCTGAGATGATTACCTGCCTGGCACCTGCTGATAAATGTTGTTCTGCACCTTGCCGGGTTACAAATTTACCTGTTGATTCTATAACCAGATCAATGTCCATTTCCTTCCAGGGAAGGTTTGATGGTTCACGTTCCGACAGTACTTTTATTTTTTGATTGTTGATGTAAAGATGCTCATCATCAGCAGTTACCGTGCCTTTAAACCCACGATGAACAGAATCATATTTAAACAAATGAGCAAGTGTATGGGTATCGGTAAGATCATTTATGGCAACAACTTGAATATCAGGCTTGCTCAACACATTCCTTAAAAATATTCTTCCTATCCGCCCGAAACCATTTATTGCAACTCTCATTTTAGTATCAAGTAATTAGTAGCAAGTAGCAAGATTAGTATTGCTACTGTATTTTTGAAGTGCAAATTTACGCAGACTGATTTTAATACGACAATAAAGTTTGAACTATGGCGGGGAGGTGACTCAAAAAGATCGGGGATTGCTGCGTTAGTAGGGCAATCCTCGCGATATAGAGCGGCATGCAAGATTCTTTACCATAGTGCGGTGCGCACGTTAATATTACACATCGTCATTACAATAACGATGTGTTAGAAGGATTAATACAACTTCTTATAAAACTCCTTAACCGCAGCACCGGGATTAATAGCTTTATTTACTGCCGCTGATACCGCGATGCCATAAATACCACCGGTTGCTAATAAAGGCTCAACATCAATCAGTTGTATGCCTCCTACGGCAATTACCGGGATCTCAATAGACTGCTCTGCCACCAGGCGATAACCTTCAAAACCAAGTAATGGTTTGTTATTCGGCTTTGTATCCGTATGCGCGAATGGGCCGTAGCCGCAATAGTCAACCACGCCTGTTGCTTGAACTCTTAATAGATCATCAATATTGGTAGCCGAAGCACCCAATGTTTTATCCTCTCCAATATGCTCGCGGATAGTTTTCAAATCCGCCTCAAAATCCTCTATATGAACACCCTGCGCATCAACCTGATCCAATAAATGGTAATGATTTGTGATGATGAGTGTCATTCCCCATTCATCACAGATCTCAGCTATCTGGTTGATCTCTTCTATTAGCTCCTCATCCGTTTTAGTTAAGCAACGGTATTGCAGCCAGTTAGCGCCTGCGGCACAAGCTATTTCTGCTTGTTCAACATGACTGCGATTAGGCAGATCCTGTGTTAGGTAATGGAATTTTGATATATATTTTTTCATGTCTGAACCTTGATTTGTGGGATTAAACGATCCCCCTGGTTTTTATATTGTACTTAATTATCCTGTAAATCCATTAATCATGCGAATCATGGTTCAGACAATTTTTTACTTCTTCAACACTTCCGGTATAGGCGTACCAATACAGCCGTTTGGCGCTTGTATGTGCAATAAAGCGGCTATTGTAGGCGCAATATCTGTCATGTGTACTTCTCGTAAAGCGCTGCCATGCTGTATACCCCAGCCCATAAATACAAGTGGAATATGGTTATCATAAGGGTTCCAGGTACCATGTGTAGTGCCTGTTGGGCCACCATCGCCCGAACCGTGACCTGTAAACCAGGCCGGGTCTAATATAATTTGAATAGCGCCACTATTTTTAGCATTGTAGCCGTTGATGATGCGTTCGCGTAACGGCTCAGGAATACTTGATGAGGCTATTTTAGTCATATCAACAGCATACTGTATTTCCGGTTGCTTTTGCAGGTATTTAATGCACTCTTTTTTAAGCTCGTCCTGGTCAATATGCAGGTAATTTACAATGCGATAATTAAAGTTAACCTGGTAATTATTCAAGCTCAATACTAATGAATCTGCCTTGTACTTATCCATTAGTACTTTATTTATATCCTTCAAAACCGATGCTTCATCCCATACACCTGCCGGGATATCATGATCATTCAAAAACGCGGTATTATGCGCCGCGCCATGATCCGCAGTAAGGAACACTGTATAATTACCTTTACCCACTTTAGCATCTAAAAAGGTCAGAAAATTCGCAATATCACGATCTAAACGCAAGTAAGTATCCTCAATCTCAACCGCATTGATTCCAAACTGGTGACCAATGTAATCAGGTGATGATAAGCTCATCGCTAAAAAGTCGGTTTGATCGCCCTGACCCAATTGCTCGCCATTTATAGCGGCAACCGCCATATCAATGGTCAAGGTGTTTCCGTAAGGTGTAGAACGGATCAATCCTAAGCCCAATTTTTTATAAATCGCCGATGTTTTAACCGGTAAGGTTGGCGCATCGGTTCCTTTAAACTTTCCTTCGTATTTACTGTCGTCTGGGGTACTTTGCAGGTAGGTTTCTACCGGATATAGTGACGTCCAGTCTAACTTTAAGTAGGTTTCAGGTAACTTTTGGTCATTAAAGTCTTTTGCCCATTGCGGCAAATCCTTCATGTAATAGGTGCTGGTTATCCAGTTTCCGCTTTTGTCATCAAACCAATAAGCAGCATTAGAGGTATGTCCCGCAGGTAAAATTCCGCCTCTATCTTTCAAAGCTATACCTATCACTTTCGACCTGAAATTAGTCGCCAGCCTAAGCTCATCCGTAACAGTAGTCACCAGCAAATTACGCGGCGACATTTGTCCCGCCTTTGAGTCGCTGCCTACAGTTTGCACGCTGTTATCTTCGGCGCAATACATTGATTGCCCGGTTGCTTGTACAATATAATCATTACCCGCTATACCGTGTATAGATGGCACCGAACCGGTATAAATACAACTATGGCCCGGGCCGGTAAAGGTCGGGATATAATTTACCTGAGTGTTTTCGCAGCTAAACCCCTCGTTCAATAAACGCTTAAAACCATTGCTTTGGTAACGGTTGTAAAAGCGGTACAGGTAATCCCAACGCATTTGGTCAACCACAATACCTACTACCAATTTAGGGCGAGGGATTTGGGTTGATGCAACAGGAGCCGGTGCAGTTATTATAGTTTTCTTCTTTTTTGTTTGTGCCGATACATTAACAGCAATAAATGCAAACGCTACTAAAAGCAAATGTTTAGTTTTCATTGTTTTGGGTTAGTGTGCAAATATCAGTAATGTAATAAAAATTTTATGTGATGTTTATGTTAGGAGAAGTTTAAATTAAAGTTTCGACAAGCGCGATTGGTTCCCCTCTCAAGAGGGGAATTGAATTCGCAATACTCTAAAACTTCAAACTCAACCCCACCAAAAAGTTAATCGGCGCTTGTGGGAACAAATAATTATAGTTCACCACTTTACCGCTTTCTATATCCGGGTAGGTTGCGCCGTTTGATTCATACTTCTCGCTGAAAATATTATTTATCAATAAGCTGATGCCAATGTCTTTAACTGATTTTATGCTGAAATTATAATTCAATCTTAAACCATTTACAAAATAGCTATTCAGGTAACGGTTTGATGTAGGATCAGACGGTGCGTAGCCCGGCGGATTGATATTGGATGTATTATCCAGATATTGCCTGCTTACATATTTGCTGATCAAAGCTATTTCACTGCCTTTAAATGGCATAAAACCAATTTCGCTGGAAGCTACCCAATCAGGCGAGAAAGCAATATTGGTTTCTTTATATTGATAATCAACTGTTGTATTATTGTCGTAATCGAACAAATATTGGTTAAAGTTTTTAACCTTATTTGCACTCCACGAAGCAGTTGCCGTCCATATAAACCATTTGTTCGGCCTTATCCTGCCGTCAAACTCCAATCCCTCGCGAAAACTGTTTTTCACGTTGCTTTGTATCTGGTCGCCCACATCATTCAACGCACCGGTTACTACCAGTTGGTTGTAGTACAGCATATAAAAAGCATTAATGCCGCCCGTAAATATACCTTGTGTAGTACGGTAGCCCAGTTCCCAATCTTTCAGGTTTTCAGGTTTAGGCCGACTGTCAGGCGTTGATTGTACATAATCATCACGGTCAGGCTCATGGTTACCTACACCGAAGGATAAGTACACATTGCTTTTCGGGTCGATCTGGTAAGTGATGCCTGCCTTCGGGTTAAAAAAGTCCAACTTCACCTGCTCCTGCTCGTTTTGCAAGGCATCATTGAAACCTAAAAACGAGTAATAAATATGGCGGTACTGCATATCGGCATACAAAGTAAACTTGCCTAATTTATAATCTGCCTTTCCATAAATATTGAAGTCAGTTTTAAATGCGTTATCACTTTCGTATTGATAATTAGGGCCAACGCCCAAGTTTTGCTGCGACCATTCAATATTATCATAATGCTCACCACGATACTCGTTATAAGCACCACCTAAATTGAAGTTTAGCTTATTATTAGGCTGATATTTGAAATTATAGGTAATCCCGTAAAACTTATTATTCAGCCATAAACGGCGGGTCAGATCACTGGTTGTATCATTCGGTTTCGGCGTTAAACCATAGTTTTTAACCGAATCCGCAGTTTTGTACTCTTCGTAATAACCGTAACCATGCGTGTAATGCAAAGCGCCGCTGAATGATATTTTATCAGATATTTTCTGATCCACCAATAACTGGTAATGGATCTGGGTATAATTATCAGTTTGGTTAGGATAGTAGCTGCCATCTGGTTCTAAGCCAAGGCTGTTGTAAGTACGATTACCGGCCTTTACACTATCTTCAGGCACACCATTCCAGGCCTGGTAAGTATGCTCGGTACCGCCAAAGGTTATTAACCTGATCAGCGTGTTCTTACCGTAGTAAGCCCCGTTAAAAAAGTATGATTTCAAGTTGGCGGACGCCCTATCGATATAACCGTTCGAAGTGATGCTTGACAACCTGCCGTCAAAAGTAAACTTGCCGCCTAAAAGGCCTGTGCCAATATTTAAGGCATTTTTCAAAGCGCCGTATGAACCTGCGGAGTTGTTCAATTCCAGGTAACCCGTATCGCGGCGGGTAGTAGTTTGTATGTTGATGCTTGCCCCAAAAGCGCCCGCCCCATTGGTTGATGTGCCCACGCCACGTTGAATTTGTATATCATTCACCGAAGAAGCGATATCGGGTATATCTACAAAGTAAACACCTTCCTCTTCAGAATCATTATACGGGATGCCATTAATAGTAACATTTATACGTGTAGCATCAGACCCGCGAATGTGGATATAGGTGTAACCGATACCCGTACCACCGTCGGAGGTAGTAACAACCGATGGTGTTTGATCCAGTAAATAAGGTAGATCCTGGCCAAGATTGTTCTTTTGAATATCCTTACCGCTTAAATTGGTGAAGGCGATAGGCGCGTTAATGGCCGCTCGGGTAGCGTTTACCGTAACCTCATCGTTCATGATGCTCGCCATATTAAGCGAAAAATCAACTGTAGAGTTGCTT
>Ga0302197_10004915_pt1 | contig 11595 bp, 9 predicted proteins | sample II_Bog_N2_1_FD_193526 | JGI IMG/M metagenome (GOLD analysis project Ga0302197, IMG submission 193526) | Peat permafrost microbial communities from Stordalen Mire near Abisko, Sweden - II_Bog_N2_1 | ecosystem: Environmental > Terrestrial > Soil > Wetlands > Peat | place: Sweden: Abisko, Stordalen...
AAAAACGTATAACGTATAGTAGTTACTCCATTTCCTCCATTTGGATAATAATCTCCATAAAAAGCATTGCCTAGTTCAGCGGTATCACCTGTAGCTATATTGCATGAATCTGGATCAGTGCCATCTGTAACTGGGCCACAAATTCCTGCAAAGCATATTGCATTAGTACTGTTGACAACAGCCGATAATATAGTTCGTTTAGCATGTAAATATGCCTTTGGTCCATTATTAATGACATCAATTGTGGGGCTTATTAAAATAGAAGAGTTACTGCCATAAACAGAGATAACAGAATCATTTAAAATAGGGCCGCTTACACCCTGTATAATAATTTTAAGTGTTTGGGAATAAGAAAAAGACGTGATTGCTAAAGCAAGCAAAGTCAAAAGTGTTGTTTTTTTCATGATGGGTTTATCTTTATAAGGCAAATATATTCATTTTTTGAATAGCAAGTACTGATTGGGCCATAAAAAAAGCTCCGTCTCACTGAAAGGGAGACGGAGCTTTTAAATACTTAGAGAATTATTAACGTTGAATAATCAACTTTTGAATGGTAGGTGCATTGTCAGCAGTGAATCTAACAAAGTAAACTCCATTTTGAAAGTTTGAACCGTTAATTGAAATGGTATGTTGTCCGGAAGACAGAAGGCCTTCGTTATCGGAGTAAACCTTTTCTCCCAACATATTATACACTTCAACAGTAATATTTTGGTCTTTGTCAAGACTGAAAGCTACGTTGGTGTTATTATTAGTTGGATTTGGGTACAAGTTAAACGATACACCGTCTGAAACTTCATCTATTCCTGTTGTAATAAGAGTCACAGGAGCAGTTGCAGCTTGGTATACAAATAAACTGGTGTTATTCTGAACAAATACTGTAATATGTTCACCGGGGTTCAAAGAATCATATGACCAGGTGGCATTTTGTGTTCCCCATGGGTGGTTCTTTGTCCAGGTAACGTTAAGTGCTTGCGTTGAATAAGGAGTAAAGGCAGTCAATGTATTACCTTCTTCTCCGGTCATTAATTCTTCAACAACTTGAGGGTAGTTGACTACATATTGGTAATATGATTCTGGATTAGTACCAGGGAATGAAGATGGTGGATCTTCCTGACTTTGATCTTGAGCATACTTAATAGTATCTACAGTCAAAACTGCATCAGCAGCTAATCCGGCTGCAAAAGAACCATATGCTTTAATAGTAGCCTTAACGCTATATACGTTTGTATGACGATCGTAGGTAGCACTGGTAATACTAATCTTAAATGGTGAGCCCATTTTAGCTTCACCTTGAATAGCAGCTGAATTAACGGTGCCAGGATAGACATCCGTGCTACCATCAAGTTTAGCATCCGGAACACTGTTTACTCCATAATAGTAATAGGTTCTTTCAGAATCATAAGGAATCCAGCTAGCTTTGTTCATATAATCTCTGTCTGGCCAGCTAACGTGGTATCTCACAGGTATACATGTGGTTTGGTTGTTTGTCAAAACGGAATCCAAATTTGGTGCAGCATACATACATGGGTTACAGGAAGCTTGCATGAATTCTTCAAACAATACCTGTTTGGTTTGAATAGAGTCAATAACAGTAATACCGGTAACATACTCGGTATCATTATCAGGGTATTGGTTTGCATGGCTTCCGTTCAAATTGGTTGCCCAAAGTTTCATGGTATAAATACCAGCAGCTGTTGGGGTCCAACTGGTGGATGCAGCAACAGCGGTTGATACTGGGTTTGGTGCAGCAATAGATACGGTTGCAGGTGCAGTGCCGCTATGCCCGTCAGAGCATTTCCAGTTAAGAGTAAGAGAAGTTAATGCTGTGGAGCCTGTGTTTGCAACAGTTCCCGTTACAGGATACGCTACACCAATTCCATAATAATTACTTCCACTAATGTTGGTTCCTACTGTAGGAGCAGCATAAGCTGGTTCGCTGCCCGGAATAAATTCATAATAATTATTATCTGCATTAGCATCGGAAGTTGCAATTGCAGAAATACTTGGTGAACCTGCCACTTCATATGCAAGTGTAGATTTAACTTGGACACCAAGGGAAAGGCCTGGATTTGTGGGAGTAGAACAGCCATTCCAGTACCATCCGCCAGCCTGATCTACCATATAGATGTTATTGGTCGTTTCTTCTAAAACAATAGCCCACCAGTTAATAGAGCAGGTATCAGTAGGGTTAGTTGCAGCAAACCAGTCAATCCATAATTGACGGTGTGGTGCGGTTCCATATACTTTTGTGTATATGCACGTACCGGTGCCAAGTCCCGCGAGGCACAATCCCCAAACGCAAACAGAACTATCTGGCAAAAGCGCAGAAGGTAGTGCTGCCGGAGTGTTTCCCGCATTAGCTAAAACAGCTTTTTTAGAGAAGGTAAGGTAACCGCTCGAATTTGCTTTAAAGGCAGTAACGGGTCCTCCGTTGAAATCAAAAACAAACGGAATGGTTTGGCTTGTTGAGTATTTGGGAGTGCTACTTGCATGTGGAATATCTGCAAGAATAGTAGTGCTTCCCGCAGGAGCAACAAGTGAGGAAGTATTAAAATCGGCGTCTGTATTTATTCCTCCGGGATTTCCGGGTGCCGACAGGAAATTGACGTTATAATATCCCTGTGCGTTTGCACTGATAATTGCACCAAGTACAACTGCAGCGCCTAATAGTAATTTTTTCATGTTTTTTTAATTTAGGGTTCAAATGTATAATTATTTTTAATCCAAAGTACAAAATAAGCAATATTTTTTACGGTACATTCAAATATTTATGCGTTTGTAATGAAACCCTCCATTCCGGATTGTTTTTTATATATTCTGTAATCCAAGGCATTACAGAATCCGACTTACCCCATTCAGGCTGTAAAAATAGCTTGCATTTTTCTTTTAGGTCAAGAGTGTTTTTTTCCGCCCAATTAAAGTCGTCTTTATTAAAAATTACAACTTTTAGCTCATTTGCCATTTCAAGGGACTCCTTTAAAGGGGGCTTTCTTTTTTTAGGTGAAACGCATATCCAGTCAAAAGTCCCGTTTATGGTATATGCGCCCGATGTTTCCAGATGAACGGCAAGTCCTTCTTTTTTCAGTTCCCGCGTAAGCTTATTTAACGGATACATGGTCGGCTCTCCGCCGGTTATTATTACCAGGGGTGCACCTGATTCTTTTGCTTGCTGAACAAGCTCCTTTATTTCCTTCAGGGGATGGATGTTTTTATCCCAACTTTCTTTCACATCGCACCAATGGCAACCTACATCGCATCCTGCCAGCCGAATAAAAAAGGCGGCTTTACCGGTATGCGCCCCTTCGCCCTGTATGCTATAAAAAAGCTCCATTACAGGGAGTTTGTCCCCCTCCGTATTATTTTTTTGATTCACCGGATTTAAAAATTAAAATCGGGAGGTTCCAGCAATAGTTCCCTCCCTTTTATAATGGCTGTTCTCCATTCTTCCATTTCAAGGGCTATTTCTTTGGTGTCCTCTGCCTGATAAGAAATGCCTAATTCCTGTTTTTGCAAATAATCTTCATATACCAGCGGAAGGAGCTTTAATATTTGCTTGCGTCTGTATTCTTCCCAGGCATCAATAAGCGCTTCTCTCCAGTCGTCAGATGCTTTAATAGGTATTTCTTCGCTCAATTCGCGCAATTCCTTAAAGGCCATTTCAGCCAGTTCATCGGCAAATTCCATAGGCTTGTGGCTCTTTTCGTAGGAGATAAAGTATTTTAAGATTTCTTTATCTTCATAGGTACGGACAAACTTTTCAATGATCCCCGGATTATATACTGACAAATAATCGGAATCTCTTTTTTCTATCCGTTGCAAATCGGATTTTTCGTCGGGCATAACCTTGTTAATATGCTCGTAATAGGTTTTCAGGTATTTGCTTTCTTTTTCTCCTCGTAAGTCAGAAAGTGACATTAAAGAATCAGTGCCCATGCGGTTATCGTAAAACTGGTACCAAAGCGGAATAATTAATTCCGCATCATCTTTTACAGAATTATAATCTTCGGAGAATCGTAAAAAATCCTGCCATTCAAATTCAAAATCGGCTTCGGCCGGATCTATTTCCACTTCTTCGCTTTGAAGGTATTCCATATACATTTCAAATTCCCAATGGGTAATAGGCGGTATAAAAGAACATTGTTTGATATTGTTTTCCCAATACCTGAAATCAATGCTTGTAACAATACCCGGTATTTTAATTTTTTCCGACCTCCACTGGCATTGCAGGTTGAAGAGTTTTTTTTGCTGAATTTGCCACAAGCAGGCCTGGGCCTGGTTGTAAAACCGCAGTTGGTGGTCTTCGTTATGTTCGTAGTAAAACTTACCCCAGTTAATCCAGGTCGTTTTTCTTCCGGAATAGGCTTTTATAAATTCTTCCACATCTTCGGGCTGGTACCCCGAAAAAAATTCTTTATATTTTACTTCATTGCGGAGTTCGTATTCTATCTCCATCCGCGCTATAGCTTCTTTCTGTGCTTCATCTACTTCCTGCTTCAGGTGGGCGGGTAGATTTTCTTTATTGTCCATCATAGTATATCGTACATCAAATAAGTGAAAAAATAAAATCTAAAATTATTGAATTCTATTTTGCCGCTTTTAGTTTTTAATTTCCTGTTTTTTTTTGTTGATTAGCATCATATAATTGTGGGTTGTTTCAATTACATAATCCAGTTTTTTGGTTTCATCCGCTTCTATCATAACATCATAAAGGTCTACATATTTTTCTAAATACCTTCCTACCTTGCATTTTGCCTTCGACGTGGATGTTAAAAACATTATGGGCAGTAGTAAGGGTTGACCAAAATCGAACAGTATATCAAACTCCTCTTTCACAAAGTTATGAATAAATTGCGAAGATGGCCTGCCATACCAGTTTAATTCTTTTAGGGAGAAGTATTGATGCATGGGTGAACCATTTAATCCGGGAGGTACTTCTTTTACATTCATAAAGCCCAACGATTTTACTTGCTTGCCCATATCGCGGAGGGTATGGATGTATTTTTTCATCCGTTCCACATCGGCTGCATTATCGCCGCAATAAAGGATGCCTATACTATTTGCGCTGTCAATATTCAGTATAGTGCGCGTTCTCGTATAGCTTTTACTTTCCTTCTGCAGAAAATATTCTCCTATTTTATCTCGTATATTTTGAAAGTATGCCAACTCCTTTATAATTTACTTGTAAGCCTGTTATTGAAAAAACGCAAGATAGGAAACTTATAAATCATACTTTATTCCCCTACCATTTTAAATCAGTATATGATACTTATTACAGACGGATTAAATAGATTTACCTGAGTATCTGTGCGTCTTTGCGCGGTAAATGTTAAATTTAATTAAATTATGTTCTGCATATTGTAAAAGTATTATCTTTGCTCTTGCTTCCTTTAACGAGGAGGGTGGACCGGGAGGACTTGCTTCCTCCCTCCATCCTCTGTTTTGAAGCAAAATCCCTAAGGTTTCATTTATTAGCTTCACAACCTAATTTCTGCTATAATGAAAAAAATACTGCTTCTTTTATTTGTCGGAATATCTCTGAATGCTTTTGCGCAGCATCCATGTGCCATTCCGGTTGTTTCAATAACCTCGCCACAATTAATATGTATTGATTCTGCAAGTACTACAATTACTGCCACTGCATCTGGCGGTTCGTTGCCCTATACTTATTTATGGTCTCCAGGAGGGGAAACATCCTCTAGTATTACAGTTATTCCTCCGCCGGGTAATACTACTTATTATGTAACCGTTAAAAACTCTTGTGGAGATTCCGCAAAAAAATCGACTACTATAACTGCTGAAAATCCACTAATGACAGCTTGTTGCAATGAAATCATTTTACCGGGACAATCTACAATACTTGAAGCATATGGTAATAGTGTATCCTACACATGGATGCCTACTGTAACATGTTTAAATCCACTTTGCGATTCAGTAAAGGTAACAGCTACAGTTACAACTACCTATACTGTTGTTGGCAGCGACAGTGCAGGTTGCCAGGCAGAAGAAAGAGTAACAATTACAATTAGTCCTGCCGGCGTTCAATCTATTTCCCAAACAGATGTTGTAAATATTTATCCTAATCCATCTTCTAAAACGTTTACTTTGAACCTTCCAGCAAAGGCTTTGGTAAATGTTTGTGATATTATGGGGCGTTTACAGTTCTCTGAAATGGAGAAAGCAGGAATGGTAACTTTTGGTAAAGGATTAACCCCCGGAATATATTTCCTGTTTATTGATGGAAAGCCTGAAGGGAAGCTGGTGAAGCTTTAAGTAAATTGCATTCCGGCCCCAACCTAACTCAGACTTTTATTAATATCCTTTAGCTTTTCTGCGCCCGGACAAAGAACATCTTGAGTAAGCTTATTTAAAGGAGTATCTGTAGTATTTAATATGTTGTGCAAGTCCTGAGATTGTTCATTGATATAAAGCAAGCCTGTAAGAATTTCGCCTTTGCTTTTTGCATTTTCAAGAGCAGTCATAGCAGAAAATCTGTTTTGAGGATCCCATTTTTGGTCCAGCTTATGCAATTGAATAAGTGATCCGTCGTGCATAACAACTGACTTGGTAGTTCCCTCATCATAACTGGTGGTAATTTCCGATTTATGTGGAACAAGGTCAAATGTAGCTGTAGCCTCTTGATGTTCGCGTACAAAGTCATACGACTTGGTAGAGCCCACATTATTATTGAAAGTTACACAAGGTGAAATAACATTTAAAAATGCAAAACCCTGGTGTTTCATGGCTGCTTTAATAAGCGGAACAAGCTGGGCCTTATCACCCGAAAAACTTTGTGCTACAAAGGTAGCGCCCAGTTCAAGCGCAAGACTGGCAAGGTCAATAGATTGAAATTCGTTTACATTTCCCGCTTTGTTCTTCGAGCCTTTATCAGCAGTAGCTGAATCTTGTCCTTTGGTAAGCCCATAACATCCATTGTTCATTACAATATAAGTCATGTTCAAATTACGGCGAACTACATGCACAAATTGTCCCATGCCAATAGAGGCGGAATCCCCGTCTCCCGAAACACCAATATAGGTAAGGTCCTTATTCGCCATATTAGCTCCGGTGGCAACTGATGGCATACGTCCATGTACGGAGTTAAACCCGTGGGAGTTATTTAAAAAATAAGCCGGTGTTTTTGATGAGCATCCAATACCCGACATTTTAGCCACTTTATGTGGTTCAATATTGTTTTCGTAACAAGCCTGTACTATGGCAGCGCTTATAGAATCATGTCCGCAACCTGCACATAATGTAGAGATAGACCCTTCATAATAATCCTGGGTATAACCAAGTTCATTTTTGGGTAGATTAGGATGACGGAATTTGGGGCGTACGTATGACATATATTGAATTTAGGAAATAGGATTTTGTTGCAGCTTATTCGCTTTTTTAATTACTCTGGATAATTTCTTTTCTATTTTTTTTACAATCACATCGGCTGTAATAGGCAGGCCTTCGTAATTAAGAACCGGAACCAATTTTTTAGGAGAAGCGCCTATTTCAATTAGCATAAGGCTCCGGAGCTGTGCATCGCGGTTTTGTTCCACCACAAATACTTTATCATGTGCATCAATAAAATCTTCCACTGTTTGATTGAACGGGAAAGATTTAATGCGCAATGCATCTAAATGGATACCTTGTTCTTTGAGAAGGTCTATAGCTTCTTCTGCCGATTGGGTAGATGTTCCGTAGAATATAATTCCATAGTCGGCTTCATTTTCAGCATTGTAAACTTGCGGTGCGGGAACATAACTTTTTGCTGTTTCAAATTTCTTTAAAAGCCTTTCCATATTGCGTTCGTATGGAGCGCCTTCCTCGGTATAAACAGCATATTCATCGCGCGATGTACCTCTGGTTACAAAGGCGCCCTTGGTAGGGTGTGTAGCCGGAATGGTGCGATAAGTAATACCATCACCATCTACATCTAAATAACGGCCGTATCTTTCGAGTTTTTCTAATTGTTCCGCGTTAAGCACTTTACCTCTTTTGAATTTCCGGTTATCATCCCATTCCAGTTTGGCGCAAACGTGATCGTTCATTCCTAAATCAAGGTCTGTCATCACCATTACGGGAGTCTGCAATTGTTCGGATAGGTCGAATGCATCAGCAGTCATTTCAAAGCATTCCTTAGGTGTGGATGGGAACAACAAAATATGTTTGGTATCTCCATGAGAAGCATAGGCTGCTTCCATCACGTCTGATTGTTGCACGCGTGTAGGCATACCGGTAGAAGGGCCTGTACGTTGCACATCAACCAGCACTACTGGAATTTCGGCATAATAAGCCAATCCTAAAAATTCATTCATTAAAGATAATCCGGGACCGCTGGTGGCAGTAAATGCCCTTGCTCCGTTCCAGTTGGCTCCTATCGCCATACCTATGGCAGCCAATTCATCTTCCGCCTGAACAATAGCGAAATTATGTTTGCCATCTTCAGCCACACGCAGCTCATGGCAATAATCGCCAAAGGCTTCTGCAACCGATGTGGATGGAGTGATAGGATACCATGCAGCAAATGTAGCTCCGGCATAAACGGCACCCAATCCGCAGGCGGCATTGCCTTCCATCATAATCATATTGTCGGTCAGGTTGCGCCTTTCAACGCGTATTTCGAGCGGAAATTTATAATTCGCTTTAATATATTCGGAACCTAATTTTAGTGCTTTAATGTTCGGAGCGATTAGTTTTTCTTTTCCTGCAAATTGCTCGGAAATCAAACTTTCCAATACATTGAATTCAATATCCAGCAGGGCTGAAAGAGCACCTACATACATTATATTTTTAAATAATAACCGTTGGCGCGGATCGGTAAATTCTTTGTTGCACATTTCCATCATCGGAACGCCAATGTAGTTCAAATCTTCCCGAATATAATCGGAGTGAAGTGGCTTGGTGCTATCATACAGCAAATATCCTCCCGGCTTCACCGATTTAATATCGGCCAGCATGCTTTGGGCGTTTACCGCTACCATCAAGTCGATACCATCGCGGCGGCCCAGATAGCCTTTATCATTCACACGTACTTCATACCAGGTAGGTAACCCTTGTATGTTGGACGGGAAAAAGTTTTTGGGACAAACAAATAATCCCATCCGGAAAATAGATTTTGTAAAAAGAAGATTCGCACTTGCGGAACCTGTACCATTCACATTCGCAAACCTAACTACGAAGTCGTTTACTTTATCAAGCCCTACCATACCTTTATTGAATTAAAAGTTTGTGAAGTTATAAAGTCCATAAAGTGTTTCATATCCGTTAATTTTTCGTGGCTTTTATTTTTTGGGATTTAAGCAATCTCCCATACCTTACTGGCTTTTGCTGTGTTATATAAATACTTCTGCATATCCCATGCTGCGGTGGGGCAGCGTTCTGCACATAAACCGCAATGCAGGCATACGTCCTCATCTTTCACCATTACCCTTGCGGTTGGTAACGTATTAGATACATAAAGGTCCTGAGATTTATTGTTTGCAGGCGCTTTTAAATGTTTGCGCAAATCGTTTTCATCTTCATTGCTTGTGAATGTGATGCACGAGGTGGGACAAATATCCACACAGGCGTCGCACTCAATACATTTACTTTCGGTGAATACGGTTTGAACGTCACAGTTAAGGCAGCGTTCCGCTTCTTTAAATCCGGTTGGAAGATCAAAGCCAAGCTCTACTTCGCGCTTGCGATCCTTCAAGGTCATTTTCTTTTCGGCATGTGGAACCTTGTAACGAAGATCAGGTGTTACCTGGCTGTCGTAGGCCCATTCATGAATTCCCATCTTGGTGTTTACCAGATTGGTATAGGGTGAAGGACGGTTGTTAATGTCTTTACCCTGGCACATCAAGTCGATAGATACCGCAGCATAGTGTCCGTGTGCAACAGCGGTAATTACGTTCTTAGGTCCGAAGGCTGCATCACCGCCAAAAAATACTTTAGGGTTGGTAGATTGGAAAGTAGTAGCATTCACTACCGGCATATCCCATTTGTCGAATTCAATATCTATGGTGCGTTCAATCCATGGGAAGGAATTTTCTTGTCCCACGGCAATCAACACATCATCCGCTTCTATAAATACTTCCGGTTCTCCGGTCGAAACTAATTTGCGTTTTCCGGCTTCATCATATTCCGGCTTAACCTTATCAAAGGTCATGCCTTTCAGCTTGCCTTTTTCTACTATAAATGCTTTGGGTACGTGGTTATCTATAATTGGAATATCTTCATGAGCAGCGTCTTCCTTTTCCCAGGGAGAAGCTTTCATTTCTGCAAAAGGGCTGCGTACTAATACCTTCACTTCCTTGCCACCGAGGCGGCGTGCAGTGCGGCAACAGTCCATAGCGGTGTTACCACCACCGAGTACAATTACCCGTTTACCAATTTTGCTGATGTGTTCAAAAGCTACGCTGGCGAGCCAGTCAATACCAATATGGATATTTTTAGCTCCTTCTTGTCTTCCGGGGATTTCGAGGTCACGTCCACGTGGAGCGCCTGAACCCACAAAAACCGCATCGTAATCTTTTTCTAATAATTCCTTAAGACTATTGATACGAGTGTTGAACTGGGTAACAATTCCCAGATCTAAAATATAATTTACTTCTTCATCCAACACGCTTTCGGGCAGGCGGAACGATGGAATTTGGCTGCGCATAAAACCTCCGCCGGCTTTTTGTTCATCATATATATGGAGTTCATAACCAAGCGGTGCAAGGTCGCGGGCGGCAGCTAAAGAGGCGGGACCTGCACCTACAAAAGCTATTTTTTTACCGTTTTTGGTGGTTGGAATCTTGGGCATGAATTGCTTCACATCATCCTTGTTATCAGCGGCAACCCTTTTAAGACGGCAGATAGCAACCGGTTCTTCTTCCACCCGTCCGCGGCGGCAAGCCGGTTCGCAGGGGCGGTCGCAGGTTCTACCTAAGATTCCCGGGAAAACGTTTGATTCCCAGTTAATCATGTAAGCTTCGGTGTACTTTCCCTCAGCTATTAGCCTGATGTACTCGGGTACGGGAGTATGTGCGGGACAGGCATATTGACAATCGACCACTTTGTGGAAGTACTCAGGGTCTTTAATGTTTGTTGGTTCCAATACTTTATTCCTTTGGTCTCATAATAACCTGATTATTAAATACTAAACAGGCTCTTGGAGAGGGTTTATTTTATTTGAGTTGCCAAAGTTATCACTTTTTGTAAGACGAACGTATGAGAAATTAGCAGACTGCGACAAACTACTAAATATGAACGATTAATGGAGGGGGAAGATGGTGTATGGACCAGAGACTGAAATTTACGCATATGTTGACAGTTGTCCGTTGTATAGTTGTCCTATTTGTCAAACCTTTGCAAAATGAATATTAAGCAGAAGGTTGGAAAAAGGGTTAAGTCTTTGCGACTAAAAGCTGGACTTTCTCAGGAAGCATTATCTTATCAGGCAGATTTAGATAGAACTTATATTCCAAGTATAGAAAAGGGGGAAAGAAATATTTCAATTTTAGTTTTAGAAAAATTGGCAAAGGCACTTAAGGTTTCAGTTAAAGAATTTTTTGACGAATAAAATTAATTTATAGCATGGCAGGTGCAAAACATAGGATGTTAGAACTTCTAAAA
>Ga0302197_10004922_pt1 | contig 11583 bp, 5 predicted proteins | sample II_Bog_N2_1_FD_193526 | JGI IMG/M metagenome (GOLD analysis project Ga0302197, IMG submission 193526) | Peat permafrost microbial communities from Stordalen Mire near Abisko, Sweden - II_Bog_N2_1 | ecosystem: Environmental > Terrestrial > Soil > Wetlands > Peat | place: Sweden: Abisko, Stordalen...
ACTAGTGATATTTAAAGTCATATTCTTTATTTTTCATTTTTTCTGTTTATGGATGACTTAAAAACTATTTTTGAGATCACTTCAATCGAATTCAATCTGCAAAGACAACCCAAGAAATGGTCCAATATCGTCTACAAATGGGCTATATCATTGAGGCAGCGTCAATCTTATAAATTATTATGCCTAATCTTGTAGAATTAAAAGTTAAAGATAAGTGATATTATTAATCATCACAATAAAAATAGATGGATAAAGGTTACGAATAAGACAACTCCAACAACATCACAGAGACTTACAGTCCGCGTTATAGAAGAGGAGATTTCAAGAATATGTTGCTAAGAAAGCAAAACAACAAATCAACTTCCCCTGTTTCTGATAAATAGCTGAGACTTCCAATGTAGGAGGGAATTTTAAACAATTTCACTTAGATTAGTGGTTATATTAACTCTCTTGACTAATTGTTCAAGGCGAGAATGGAAGTACATGAGGAATAAATTATCCATATAGCTCACTCCGAAATAAAAAAAATTCAATTCGAAACAGAGAAAATAGTTAGAAAATATTCTCAACTTATTAAGGACAAAAACCTCAATAGCTAAGTTTTAGATTTAAAGTATGAGGTGAGATATTATCAGCAAAGAGCGTGTGAAATGTATGAGGAGAATAAACAACTTAAAAAACAGCTTAAAACTTTGAAGCAGGAGCTTTAGTAGTTCAAAATTGGAGAAGAAACTAGCCACTTTGCTATGCAGAAGATATCGAAGGCTTATCTTAAGGAGAAAACTATAAGAAAAAAGATGGAGATGGGGCAACTAAGATCTGTCTTAACTTAAGGAAATGAAAGTAATATTAAAATTTCACTGCTTTCACAAAAGTCCCAGGATAAAGAATTATCGTTTACTAAAGCTCGGGTTCAAGGCTCGAGTCTGAGAAAATCCTCATAGACCAAAAATAAGAGGTAGTTAAACTTTTTTACAACTAACATCAGACCAAAGAAGTCAGTGATTCCAAAATTAAGTAAGTTAAAATCAATAACTTAATCAACTCAAGATCATATGAATACTTAACCTTCTTGTCTGCTATTTCCCATAGTTTGATATATTTCTTCTATTATTTTTTTGTGAGTTTAAATCGTCAAAATAATTCATATTAACTTAATTCCTTCTCTGAGAATTAAAATTGTATTAATTTCAAAAAATTCTGATTATTATTATTTGATGGTTTGGCAAAATTAATTAGGCTAACTTTTTTAATAAATTATTGAATAATAACGTCGACTGGTTCCTGAAAGTATTATTTTGATTATTCTTCTTCTTATTGAATAAAATCTACTTGAAGATTCTGAGAAAAAAGTTATCAAAATTTGAAAATAAAAGGTCTTATATAATTGCCAATCGTTGCACTTAAAAAGTATATAATAAGGCCTTAACTAGGCTCAATCAGCGTATAGTCAATAAAAAAAAGGCTTCACATTAAATCTACATATTTTTTAACTTTCGATAATTCTATAATAATAGATTTTATATTTCTATGATTTTTTTCCAATAGTTAACGGCTGGGTTTGTAATTGATGAGGAAGAAACTGCATTGTATTATTGCTTTCTCTCATAAATTCCACAAATTTCATAAAATAAATGATAAAAAATGACAGAAGTTCAAGTGTTTCGATTTCTTCGACTAATTATAAAATAATTAATTTAGAAAATGCAGCAATAACAAAAAATGGGAAATTTTATTAGCAAACTTGAATACATTCTAAATGTACTTTTTAGGCTAACTTAGAATCAAGAATACAGTGAAATCATCTGTTGGGACGAAACAAACACTATGATCGACATCTTGGACATATAAAAAATGGAAACTTAAATCATTCCTCACTTCTTCAGACATAAAAAGCTATAGAGTTTCGTTCGACAGCTTAATCTCTATGGCTTCCGAAAGATCAAACAAAATGGGAAGTACAGATTTACTCATTCTTAACTTCTTAAAGGAAACAGGTAAAATTTCTTCTAATATAGATTAAATTAAATTACTTCCAATAAAATCTCAAAAAAATAAACAGAAAAGGACAGGAAACATAATAAGTTAGAGGAGATCAATCAGAATGAAAATCAAACTGGTGGAGTCAATCAAATTGAAAGAAAAAAATTGTTTTAGAATTTGAATAATTTCAATTAAAATCGAACTTAAACAGAGTTTAATTTAACAAACATGATTGTGATTCCAGCCTTACCTAACAACCAGGCTTTACTGAGCCAACCTTGCCTAATTCCTGACCAATATTTTAATCTATGGAATATGTTCATGTTCCAATCTCCTCCCACATAGGCTTTCTTTTACACCAACCCCATGCAGACCATTCAGTGAATTTATGAAGATAAGATGGGAAATCAAATGATTTTAATACGTTTATTGACTTGTAAATATTTAAAGCATTCTTTTGAGAGATATTCTATTTAAGAATTTCATCAATAAATTGAAGATATCATTGGAATGGCAAATGAAGGATGATTTTGTGTATTAGAAAGAAATGGAATATCGGGAAGAGAAGGACTGGATATTACCTGCTGGTAGTGATGATAAAATTAAATGAGAATAAATCGAAAAATAATTTAAAAATAATTTTTAAATTCTAAAGAATTAGTTTAAAATCAAACATCAATTAATCTCTGATATATATTTTTTGGTTTAATCACGTAGAGTTATTTTATCAAGAAAAAAGCTTAATACAAACAATCATGTACAGAATTATCAACTGTATCTATTAAAATAATCCTAATTCGAGTCATATAGAAATATCACATTTAGATTGTCTTTACTAGTTCAGTGGTAGTCTGCTCTTAAGTTTTATTCAAAGTCGAGTTCTCACTGATTTATAATTTAGAAGGTAAAGCTTTACACTATTGCTTGCTTGTCCCATTTATATTATGATTTAAGTAACTGCTTGGTCGTTTATTTTTTGCTTCAAAGTGCTTCCTTTTTTCCAGTAAGCATTAAAAATTGTCTTCCACAGCCATGATCTTTAAAAATTAGATTAGTCTCAGCAGTTTTTTATCCCTTTGGTCTCCATAAAAAGGCTCTATCTTATAAAATATTTCTGGATTGAGAAGTCCAGCCATAGAATTATCCTGAATGATTTGATGGGTACATCTATGAGGAGAGTTTGTTTCAGATCTCTTCCCAAGAGTTTTAAATTCTTTAAATAATAGTTTTTATTGATAATAGTGCATTGCTATCGATATAGAACGTGCTTAATTCGCTTTTTTGAGTCAATATTAGCGATAACTTTGTCAGTATAATCTTTTAGTCCGGCTGTAAATATTACTATCTCATAAAGTTGAGACATTTCAAACAAAAAAATGTCTAATCCGAATCTCTTACTTACGTATACCTTTTATAGAGACCCATTAACTTCAATTTATGCTGTAAAATCATATACTTTAGTCTTGCGAAAAGACGTATGAATGAGAGTTTAATCTAAATCTAGCACAAGTGTCTTGAGTCTATTGCTTTAAGGAGGTGGCAGTAAAGGTTCTAATTTAAACTTCTTTTTCTTGATTTTTTCAACTTACTTAGTCATTTCTGATTAATTGACATTGAACTCAAAATGTTTCTCTTTTTTCCAGCAGATCGACAACAGATATCTGAAGCAATTAATGTATTTTTATAAAAATGAATAGTTCACTTCCTATGATTCATTATTTTTGCTGATCATTTCAGTCTTATCTGACCTCTTGGCCCAAACCGATCTCTTGAGTGTTTAGTTATACTCTTACGTAATTTCTGCGATATTTCTAGGTTAATTTATAAGTACTTGAGTTGAGTATCCTCAGGGCGAGACTTTTTTGGCTTATTTTCCATTTTCTATTTGATTATGTATTAATTATTGAACATAGAAACTTTAATATCTATATTCAGTAGTAAAAAAATATGAGTGCAAAATCATCAGCAATTACCATTGATGATGGAAAGTTTTCTATTATCTTTAAATATTTTTCCATTATTGATAAAAATAATAATTGCAATACATTAAAGCAATCACATACTCAGGAGTTTTAGCAGCTGCATTTATTATTGGTGAGGCACCGACGGTGAAATATCTTTTGACAGTGTTTACAAGAATATGTATCTCTCAGCTAAAAAGAAAATATTTTTGGAGGATGATGACACTCCCCACAAATTCGGCCCTTTTTGGTCTGACAGATCTCACACTTGTAAAAATGCTTTACTAAGATCCCATACTCATTCTCTAAATGTGGAGTTTCATGTCCGTTATAAATGTCATACAAATTTTTTAAGCTGAAAAGATTTTATTTTAGACAGTAGTTAACTCGAGGCCCGAAGAGTTTGTCCATTAGTTCACAATTACAAATAGAGTCATACATCAGATGTATTTGCCTTTTGAGTATTAAAAAATCGTAAAATTTCCTATTTTTGCGAACGACGTCCTCATTAAATTTGATTTCAATGATGGCCTTATCAAAATAAGACTTGATTTACTCATATGCTCTCTTGCTAACATTATACCCTTTTAAATCGAAGTCTTCAATGGCTTTGTAGGGTATTTGAATGCGTTCCTCTGCAGTATGGTCATTGCAAAACCATTCTCCAGTGTAATTGCAGTAGTTCATGTTGGTGCCCAGAATATAGAAGCCTTTGCTTAAAGGTTGCTGACACTAGAAACAATTTATCTTGTTTTCAGATACCTCAGGTTTCTAGTGAAATTCAAATATTTAGCGTTAGTCTTTAAATTTTTCATTAAAGAGGTACTATGAATTTTTTAAATGGCGAGGACGTTGACGAATTTGCTCTAATTAAACACATGAAGGAGTGACGAGGATTGTTTGAGAAGGAGTTGGCAGTATGGGAGTGAAACCGTTACTTACAACAGGTTTGGCTGGTTCCTTCAATTCTTTCACTTCAGATTGCATTTTTGTATTGATTACCTTTTTTTGTGCCAGTTCTGCTTTTTTAATTTCTTCTGCCTCTTTCTCCCTTTGTATTTTCATCTGTCCTTCCATGTATATCTTATAATTCCTTTAGACTTGTTCGACAATCTCTTCCAAAAGTGACACTACATCTTTTTTCATCATAATCTTTTTCATTTCTTCCTCCTCCTTAAAATGGTTGAAATCAGTGATGAACTGCGATTAGATCACATACTGTCCGTCCTTGAAAAAGCTAAGTGGAGCTATATCCTTCTAAAACTTCGCCTTCTTCTCGGCAATATTTTTGTAGAGATACCCCATCTTACTAAACAGGGAATCAAAAAAATTGAACAGCTTCTTGGTGTGAAGCAGCAGTACAAAATATATGCGCATCTTGATATCTCTGCCTTCATAGATCTTGCGGATAATAAAACTCATTTCAAGCGTGTTGCTGAAATTCTTTTCGAGCTCGTCCCAATAGTTGCTCGTCTACTCAGTATCGTAACGATATTCGTCTAGCATGTTGTCCCTGAATATTTCGATAAATTTTCCTAATAGAAGCCGAAATTTTTTGGGTTTCGGTTGCTCACTGTTCAATGAAAATTCGTAGATAAATGGCTTGGCTGAGTTCTAGTACTACTTTTTGACCTTGTTATAGAAATCTGTTCCCCCTTTAGTTCCTTCCCGACTCATGAATCAATCAATTATAAATCCATAGCTTAGCAATAATTTTTAGTCGAATATCTCAACTACCCGATTTATGATACTATAATAATTCAGAGCAAAATTAGATCTTTTTGTCAAATGCGGTGTTTATAGGACTATAGAGGCATTAAAAATTACTTGATACATTCGTTTTAAATTTCAACAATAAATACTAATAAGAAACTGTTCACTTTAATGAATTTATTTCATCAGAATATCCAATCATTTATTTCATCACATAAATTTATTAGTAAAAATAGTTCCATGTGCATATAGTTTATTAGAATGTAAAAAATAGGACACACATTCATCACTCTTCGGCTTCATAAAATAGCATGTAAGCCCTGCTTTGCCTCACATACCCCCACTCACACTTTCGACTATCAGAATCTGATATCACATACCAGTTATCACCCGGACTGTTCAACCGTTTGAAAGTGAAATAGTGTCCCATTGACTCATTTCCGATATGAGTCAATAGGCTGGTAAGCCGATAATTCTTCAATTTATTCTTAGTGCGGATTGGCAATATGTCTTAGAAAGCGATGTGTTTTCGCAGCAGTTGTGGATAGCCACTCATCTAATTGATAACCAGCTGTTTAAGATGAATCACTAATATTTTCTAACTATATAAAAAAATACTGGAAATTTAGTGATAATGGTTCTCTTTAGAATGGTTGTCTGTACACCCTATAATTCAACAAAAACTGTATCCCGTTAAGGATCTCCCGTCATTTACTCATACTCCTTGGAAAATCCTCTCACAAATGTGGATAGGCTGGAGTTTACTTATGACATATCCATCTCTCCGTTGTCAAGATTTGTCAAAAATTGAACAATTTGATGAGAAATAACTGCCAACTGTTACTTATGCGATCCCTTTAAAATTTTGACAGAGTTTATCAGTTTATTAGAGTGTCTTTTGATAGAACAGTTTGTGCAAGTCCAATTTTAAATTCTTTATTCTTTTTGAAATTATTGAAGTGCTGTAGGGATATCAAAAACTTGCATAGGTTTTATCTCTAAAGACAGGTCATAAAAGGGATGAATCTTGATGGCCGTCTCGGCTCGACACTCGCTGCATGTTATTGAAGATTTAGTGAAGCCAAGTAGATTATTCTAAACTTCCTCACTTTCCATTTTAAGGGAAGCTGACAAATCAATACGTTTCTGTTTGCTAAGAGTATGTTCGAAGCATCCGATAATAGCAGCATACAACTCATGAGCATCTTGCTGCTCCAAATTAATAAGATCTTCCTTCACAGCCGATATTAGCTATAGTAATCTGGCAACTCCGATACTCTATGAGTTGCTGTTGAGTTCTATGTCTCAGGAAAATTACTTTTCAAAACTTAAAATAACTCAATGATTAACTCTTCATTTTTATCATTGTGGCCTCGAAAGCGTTCTATTGCTTGAAAAAGGTTCTATTGGAAGGATGATAGGGATGAGAGGGCTTGCAGTAATGAGTTCACAAAACAGGTGTTGCCTTAATTATAAATACCTGCTGGCTTGCTATCCTCTTTCTCTTATTCGTTATTATTGTCATCATCAAAGTAAAATATCTTGCCAAGGCCTACTTGGATATGAATATACCATAAATAGCAGCTATTCCTACGGCCGCAATAATGACAGCTTTGGTTGCTATAGAAGTTGGCTGCTTGTTGGTCATAAGAAATAGCTCCATCTCACTTATTATATAATGGTCATAATTAAACAATAAACACAATCCACAAACTATTAATTTGAAATTTTTAATTTATGATAGGCCAATGCCATCCACTATACTTATCACTAACTTTAGCATTTTAAACATCATTCTCCATGCCAACTATCCGCTTAGTTGTTGAAATTAATATCAAATATGAAACTACCCACTATCAAAGGTAATAATGCCAAGCCTTTCTTGAATATATTGGTATATTGTAATATATTCAAGTAGACCATCAAAAATCCATTATCTTTTTGCTGTACAAAATTTAAACTAAACCTAAAAATCTCGTATTAATGATAAGATTTTATATTAATAATATTATCCACCATTAACATGATGAAAACTCTCCTTATTTTGCTCAGTCTTACCATTGCTCTTAAGGCCTTCACCATTCAGCAGGAGGAGATCTCCCAAGATTTGAAAGCAATTCCCTGGCCTTTCACTCTCTGCGGAACCGGAGGATGGACCATCACAAAGCTTACTTTGGCTCAAACTCCTGCCAGAAACATCAATGATGACATCGACGTGGTAAATAATTTTTAATTTAGATTGGAACAGCCACTGAGGACACTTCTTTCACCGTAGTTGACATTAACGTCAAGTTGAACGGAGTTTTTCTTCACTCTGAATCAGTTGAGTTTAAAAAATCTTATGCTGACGGAGAAACAGTTGAATTCAAATATCAGAACTTTATTCCCAGCTTTGCTCCTCCTGGAACTTATGGTTTGACATTCACCTTCAAGAATGGTAGCACTGCCAATGGATGCCTTGCCTTCAGCTTCAAACTTGGTTGATTATAATCATCATCAATATTATCTCATCCATCAATAAAACACTCATCTCAAAGAACAACCGAGGAATATAATTGAATCAATTTGTTGATTAAAAGGAAAAGGTAGGTTAATTTTTAGCTTTATATAAAATCTACTAACATCAAACAAATTAAATCAGGTGGATATTTTTTTAATATCCCTCAACAATTTGCCAAATTTAATGGTGATTCTCCTTTAAAATATTATTATAGTTTTTTAATACTATATACACATAGAAAACAAACTTATTAGAAAAGGATATTTTGTCTTATTTCGTCCATATTCACTGAAATTCAACCAAAATATCCACATTTTGCAAATTCTTAGTTTTATAATTCAAATTAATAATGTGGACAATTGCCTCTGAACCCATCGAAAAGGTTTATCATGCAAGAATTCTCAGTCGTAGCTTTCTACTTTCTGTTGGCTGCTGCCTCTTTGCCTTTATTATACCAATACTCATTCTTGTCTCCATCGGATGTAATTGTTGTCTCACTCAGATTCATGGAACACATACCAATAGCAGCTTATACAGCCTTTACTTACATTTCAACAATATCAATCGTCTTGCCTTTTAGCTAACGGAAACACTATTTACGATAGCACGCTGACCAATTAAATCGCGACTAATAATTATCAGTCCTTCATATCAGTGGGAGTCGATGGAGGAAGATTAATCATTTCTGGCACGTTTACGCCAACCAATATTGTAGGATGCTCGATTCTTTTATATTTTCAGGTGTCTCTCGGCGTATTTTACTTGATAGTTTAGAATTTTCAGTCTGTAGCAGTGCTACCGATTTACTTCCAAGCGTCAGCATCATCAGGCAATCTTGTATCTGTAAGCTAATGGGGAACAGTTACCACTAAACTATTATCACCCATTCCAGATAGCTCTATCCCTTCTCAAGATTTCTTGAATTACTACGACAATTTTTCTCAGATATTAAGCATTACGGATACTCACCAAAATGTTAACCAAGCAAAAAACTTAACTCTAATTCCCAAAGTATTGAGCAAACAAGACAAATATTCTTCATCAGCTGGAAGTTTAACCTATTCAGGTTCATTTCTGATTTCAGCTCAAACCTACTTGCAGCAGGTGTCTCTCTTAATTAATCTCCGAACTTTTATTCCGTTCTTCATCTATCTTTTCATTCTTTTCTGGGTGTTTTTAACCCAACCCACCGTGCGCTGGATGTTATAGAACAAAATCTATCGTGCGAAGGTCAACCATCCCAAGATGAAAAATTTATGATTGCTATTGATTTTATATTCTACTATACCGAGTTTTCTATCATAAACTATTATATATCATTAAGTAATGCTCTCAGAAATAGGCTTAGATAAAATTAGAGAGACCTAGCACTCTATTACCATCGAAGGAAATACAAGAAGGATAAATCCACACATTGTGACCTTGAATGAGTCCGCTATAGAAATTGACCTTATCACTGAATATTCATCATTTAAACGAAATAAGGAACAGCAAGGATTTTGCCATAAACTGAAGACACGCCTAAATTTTCTCTGTGGTGGATGCCTAGTTATTATGAAGGCTCTTTGGCTCGAAGTCAGTAAATAGCTTGACATATAGTACCGAAGCATTTTTGCGGAATGTCCAAGAGGCCAAATCATAATGAAAAAGGAGATGGCAAATAAAAGCTGCTATTTGAATAGTTTAGAAAAAAGCGAGCACGATTTTTCCTAATTGTGTTGGGAACGGACTGTGGGGAATAAGAGATTCAATAAGCCTATTAAACCGTAAGAAGTCTTTAAATTAGGCCAGTTTCGTAACGACTGAAGGCCAATCCCTGTCTCTTGGCGATTTACTGAGCAAAACAAGCTGCGTTTAATGGTCAATGCCATCTCTGCTGAGCTGTAAAAAATATCTAATAATTTTCATGAAATTTGACTGTTTCGATCACCTTCTACGTTTCGGATAGTTAAGTTAATCGGATATTATATCAATGGACAGCAGATAGAAGGAGATGGAGCTATACAAGAAATAAATAGAAGAGAGCTTTAGGAAATACTAGCAGATTGAGCGGGGATTTGTTGGTTCTTATGTCTAAAAAGAAGATAAACTTTTATTTGAATGATCAGCCAACTATTATTGCATTATTTCTAATTATTTAAAAAGAAAAGAACTCTATGCTTCCATTAACCTCTTCAGTATAGATTGTAAGAAATATATTTATTAGTCACATCTGATCTTTTGATTATGTTTCTCATAATTAGACAGCTAAATTTGCACTTTTATTTGCTATTAATTGTATGGTAAAGAATATAAACATCATTATTTGAGAAATAACACCTCGGATCTAAAAGCTGCCAACGAAAAGAGATTGCTACAGTCTTCGATGCTTACTACAGCATATATCATTAAAACTATCTTAAAACATAAATTGAAAATTGATAGTGTTTGTGTGAGTCCCCGAAGATCATTGCCTTGAGAATTTTCAGTCCATTAGCCAATTGCCACTCCAACGAACCAAATTGCATCGCAGATAATACTTAGCAGCAACAGCCATAGAATACGATGTTTCTGATTATAGGGTTTACTGCTCCATAGAAAGAAAGCAAATATTGCTAGGGGAAGGTTATAGTCATTTCGATCAGGGCAGTTTAAGAAGGCAACTAAAGCCATCCCTATGAAGGTGTAACTGAATAACTATCGTTATTTCATCAATTACCAAGATCAAAATTATAATTGATTTGAAATAAATAAAATCACCTTTTAAAGAATATCAAAATTAAGATTAATTCAAAATATACTCCTTTGACATTAAAAATAACGACTGCAGCATTAGCTGGAGATAGTAAAGAACATAAAATCATCTGGATTTTAAAAAAAGGGAAATCGTTAAGCCCTCCTTATTATTCCATTTCCCATGATTGTTTTACTAATATTTACAGGCAATCTTTCGATAGCTTAAATGGTGCTTGAAATTTTACTCGGTTGTTTATTTGGTGACTACATTGCATGAAATATTGCATAACCTCTTGGCCAATCGCTAGTTTTATATATACTCTTCTCTCTTTCTCTTTCTTACATAGGACTGATTCATATGGATCTCTCGATGCGGCTCGATAAAACTGAGCGATATCTTCTTTTCTCCCATCTTATGAGATTGATTTAAGAGTTGACTTTCGAATGGGGGTCTGCAACTAAGAAACGATTCTTTGGTGGGCTGTTCTTTACTGATTGATTTCTCGAGTGAGTTGTTGAGGGATATGTTGGACTTCGTGAGTGATTTGACACTATTTTTATTTTTGATATGGGCCATCTGGTTTTGCAGGCAAATGATCTTATAAGTTCTGCTGTACGGATCATACTTGGGTTTCATGGGAGTTAATAAAATTTATCAGTAAATCTATCAAGAATAATTATTTGTAAAGTATATTGATAAAGATTGGATCA
>Ga0302197_10004939_pt1 | contig 11563 bp, 8 predicted proteins | sample II_Bog_N2_1_FD_193526 | JGI IMG/M metagenome (GOLD analysis project Ga0302197, IMG submission 193526) | Peat permafrost microbial communities from Stordalen Mire near Abisko, Sweden - II_Bog_N2_1 | ecosystem: Environmental > Terrestrial > Soil > Wetlands > Peat | place: Sweden: Abisko, Stordalen...
GTCGGGTGAATGCGAAGCACAACTGTGGCTATTTATGGGGCCACCAGGAATCCTGGAGGATGATCACGTGCCGGAGCTGCATTGGGTCGCTGCCGAATCACTCGATGCGGCCCTCCGGTACCTGCGGAAGCGACATGACGATTTCAGGATCACCGAGGTCCGGTTTCTCGGCATGATCCCTTTACTCTCGGGCTCGCCACTGGACTGATCGCGACTTGCAGATCAACTGCCGAGGACGCCCCAAGCGTCTTGAGAGGGCTTCCATGTCGGTATAATGTAGGTATATGGAGCGCGGCGACAAATACGATTGGGATCAGGGCAACAGAGACCACATCGCCGCGCACAACGTCGAGCCTCACGAAGTCGAAGAGGCGCTGGCGAACGCGCCGCTCCATATTGAAGACCAGATCGACGCCATCAGCAAAGAGAAGCGGGTTTTCGAACTGGGCCATACGAACGCCGGGCGGGTTCTGAACGTGGTATGGACCCTGCGCGAAGGCCTGACGCGCGTCGTGACGGCATACGACGCCAACCGTAAAACCCGCGCTGGCTACAACCGAATACGAAAGGACACGTTATGAAGAAACTAACGAAGGCCGAATTGGATACGGCAGAAGCTGTGTTCGCCAGGCAAGCCTACAAAGACCGTGCTCGCATTAACAGAAAGGCACAGGAGATTATGGCTGCGATGCCCACCGGATCTCGCCAGATCACGATCCGAATGAACAACAGCGAGATTGAACTTGCGAAACGGCAAGCCGAAGCCAAGGGACTGAAGTACCAGACGTACATCAAGATGCTACTGCACGAAGCGCTCGTTCGCGCAGCGTGACGTCCGCGAGTTCGCAAAACGAGTCCTCGGGCCTGGTGGCAGCCCTCGTCCCGGCGTCATCGTCGATACAGCCCGCGAATGGGTACTCCCCGTACCAAAAAAACGGATGCCGGATGTGCAGAAGGCACCGCCAATTTGGTGTCGCTGTCAACCAAACGATCATGACCTCGAAGCCTGTTTGAGGAGCCACACGACTCCGACTCCGTGTTTCTCTTCGGCATTCCGGTTAACTACGGAGCGGCATTTACTGGCGAAAAATGGGCAAACCGCGCTGCTCAATCGCCGCAGTTCTGTCCGTGATGCTGCCCGGAAGGGGCGCAGGTGCAGGACTCGAACTGGCCATGACTGGGGAGCCAAATAGCTCCGACTTCGACATTCTCTCTGGGCCGTTTGGTTGACTGAGGAGTCCATTTACTGGTGCAAAATGGGGCCCGAACGCAGCGTGGCATCCCGATCATCTCTCAACCAGTGCCCTGTCACCGCCCCCGCACCAAGGCAAACTCTCACGCTCTCAGTTCCAGGCGACCGGTTGGTTAACTGACATGTTCATTCGGTTATGGTCAGGACTATAACAAGCGGGCTTTTGCTACCGCTGCCTCGGACATGCTTATTAAGCAGGTGGACCACAATGGCAGCGGTGACAACGTCCGCTTAGGCGACAGCTTCACCGAGGATCGATTCCAGAGCGAAACCTTTGACTACTTTCTCTCCAACCCCCCGTTCGGTGTGGACTGGAAGAAGCAGCAGAAAGAAATCCAACAGGAGCATGACAAGAGAGGTTTCGACGGGCGCTTCGGTCCAGGTCTGCCACGTGTTAATGATGGCTCGCTGCTGTTCCTCCAACACATGATCAGCAAGTTTGAGCGTGTAGCGCCCGAACAACAGAAGTATGGGTCGCGACTCGCTATTGTCTTCAGCGGTTCCCCTTTGTTTACCGGCGGCGCGGGCTCTGGGGAGAGCGATATCCGCAAGTGGATCATCGAGAATGACTGGCTGGAGGCGGTGATCGCCCTTCCCGAGCAGATGTTCTACAACACTGGTATTGGTACCTACGTCTCGATCGTGTCAAATCGGAAAGAAAAGCGTCGCAAGGGAAAAATCCATCTCGTCGATATCCGCGAATGCTACATCCCGATGCGACGTAGTCTCGGAGACAAGCGGCGCAAGATCGGTGAGGGCAAAGACGGTGAACCCGACCAGATTGCGGACATCGTCAAAATCTACGGACGTTTCATCGATGGTGAAAGGTCAAAGATCTTCACCAATGCGGAGTTCGGCTACACTCGCGTGACCGTGGAGCGGCCATTACGGCTGCGCTACCAAATGACGGTCGAGAACAAATCTCGCTTTCTTGATGCCTGCCCACACCTCCTTGACGATGTTCAGGCGATTGACAAGACTTTGGGTCGCGAACCGCAGTTGGATTGGAATGTTGTCTGGGCGCGTATCGAGAAATTCTTGCACAGCCAGAAGTCTCGTTGGAAGACCCACGAGCAAAAGCTATTCCGGTCGGTTTTCACTCAGAAGGACGCGGAAGCGGTGGCGGTACGTAAGGGTGTGCCCCGCCACTGCCGCTATGGAGCCCAGGAGAAAGACGATTGGTGGGAAGACGAGGGCGCATCTTTTGTTTCGCCGCTCCATCCTGCATGTGAGCACATGAAGACGCGATCCGGGACCGATCCGAGATTCTCACATTGAGAAGGACCTCGGCTGATCGCCGCTATATCGCCCTCATTCGCCGGAGCCATTCCTACCGGGAGACGGGAAGGATAGACGAGGCTCTTCGCGATTTAGCAGAGATCCTCACCGTCGAGGACATCGCGGCCTCCCAGAAAGCCGAGGCGCGTCTTCAACGGGGCGTGCTGTACGGGCAGCTTGGGCGACTGACGGAGGCGGAGGAGGATCTCGAAGCTGTGTGCTCGTCCACCGATCTGTTCCCGGGCACGTTCGCAAACGCGCTGGTTGAATTGGGAGAGGTGGCTCGGCTCGCCGGCGACGTGGCGGACACTCGGCAGTATCTCGACGTGGCGACTTCATCGAAAGACGCGGACGAGGAGACGTTGGTCGAGGCCCTCATTGTGTGGGCTAGGGCTCTCGCCGATCAGGGCGACGGCGTGGGTTCCGAAAAGCTATGGGAAAGCATTCTCGGCAACCCCGATGCGACATCCCGGCAGCGCTCGATTGCGGAGAAAGAGCTCGGGCAGAGGGGCGCGCAGGGACTCGAACCACGCACGTCGGCGTCGAAAGATTCTGCGGGAACGACGACGTCGCCGCGCGGTTCCCGAACACATCGTACTGGTATCCCTGCGTCCACACCGTCCCCGACCCGGCCTCGCCCGCCGACGTCAGCCGGTTCACCAGGTCGTACCCGTACGACTGCGTCCAGGTCTGCTGCACCCCGGAATCGTTCGGCCGCGTGATCGTCTGCCTCAGCACGTTCCCATTATCCGTCGAACTGGCGTAGCCGTAGACGATTGCCAGCAGGTTTCCCGCCTGCACCGCTGCCGTGCACGACGGCGTGGTGACCGGCGAGCCTGCCTGGATCTGGCAAGGCTCAAGCCGCGGATTGAAAACTGACGTCTCCGTCACTCCGTTGCCCATCAGTAGCTGCTGTACCGCGCCGTGCGGAGCGTACGACACGTTCTGAGCATAATTCGCTGCGCTGGTGCCGCTCAGAAAACCAGTAACCAGGTTCGGCCGCCCCGCGCCGTCGTAGCCCGTCGTCACCGTGCGCGTCGAAGGATACGTCTCCGACGACATGCCCACCGGATACCACGAATACAAAAACGGGTAATTCACGCCGCTCATTGTCTGCATGCTCGATTCGGTTCGCCCCAGCGCATCGTACCGGTAGGTGTTGGTCGAAATGGAATTGCTCACCTGCGTCAGCCGGCCCACCGGATAGTTCGCATTGTTATCGTTGGGGATGCTGACGTTCGAACCGTAGGTGTACGTCACTGGCGGTGTGGCAACCGCCGTGTTGGGCGGCGTCGATGTCGGAATGGTGTACGTCTTGGTGAGCAGCTGATTAAGCCCGTTGTAGGTATAGGAAGTCACCGCCAGCCGGTTGTCCGTTTTTTGCGTGAGATTGCCATTGGCGTCGTAAAGATAAGACACCGTGCCGCTTTCGGGATTGGTGGCCGAAGCCAGCCTTCCGAGCGATGTATAGGAAAACGAGCGATTCAGGCCTGACTGCGAGACCGAGATCAGATCGTCCAGCGCATCGTAGGTATAACCGGTAGTTGCGCTGATTCCGTTCTCAACAACCTGAGCGACGCGTCCCAGGCCATCCACGCTGCTGGTCCTCTGCACCCCTGCCTGATCGGTCACGAACCGCTGCATACCTGGCAATCATTTCGCTTGCTAACCCGCCGGTTGCCGTCAAAACAGCGTTCGTCGGTCTCATCTGTTGTTTGTGATAAGCATCACGAATTATTGGTGAACTGTCGGTAAAAAATCATTTTTGTCTTGAAAATAGCAATTGTCCCGTTGTAGTGTGTATCAATATGCACCGCGTTGTGATCGCATTTTCCTTATTGTTCTTGAATATCAGCGGCATTCTGTTTGCGCAGAAGGGGGCCGATCCGGCGCAGCGGTATTTTCGCGTCATCGCTTTGGTGCACTTGACAGGATCGGGCGGGGCTGGCGATCCGATTGTGCCGGAATATGTGGTTCAGGGCGTTGCGGTTGCGCAGGCTGGTCTGCAGGCTGCAGCGGCGGCCAGCGCTGCAGCCGCGGCGAATCCGCCTGCGCCTGGCGCCGCAATTCGGCCTGTTACGAGGACTGCAACAACGACGACTCCCCCAGCGACCCCGGGCACGGCGCCGCCGCCCGGGCCCATGTCGTCGCGGCCGGGAATACTCGGATGGGCCATGCAGACATCGGACGACGGCACCATGGCAATTGTGCAGATGGTTGCGGCAGACCATCATGCTTTCGACGGTATTTTGGCGGATACGCGACCGGAAATTCTGGTTTTCGAGATCGGGAAGACCGATCCGGCGACAATTCAGGCCGCAATGCAGAAATACAAGCAGAGCTTCAACCTGGTTAACTTTCGGGTGCTGGTTCCATGACCGCCCGATTGGTTGTTCTCGCTTTAGCGAGCGCTTCTGCGGCGTTCGGAGCGTATACGTACGATTATTCGGGCCCTCCGAACTATTTAGCGGCGACGCAAAATGGCACTGTTCCGACCTGGGGTCCTCCCGCGCAATTTTCGGGCGACGGGTCGCTGATCTATACCCCTACCGTATCCGGCTCGAATCCGAGCGATTATGAAGTGAACACCACGCTGGCTCTTGCGCCGGGCGGTGGTACGTATGTTGAGTTTCTGCGCGCCAGTTCCAACGCTCAGTCGTTTTCGGGTTCTTGCACCGGAACTTTCACTTCGGTGGAAATTGCGGTCCCCAGCTGGTATGGGTTAGGGGGCGCTAATGCCCAACTGAATCTAAATCAGTGCGCCAGCGGTGTGCTGACGAATATCGGCTTCACACAAGTGGCGGTTCTCAACGGCTCGACACTGCGGACGGTGGTGTTCGGGACTAACATGTGGATCTTTATCGATAACCAGATAGCGGCGTTCGCGGGGATCGCGACTGTGTCGGGGCAGCCTGGTATCGGCGGGTACTCTATGTCCACGGGCAGCGGATTTTCCAGTGTATCGATCGGGCATCACGATACAGTGGCGCCAAACAATATCAGCGCGACGGGAATTCGGTCGAGTGTGCTGCCGAATTCGGTGGCTCTGGCGTGGCAAGGCTCTACGGACGATACGAACGGTATCGGCGTGGCCGTCTATTACGCCAGCCGGAGTGGTACCTTTCTTGGCTCGTTTCCTGGAGCACAGCTCGAAGATGTGGGGTTGACTGCAGGCTCGACCTATACCTATATAATTGCCGCTGTGGATTTCCACGGGAATGTGAGTTCCGGCACCTCGGTGACCGTTACCATGCCGCCCGCGAATGCAGTGAACCCGCGGCGCGTGGGTGTTTCCTCCACCGGGAGTTACTGGGGCGGCGGAGGAGAGCAGATCGACATGCTGAGCGGGAATGTGAATTTCTCGCTGCCGCTGGTTCAGCCGCAATGGCGGACGGGCGGGTCGGTACCGGTGACTCTCAGCTACAACTCTCAGAACTGGCGGCAGGATGGGGGTTATAACTGGGAGCTGGGGACCGATATCGGATATGGATACGGGTGGAAAGTGCAGATCGGCTCGCTCACGCCGTATTATGCGCCATGGCCCTACGGTCTGGATCACTACATCTATAGGGACGGGACGGGCGCGGAGTACCGGCTTGATCAGAACAGCGGCAACGTTTGGTCGTCCCTTCAGGGAATTTACGTCTGGTTCGACGCCAACACGCTGACACTGCATTTTAAGAACGGCATGTTCTGGCTGATGGGCGCGGTTTCCGGCGGCGCGGAGCAGGACGCAGGGACGATGTACCCCACGGTGCTGGAAGATGTGGGCGGGAATCAGATCACGGTCACCTATAACGGTGGCGCCGGACTTCCGAGCGGGCCGAATAACACGAGCGGGAGAATCAGTTTGATTCAGGATGTGCGCGGAGGAGCAACGTCTTACGCTTTTACCTACGGGAGCAGCAATCACCTTGGCGAGATTTATCAGTACTTCGGCGGTATTCCACAGGAGTATTTTTTCTTCCACTACACGACCAGCGCGGCGCTGATGCCGCCATTCGGGTACGACAGCAGATACGCCGGGCTGACGACTTATCAGATTTCGAGTATCGACGTTCCGGTGGCAGGATCGTACGGATTCACTTACGATTCGGCCGGGGCGAGCGAGTTGCAGCAGGCGGTGTTCCCGTGGGGCGGCTGTCTGGGCTGGAGTTATATCAACGGCGCATATACCGGGGGAAGACTGGTGAGGGAAGTGAATGACCGATACATGAATTCGTCGTCATCGGCAGCCGCCTGCGGCGCGGGCTATGAGGCGCCGTACCCGATTACCCATTCAGATACGGGCGTGAGCGGTGGAATTCCCACCGTGCATGCAGACGCGACACTGGCCGATATGAGCGGGAATGGGGCGAAGAAGTGGACGTTTAATAATTCGAGCGGCACCGCGTGGCAGATGGGGCTGGTTTCGGAGTTCGATCAGATGGCGAGCGTGGGCGGGACCATGCTGACGAAGGATACTTATTCGTGGTCGCAGACACCGACCTCGGCGAACCCATACATTTCGATGAAGGTTTCGGTGAAGGACCCATCATCGGGAACCCCGGCCAGTGCGCAGACCAATCAGACGGAGGATCAGTACGGGAATGCGACACAGGTGGTGGTGTATCCATACAACAGCACGACCACGCCGCTGGCCACTTATAACTCGACCTATGTTACGACGTCTGGATACATAGCGGCTTATCTGAGGGGGCTGCTGGCCTCGGCGACGATCACGCCGGGAGGGGGCTCGCCGATCACTGTGGTGACGAACACATACGATGGCTGCGACAGCTACGGCTATCCAACGCCGCCTTCCTACAACTTCGATCCCGGCGCGATCTGGACGCTGCCGGTGCGCGGTTATCTCTCATCGAGCGCGACGCCGGCGGGCACGAGCAGCGCGTGTTACTACTGGTATGGCGTTCCGTACTCGACGACCGGAGTGAGCGGAACGACTACGTTTTCCCCGGTGAGTTCGATTACCGACTACACGATGCCGGACACGATTACGACGCCAGGTTCGGGTTCGGGGCTGACGACCACGCTGGGATACGATCCGTGGCTGAGCCTGACGTCGGTTACGAACCCGAACCTCGCCACGACGTCGCTGACTTATGATTCGCTGGGGCGGCCGGCGACGGGAACGTCGCCTTACGGAGCGGTGACTACGTACGGTTACACGACGGCGGGGACGTTGCCCGTGCAGCAGACGTCTTCGGGGCCGTCGGGTTTTGCGCGGACGACTCTGGACGGTTTCGGGCGGGCGATCAAGGTGGAAAGCGGGCCGAGCTCGTCGAGCATTGTGTCGTGGGTGGATACCATTTACCAGCCCTGCGCGTGCTCGCCGCTGGGGAAGATTCAGCGGGTTTCGCAGCCGTATAACGGCAGCGGGACGGAAACCTGGACGACTTACTGGTATGACGGGATTGGGCGGACTTTGACTACAGAGCTGCCGGATGGGGCGAGCCAGAACAACTATTCGTATCTGGGGAACACGGTTACGAGCTACGATCCGATGTGGAACTGGAAGACGTTTACGTCGAATGTGTCGGGCAATCTGGTTAGCGTGCTGGAGCCGAATCCGGCGGGCGGGACTTTTACAACTTCGTATACGTATGACTGGATGAATCATCTGATCGGTTCTTCGATGACGCGCGGGACGACTACGCAGACGCGGACGTTTGTTTATAACGGCGCGGGGCAGTTGACGTCGGCGACGAATCCGGAGAGCGGGACCGTGTCGTATGCGTACAACACGGATACGACCCTGGACACGAAGACGGATGCCATCGGTCAGGTGACACTTTATACCTATGATGCCTCGAAGAACATCACGGAAACGCAGATTTATCCCTCCGGATTGAGCTATGGCGAGGATGTGTGCCAGCGGGTGACTTACACGTACGGCACTCTCTCTCCCGAGGACGGTCAACTGGTCTCGGTGCAGTATGGAGCGCCGAATCCCGTGCCGGGGTACACACTGACAACGACTTGTCCGGGCACTGCAGCTCCGTACGCTTATCGGGAAAGCTATACGCACGTGGCGGCGGGAGGGGTGGCAAGCAAAACGCTGACGCTGACAACGAACGATGTTGCATGGGGCGGGGCGCCGACTACGGTGTCTCTGAACGCGGCTTATACATACGATTCGGCGGGCAGGCTTTCGACGGCGCAGTATCCTTCGCGCGGAGATCCGTGGTCGCCGACTTACACCTATAGTTACGATTCGATGGGACGGGCGATATCGATGGCGGACGACGATCCGTATAGTTACAGCCCGACTGGAACGGTGTGGGCGCAGAACGGCACTTACGATATCGCGGGCCGTATCGTGAGTGTGCAGATGCTGAATGCGTCGAGCATAAGCGCGGTTCCGACTTACTCCACGCAGTCGATGGGGTATAACGCGAACGGGCAGCTAACATCGGTGGCGTGGACCGGGATGAGCGGGCACGGGCTGACGTATGGGTATTCGGGGACGAATAATAACGGGCAGATCACGACGATGACGGATACGCTGTCGGGCGAGACGGTGAGCTACACGTACGATGCGCTGAAAAGGCTGACGGATGCGAGCGCGTCGCCGATCAGCGGGAGTACGCCGACCGCATGGGCGCAGCATTTTACGTATGATGGATTTGGGAACATGACGGGGAAGACGCTGAACGGCGGGTCGAACATGGCTCCGGCGGTGGACCCGACGACGAACCGGCTGACATCGGGATATGATGCGAACGGAAATATGCTGGCGGGATACGGGCTGACGATGACGTATGACGAGCGGAACCGGGTGGCGTCGGCGTCGCCGACATCGGGCGGGACGGAATATTACGGGTATGCGCCGGATAACAAGAGGATTTACCGGTGGAACCCGACGACGAGCGTGGAAGAGTGGACTTTTTATGGAGCGAAGGGTGAGCGGGTGGGGACGTATTCGCTGAATACGAGCGGGACGTATGTGTTTGCGGTGGCGACGACGGATGTCTGGTTTGCGGGGAAGCTGATTGTGAAGATGGGTTCTTCGGGCGGGGTGGGATCGGTGGTGCGGGACCGGCTGGGGACGGATCGGGAGGCGGGGGCCAGATATTATCCGTACGGGGATGAGATCACGTCTACGGCGAACGGGACGGAGAAGTATGGGACGTATGTGCGGGATTCGTTTACTGCCTTGGATTATGCGGATCAGCGATATTATGCCAGTAGCTATGGCAACTTCACTTCGCCCGACCCGTCGATGGACAACGTGGACTTTGGCAACCCCGCCAGTTGGAACGCCTACGCGTACACCATGGGCGATCCGATCAACGGCAACGACCCAAGCGGGCTGGTCACGTGTGGGAACTTAAACGTTACGGGCGGCGGTACGGTCAGCAGCTTCTTTAACACCAGTTCGAATGCAGGTCTCCTCACCGAGTTTGACTGGGCTGAAGGGGGAACGCTGTCGGCGAACGGCAGCCAGGGCGCGATGGCCGCAGCCCAATTGGTTATCGCACAGGCTGTGGAAAACCGTCTGGCTATAGCCAACGGCCAAGTAGCCGTTCAAGGGGCGGACGGGAACATCTACTGGGGCAATGGGGGGACCTTTAATGGCGTGACGACCCTCGGTGTCTCTATCCTCGGCTACGGAACACAGGGTACGACTCTCGCTCAAGAGATCGTCAGGGCGGCCGCAGGGACCAACCCTCCCGAGGTCAACGGCAGGGGCCAGCTTAACGACATGAGCGGAATCACCAGCACGTTGGGTACGGAGTTGGGCGATCCCACGCGCGCTCTCCCAGGACGGGTACCGGTCACATTGTCCGACGGCTCGACTGATTATGTAACGCCAGAGTGCGATCGAGCCATTTCGGCGATGCAGGCCACCAACACGATCCTTGACGGCTATACCGTTAACTCGTACGGTTTTTTCCCCACATCGTGGAAGCAGGCCGGACACGGCAATACCAACCCTGATCCGATCCGTCTGGGTCCACTTGGAACGATTGGCGGAACTCAGTTCTTCGGCGTCGGGGCATACCAGTACGCTCAATATGCTTATCCGCCTGTTCGGCGGCCACGGCCCCGGCCACGGTAATGCAGATGCGAACTCTGGCACGATTTGCGCTGGCTGGACTGGCGGTGCTTTCCGTCAGCCGTGGGGTCTACGGCGACTCGGCCGATCAGGTGTATGACCGCATTGTTGAGAACTGGCGCTGGTCGCACTACTGGTTTGGGAAGACTGGGATCGACGATGTTTATGTCGAGGGAAAGAAGATTTCCGCTCTGATCTTCTGGAACAAGAACGACAGCCAGCCAATAAGGGGCCTTTGCTCCACCGATCTCTCCCTTTGCGTTGCGTACTCTGGCGTTTATCTCGATCCGCTTGAAAGGCGGATACAGATGGCCCGCGGTGCGACGGCACCGCAGGCGTTTGAATCTTTCGTGAAGAGCGGCCTTGGCGATTCATCTCACATCCTCGCAGTTGGAGGTCTTCGCCCTGCCGACTTTCAGTTCGAGGAAAAATCAGTTACTCTGCCCGCCTGGGAGCTGCCAGCATCGATATTACAGAAGCGAGTGCCGGCAGAAGCAACCCGCGAGTCGGCACGGTTGAAGCGGTTGTATGGATGCGAGTCTTCGGAGTCCAAGAGCCGGTCGCGTGCTTGCGGGGGAACGCTCGTCTTTGCGTTTTACGGACCCGCTGACCCGTACTGGTTTATGTTATGGACCTGCCCAAGCGGTTGCGGATCCGATGGAGACGCTATTCAGGAACTGACTCGTGGAGATCGGGGTTGGGAAGTGACATCCGGCGGAGCCATTAATAGCCCAAAAGCGGAGGTTGAGCGGCTGAAGCAGCGGATTTTGAAGGCTGAGATGCTCCGTCTCCAGCTTTAGGTACAGCATGATCCTGAGAGTTCTACTGCCAGCGATTCTTGCCGCCGCCCTACAGGGGCAAACTCTCCCCCGGACCGGTGGACCCGACGACGAACCGGCTGACATCGGGATATGATGCGAACGGAAATATGCTGGCGGGATACGGGCTGACGATGACGTATGACGAGCGGAACC
>Ga0302197_10004944_pt1 | contig 11551 bp, 6 predicted proteins | sample II_Bog_N2_1_FD_193526 | JGI IMG/M metagenome (GOLD analysis project Ga0302197, IMG submission 193526) | Peat permafrost microbial communities from Stordalen Mire near Abisko, Sweden - II_Bog_N2_1 | ecosystem: Environmental > Terrestrial > Soil > Wetlands > Peat | place: Sweden: Abisko, Stordalen...
CTTCCGGAAGATATTCGGTCAAGAAGGTTGATTCAGTCCATCCCAATCCATCTCGATCTGATCTACTGACTCAGATGGAGTTCGGGTGCAGGTGGAGTTACTTTTTTCCAGGTGGAGTTACTTTTTTTCCGGGTGCGCGTGGAGTTACTTTTTTCCAGGTGCGTGTGTACCTTCCGGAAGATATTCGGTTAAGAAAAAAAAATCCAGTCATCCCAATCCATCTCGATCTGATCTACTGACTCAGATGGAGTTAGTTTTTTTCCGGGTGCAGGTGGAGTTACTTTTTTTCCAGGTGGAGTTACTTTTTTCCGGGTGCGTGTGGAGTTACTTTTTTCCAGGTGCGTGTGTACCTTCCGGGTTCTCACCGGATGGAATTTTATCACCGTACGACGATAGAGTGGAATGAGAGAAAAAAAAGAGAGAGAGAGGCATTGAACATAAACTTTATCAATAGCAACAGCAACAACAACGATTGGTTACCAATCCATATATTCATAGAATTCATCATGAGTATATTGTTTTAAGTTTGAAGGTTTTTCTGTATTAGAATCAATACAGATTGCTAAATTAACTGCACCAGCTCCAACACCTGCCACGAATACAACAAACTTGTCATCAAAATCCTTTGTATAAGTAATATCGTTCTCCAATAAAATAGATTCAAATTCTTCCCGTTTCATCTCTACGGTCAATGGAATCATCGTAGTCCGTGGCCATCCGTTTGTTCCGCGATATCCTACAACAACAAATGCATTTGCAAATAATCTGTTCTTTGGAGCGGGAGTATTATAAGAAGGACTTGAAGGAGTATAAGAAGGACTTGAAGGAGTATAAGAAGGACTTGAAGGAGTAGGAATTTGATTCATGTTTCGATTTGTGATTTTAGGTTTTCGGGTTTTGTATGATGCGCTAACACATTAAGAAAAAAATCAGGTTGATTCAGTCCATCCTTTCCTCCCAATCCATCTCGATCTGATCTACCGACTCAGATGGAGTTCGGGTGCAGGTGGGGTTACTTTTTTCCAGGTGGAGTTACTTTTTTCCAGGTGCGTGTGTACCTTCCGGAAGATATTCGGTTAAGAAGGTTGATTCAATCCATCTCGATCTGATCTACTGACGCAGATGGAGTTCGGGTGCAGGTGGAGTTACTTTTTTCCAGGTGGAGTTACTTTTTTTCCAGGTGGCGTTACTTTTTTCCAGGTGCGTGTGTACTTTCCGGGTTCTCACCGGATGGAATTTTGTCACCGTACGGTCAAGTGAGGTACTAGGTGCGAGTGATAGTATTCCAGGTGCGTGTGTACCAGGTGACGAGCGAGTGGAGAGGACAACACAACACATGGCCAGGTGCACCTAGTACTTCCCGGTGGAAGGTTCTCACCGGATGGAACCCGAGTACACACGCACCTGGAAAAAAGTAACTCCACCTGGAAAATCAAGTAACTCCATCTGGGTCAGTAGATCAGATCGAGATGGATTGGGATGACTGGATTTTTTTTCTTAACCTTCCGGAAGGTACACACGCACCTGAAATCCTGCACGCGCACCTGAGGTTTAAGATATCCAATGTCGCCTCTTAGCTCACAAATTCAAAAAAAAAAAATGAAGTAAGCAAGCAATTAATCATGGGTCCGCAATCCTAACAATAAATAAACAGTTCTATTTTCTTTCAACTCCCAGTTCTCAGCGTTCAACAAGGAAGAAAGGATATTCGAATTTCAAGTTTTGGAAACCTTCATTCTCTTGTATTAGTAGTCAAGGGTGATCATTGTGTAGTTGTTCCCAATGGCTTTACTAGCATTTTTAGGATGCAAAACTTTTGGTTGAGCCTGGAAGTTTGTTTGGGTGATAATGATAGTTTAAAATATCAATGTAAAGTTGTTGGGGGACTCGAAGGAGCATGGAAAAAATCACCAACAGCAGCATTGCAAGATGTTTTTCTTCGTGTTCTCAACAAGGAGATAAAAGGGCTTAATGGTGCATTAAATATGGGAATTACCTATCAACCAATTCAAGATTATTTATTTCAAAACAAAGGAAATGAAATCTTACTTGCTTTAGAAAATAAAGAATATAAAACAGCAAGAGGAACAGTCATTACCCCAGAAGGAATTCAAAGATTGAAAAGAGAAATTGAATCTCAATTCACTCATAAGGTACATGCACCAGTTCAAGTCCAATCACCAGCACCAGTCCAATCACCAGCACCAGTTCAATTACAAATCACTCCATTATCAATTGGAGTAATCCAAGTTCAAACCATTCCACCCCCAGTACCTCAAGTGCCAGTCCAATTACAAATCACTCCATTATCAATTGGAGTCCAACCACCAGTACTTCAAGTGCAAGAACCAGTACTTCAAGTGCAAGAACCAGTACCAGTCCAATCACCAGTACCAGTCCAATCACCAGTACCTCAAGTGCAAGAACCAGTACTTCAAGTGCAAGAACCAGCACCAGTTCAATCACCAGTACCAGTCCAATCACCAGTACCTCAAGTGCAAGAACCAGTACTTCAAGTGCAAGAACCAGTACTTCAAGTGCAAGAACCAGTACCAGTCCAATCACCAGTACCTCAAGTGCAAGAACCAGTACTTCAAGTGCAAGAACCAGTACCAGTCCAATCACCAGCACCAGTTCAATTACAAATCACTCCATTATCAATTGGAGTCCAATCATCAGTGCCAGCACAAGAACCAGTATCTGAAGCAGATTCTGAATCAGAACCATCTCCACCTCATCGATCAATTGCGGAGACGATTGAATTATTGGCTTCTGCTGTGTCAGAAAAGAAACAAATGAAACGATATATTCGAGAAACTCAATCTATAATTAAAAAAATGAAATCATCAGCATCTGGTGTGCCAGAATTGAAACGATGTATTCGGGAAACTCAATCTACAATTAAAAAAATGAGATTATTAGTAGATCAATTATCTGATTAACCACTCTCAGTGCGGAGAATAATATTTATTAACTTGAAAGAGTGTATTTTTTTTCAACATATAAAGTATCTGCAATCTTTCTAAATAATTCAATTGGTAAAACTCTTAATTTGCATTTCTTTCCAATCCTTGTTATTGTTTTAATTGAACACAACACAGTCATTAATTTTGACTTGCTTGAATATAAAACTACTAGGATACGACGTAATCTCTGTTCATCTGACAGAGACACACCAGTATTGTCTAGATCAATATATCTCATTGATGGGTGACACTTTATGGCAGTCTTGAGATATTCCACAGATTGATTCGTCACTCCTTTATTGTGTGTTAATCCAATCCCTACTAATATATTTGAATTACGAATTACATTTGATAACGACTTGACTCCAATATCCGTAATATTGTTATTCGTGAGATAAAGATATTTTATTTTTGTTTGATTAAGAATAGATGACAATCCAATCACGTCTTTATCAGACATTCCAATATTATCTAATTCAATTGTTTGAAGCTTAGTATATGGCAAAGCAGTAAATATGGAACCAAGTCCTTTTCCCAAATTACAATTTGGTAATGAGAGACTACATAAATTACATTCCCTGTTCATCAATGTTTGTCTTAATAGTTCAATATTAAGATCATTCATTTTATAATCTTTTATCGTAAATAATTTTACCACCCCATTCATTGTTGATACAATAAATGCATGTACTTGATCATCGGAAAAATTATTTGCTCCAATATTTAAACGATATATCGTTCGTGAATGATAAACAGCCTTGGCCAACTCAAACCCTGCATCAGGATCTAACTTCACATCCGTTAATTTTAACCATTCTAACGAAAAGGTTGGTATGAGTCTAATAATTCTCACAAACTCATCATCGCCTACCACACAATCCGTTAAATGAAGACCACCATTAGTAATACTTTTTAATCTTTCAATTACAATCATAACGTCGCTCCTGGTCATTCGGATAGTACCAAGTGATATAACAATATTCTTCATCGTGAGTGAATCACCAGTCACGTGGTATCGGTTATCGCTCGTTACTCGTTCACTCTATGCCAGGTTCCCCTCCGCCCTCTCCGCCCTCTCCGCCCTCTCCGCCCTCTCCGCGGATTGCCGTTCGTAAGATTGTTCGTGAGGTCAATCGACCAGTACAGACTTGGATTAAATTAATTTTACATGAAAGACGAATTTGTAATCGAGAAAGAGAAGAAACATTACTTCGAGAAGCAATAGAACGATACCCCAAAACTGACGATTTGTGGTTGATGTACGGATCATTAATGGAAGAAAAAGATTTAATAAAAACAAAACAAATTTATTTATGTGGTTTAGATTATTTAGGCCATGCTGGACCAGAATTATGGTTAGCCTATGCTAAGATTGAAGAAAAATTATTTGATTTTAATAGAGTAAGATCTATATTGGAATTTACTCAAGGTGTGTTTGCTGTTTATCAATCTGTTTGGTTAGAATCAATTCGTTTTGAAGTTAGATGTAGATCATCTCAATATGTACTGGATACATTATTTACTAATGCATTTAAATCTTGTCCGCGTGCTGGTATTCTTCTTACTGAACAGATTGAATTAGCATTGACTATAAAAGAAAGAAATGGATTAACTGTTGCTGCATTGTTGAAAACAAATCGTAGATGTCCTATCGTCATGTTAGCAGCAGCTAGAACAGCATGGATGGATATTCCATTAGAGATTAATAAAGTAATTAAAAGATTAAAACGAGCATTAGTGTTAGATCCAATGTTTGGTGATGCATGGGCTGCTTTATATTGTTTTAACCAACAACAACGTCAAGAGATAATGAAAGAATGCATTGAAACAAATCCTTCAAGAGGTGAAAAATGGATTACGGCATGTAATACTAGAGGAAATGAATATTTAACAACAGATGAAATATTAAAAAGAGTTGCTATGATATCAAATCCAAATGATTATAAAATATTTTGATTACTAGACACTCAATGATCCAAATATTGCGAAAGTCGTTTCTTCTCAAAGACAAGAACAATCCTAGCTATACATACAATAATCACAACTATACACGCAATAATAATTGGTTGATTGATTAATATCATCCCAAGTTGTAATGATAACCATAAACGATCTAAATTACCAGAAGTAATAATAACGAGCATCCTTTGAGCTTGATTAAATTCTTGAATATTCCTAGCGCTCCATATATTAGATATTACTCGTGGTAACATAATATCATAGATAGAATATAATCTATAAAATGGATGGGATCGTAATTTATTAATTATTTCAATTAAATCTTGTTTATTTTTTCTACGACGTCGTCCATCTACTTTCATTCGAAGTACTGCCGTTAACCAAATCCATTGATCATTTAATAACATGTAATAAATTGGATCCACAATACGGAGGAAGATCATATTAATTTGATTCAATTGAATATACATTACAGATAAGATCACAACGACCCAGAACGGTTCTTTAGCACTATCACTTGAAATATAATCACCATTAATAATTACTTGATCCCATGGTTGATATTCGATTGGCATTCTTGTTTGTGAGTCACGTGACTAGTACACACTATTATACCATACCGAGCGATACGGTGGATACCGAGCGATACTAAAGGATACCGAGCGATACTAAAGGATACCGAGCGATACTAAAGGATACCGAGCGATACTAAAGGATACCGAGCGATACTAAAGGATACCGAGCGATACTAAAGGATACCGAGCGATACTAAAGGATGATAATGGTTTCTGAGTGAGTGAGTGAGTGACTATGTTTTTATATTATTTAATCACCTACTCGTTGATCGCAATCATACGTCTCTTTCTCTTTCTTCTACTCCTTCTACTCTTTCTACTCCTTCTGTTCGTCGACCACTACAGATGGTTGGGACGGAGGATACCGAGCGATACTAAAGGATGATAATGGTTTCATGATTAAGTTTTAAACTATCAAATAATAATTCTTTAAATGATTTTACTCCACGCCCTGATAGAATAATAATAATAGTATTTTTACCCATCGGTAATGGATAGAATTCTCCGGACCATACATCCTTTAAACGAGTTGTGTTTTCCAAAATATAACCGATACTAGTATGATGTCTAACTAACTGATAACGAAATAATTGTTCTACTGGCACGGATGTTCCAGCTATTAATATATGAGCATTAACATCACTCGGCATCTCTTTCTGAATTTTTCGTGCAATCTTTTGACGATGAACATCATTTAATCCAGGAAGAATTTCACATGTTGGATATTGATTACGAATATTTTGAAGAATTTCTTTATCTTCAGTTGACACACCAAACACTGGTGTGTAATCATCGATATCGTCGGCATATGGTGTTTCTAAATGATGAACTCGTTGAATTAATTCTAGAATTCTTTTATCCAGTGGTGAATGATATCGAATAAATGGTGACCAGGAAGATGGTTCAAGTAAATTGACGACTCTTCCATCAAAGAGTGCATGAGTACAAACAACTTCGTTTTCATCTGTTTCAAATCTCACGGTGTATTTACAGTCCACATAGTTTGCACGGAGGACACGACCAACAGTCTTTTTGTCTTTGACAACACGAGAATTCATAATACGATCTAGAATGTCATCAAACGTGTTATGTTTCATGTCTACGTGATTCACAAATAAGTCACCTTCATATTGAAAAGACATTTTAATTAATTTGTGAGTGAGTGAGTGAGTGAGTGAGTGAATAAACATGATTGGTTTGTGATGAGTGGTATGATGCGATACGGCGCGTTGTGTCACTGGTGGACCACACACAATGAAATTATTATTATTATTTGTCAGCGTCGTTCTGGCAACACCACAACGAACTATATTATATTCTAATCAAGATGAATTATTTAATGGAAACATAGGTAATAGACAGACCAGTACTGTTTATTGTCAATCTTTACCACTCTATTCTCAAATGAATTGTACCTCAGCATTCGCTGCACTTAATTATGGTGTTACTGATACTCTGGCACTTTCTACTGCTGTGAATGTTACCCTATCGGTTACTGGTTCAACTGGTATTCAAATTGCTAAGAATTGGACTATTTATGCAAATGGTCCATCCGGTTGGTCACATACATTATCATATGCTGGTGTAACCACAGTAGATTATTGGAGTGGTGAACAAAGATCATGTTCTAGTTGGTCTACCGATACAGAATGTTTAAATGGTGGAATTGATTCTAATGGTAAATTAGCAAATTGTTCGTCGTTGAAATCAATTGTATGTGTTTGTATTGGTGGTCAATTATTAGGTACACCATTTCCAACTACCCTAAGTCCAAGTGGTTCACCAACTACTAGTAACCCATCAACAACACCAAGTAAAACACCACATACATCGAATCCAACTCATTCGCCATCAACTAGTAAACCAACTAATAGACCAACAACTAGTAACCCAACTCATTCACCTATTACTTCACGTCCATCTAGTGGACCAACAAAATTACCAACATCACAAGCACCTTCATCTAGTCCAACTACTAGTACACCATCTATATCACCAACAATATCTACATTTTTCACACAATCAGGATCAATTGTGACTCCACCACCAGTTGCGAGTGGTTCATCATTATTTGGTTCTTCTGTATCCATTAGTGCAGATGGTAATTATCTGGTAGTCGGAGCAGAAGCCGATGCGGGGGGAATCGGGGGAGCATATATTTATCATAATTCTGGTGGTGGTACATGGACATTACAAACTAGTAAATTAGTTGGTACTGGATATATTGGCAATGGCAATCAAGGAACAACAGTCTCTATTAGCGGAGACGGAGGAACAGTTATCGTGGGTGCCCCGTTGGATGACATATATGCCGATGGTGCATTTTGGACTTATACTCGTTCTGGTTCAACATGGTCACAACTCGGTAGTAAAACTCAATTTTCTAAGGACACTGAATATCATACTGGATATTCATCCTATTTAAATTACAATGGTACAATAGCAATGATTGGTAACAAACCAGGAATTAGTCAAGATTATGGATTTTATGTAGCAACAAGATCAGGATCATCTTGGTCTGGTGTACAGATATTATATTCTGATTATATTGGAGTTGGAATCAATACAGAAGGATTCTCGGTTTCAATGGACGATACAGCTAATCTCTATGTGGAATGTAGTCCAACAGATAATACGGTTATTGGAGCATGTTGGGTATTTGGAAAAACTGGTTCGTCTTATCCTGAATTAACTAAGATAATACCAACCGGATATATTTCGAGCTCACCGAAATTTGGTAAGGCGGTGCGCATATCCGGAGATGGATCAACCATTGTGGTCGGTGCGACTGGCGATGACTATTATAATGGAGTTGCTTATATCTTCACTGGTTCAGGTTCATCGTGGAGTACGTTTCTTTTCTTCCTTTTTAGGTTAAAAAAACTAATAATACAAAAAACAGCACAACGACAACGATTGACTGGTAGTGGATCACCAACCTATTTTGGTTCATCTGTAACGAGTTCATATAGTGGTTCAATCATTATCATTGGTGGTTACGGGACATCATCATACGATGGAGAAACGTGGGTATACATTAAAAGTGGTTCAACGTGGTCGTTAACACAAACTCTTGTTGGTATTGGTGGTACAAATCCATCGCGACAGGGTTATTCATTAACATGTGATAGCTTATGCAATACATTAGTTGTTGGTGGTTATTATGATAATTCAGAGAAAGGTGCATTTTGGACTTTCACTAATTGGATTACTGCAGCACCAACTACTGATTCACCAACTACTAGTCAACCATCGCGTAATCCAACTACTAGTCAACCAACACATTCTCCTACTACTAGTCAACCATCAAAAGGACCAACACATCACCCATCAATTAGTCCAACACATCCAACTAATCAACCATCCTCATCACCAACTGGTATTAGTTATTTTATTCAACCTGCATCAAAAGTAATTGGGACGGGTGGTGGTGAATTAGGATATTCTGTTTCACAATCATTTAATGGTTATTATTTGGCTGTTGGTGCACCAGGAGATGGTATTACTTATGTTTATACTAATAATGGTCCTGGAATATGGAATAATAATCCACAACGATTAATTGGTACTGGTGGATCAGTAGTATCCATTAGTGGCGATGGTACGACTCTAGTAGTTGGTAGTCCTGGTGATAATTCAATTTTATTTTTTACACGTACGACTAGTACGAATTGGATACAACAAGGAAGTATGATTACTACACCATCTAATCCATCATTTGGTCAATCCGTGGCATTAAATGTAGATGGATCAATCGCGGTTATTGGTGCTTCTGGTGATGATTATGGTCCTGGTGTAACGTATATATATAATCGTAATGGTTCAATTTGGACATTAAGTCAATCTTTAACTGGATCAGATTCATATCAAGGACAAGGATATTCAGTAGCAATATCAGGAACTACACTTATTTTTTGTAGTATGATTGATACTACGGTTGGTGGTGCTTGTTGGGTTTATACATATAGTAGTTCAACATGGTCACAACAAGGATCAAAAATAACACCAACTGGATTTATTGGACCACCAAGATTTGGTTCTTCAGTAGCATTATCTACAGATGGTAATACTGCCGCGATCGGTGCATATGCTGATGATCATTATGTTGGTTGTGGTTGGATATTTACACGTTCTGGTGGTACATGGTCACAACAACAAAAATTAACTCCCACTGGTTTAGTAGATGGTTCACAATTTTATATTGGTGCTAGTATTACTATTTCTGGTGATGGTACAATCATTGTTTTAGGTGGACAAGGACAATATGGAGATATTGGTGGTGGATTTGTATTTGTAAAGGGTGTATCCTCATGGATACAAATAGAAATTATATCTGGTTCTAATCCAATAGGAGAATCATTGCAAGGATATCGCGGATCACTTAGTTGTGATCAATCCTGTAATACATTAGTTATGGGTGGATTTCAAGATAATTCAACCCAAGGTGCATTTTGGACATTTACAAATCATCTTACGAATACACCAACGACACCAACTAGTCAAATACCAACTGTTTCACCAACAACAACTAAACCAACGCATAATCCAACTACTAGTCATCCATCAATTGGACCATCTCTTGGACCAGCCACAAGTAAACCATCTCAATCACCAAGTCGTACACCAGCTACATCATTACCATCTAAAGCTCCAACGACAACTAAACCATCCATCGGGCCAACGACAACTAAACCATCTCAATCACCCAGTCATACACCAACGATAGCACCAACAATTACAGTTGATGTTACATATTTAATCGTTGCTGGTGGAGGTTCTGGTATTGGTAGTACGGGTGGTGGAGGTGGTGGTGGTGGTGTACTGTCATCATCAATTGTGTTACCGGAATATACTGTCATCACCGTTGTTGTTGGTTCTGGTGGTGGACCATCATCAAATGGGGGAAATAGTTTCATCTCTGGTACTGGATTCACATCAATCACAGCAATCGGTGGTGGTGCAGGTGGTTCTAATGGAGGTTCAGGTGGTGGTGCCCCATCATCATCAGGTGCGATTGGCGATGGTACGGCTGGTCAAGGAAATAATGGTGGTGAAGGAAGTAGTAGTGTTGCTGGTGGTAGTGGCGGTGGTGGTGGTGGTGCAGGTGCTACAGGTGCAAATGCAGCATCATCATCTGGTGGTGCTGGCGGTGCTGGTTTGTCATTTAGTATTACTGGTACAAGTGTACATTATGCTGGTGGTGGTGGTGGTCCAAGTACTAATGGTGCTGGTGGATCATTTAGTAATAATGGCGGGATTGGTGGTGGTGGATATGGTGGATTTTCTGGGATTAATGCACAATCTGGAACTGCAAATACCGGTGGTGGAGGTGGTGGTGGAAGTGGAATTTATGCAGCAGGTAATGGCGGATCTGGCATAGTTATTCTCTCCATTCCGACTTCAGTCTATGGTGGATCAACTACAGGTTCGCCAATCATTACTACATCTGGATCAAATACAATCTTATCGTACACTGCCAGTGGAACATTTACGATCACGCCAATAACTCATGCACCGACTAATGCACCAACTCCACCAACAACACATTCACCAACGATATCACCCACGACTAGTAAACCAACGATATCACCAACAACAAGCAAACCATCGATATCACCAACAAAACACCCATCAACACATTCTCCATCACATTCACCAACAACGAGTAAACCATCAGCTTCACCAGCTTCAGTCATAACATATACTCAATTAGGGAATAGATTAACAAATGGCAATAGTTTTGGATATGTAAATGGATTATCACTTAATGGAAATGGAACAATCATGGTTGTTGGTGAAGATTATAATGATCCAGTCGGAGCATCATACGTATATAAATTATCTGGTTCAGTATGGATATTAAAACAACAACTCATTGGTACTGGATATAATATTCCAAATGGATATCAAGGAACAGCATTATCAATTAGTGGTGATGGTACTACAATTATTAGTGGTGGATATGGTGATAATTCAAATATGGGTGCAGCATGGATATTTACTTTAAATAGTACTGGACAATGGAAACAACAAGGAACTAAATTATTACCA
>Ga0302197_10004947_pt1 | contig 11545 bp, 7 predicted proteins | sample II_Bog_N2_1_FD_193526 | JGI IMG/M metagenome (GOLD analysis project Ga0302197, IMG submission 193526) | Peat permafrost microbial communities from Stordalen Mire near Abisko, Sweden - II_Bog_N2_1 | ecosystem: Environmental > Terrestrial > Soil > Wetlands > Peat | place: Sweden: Abisko, Stordalen...
GCGCGAGACGATGGTCATGTCGATGATCGTTCGCGGTCACAAAAATAGCGAGATGGCTGCCCATATTCGCACCAGCGAACAAACCATCAAGAACATCTTGAGCCGCTTATACCGGCGCCTGGGAGTCCCCGACCGGCAAGGTCTTCGCAGGTACTGCATCAACATGGGGGTACCGGCTGAATGGTGAGATGCAAAGACCAGCCGGTCTGCGAATGCCTCATAATCGCTGTCACACCGAATACTTGGGGATCGCAATGGGTACCTGATTGAAGAGGTGCATGAGGAGGCCGAGCGTCCGGAACACTTCATCTCCGAACGATTCGAGGAGCGCATCGAGGCCATACTCGGATACCCGAAGATGGACCAGCATGGGCATTGCATTCCCGAAATGGACGGGAGAATGCCCAAGGAGAATTCCATACCGCTGACGCAGGTCGCGGGGAAAGGGACTTTTCTGGTGGACAGCATCTCAGACCGTGATGCGGCCACTGTGAAGTTCCTCCGGACGAGCGGAATTACACCTGGTGTCCAGCTGCGGATGAGAGAGCGGCACGCCGATGACGGCTATGCAGTGAGTATCGGAAACTCTGCGCAGGTTCTGCATCTCCCGCGCGAGGTTGTGGATGCCAACAGAATCCATCCTCCACATGGAGTAAGGCTCAGTTGAAGGACAACACCCCTTCCATGAAGAAATGGAGCCGACATTTCAGCTTCGCAGCTTTGCCGAAGACTCACGTCTAAACGGTCTCAAGGTGTTTATCGAGCGCTTTCTGGACGCCGGTAGTGTCGAGATTTGCAGAGGCAAAGCTGGCGTTCAGCAACTCTTCCGGTAGCAGGTAGTCCCACTTCTCTCGAATCTTGTTCAACACGGTAGATGCGAGAACAAGGGGATCAACAGCACCCTCCTTGCGGAAGGTCGCCAATAATTCGCGCACGTTGTCCACGGAGGTATCTTTGACGCAAACTGCCACGCCATCATTCATACTCCGTAAGCCTCTTGCGAGAAGCATCAGAAGTAGGGTGTCGTTGACTGCATCGCCCCTCCAGAGAATGATCTCGACGTCCGCACCCATCTGCAGCAGCCAGGTGTGGTCGAGCCCGAGCCTTGCGTAGTTTGCGCGCGCTTCATTCAGCAGCCTCTGTGCCGTGGGGTCCAGAAAGGGAATCGCATCGCTAGAGCCGAGGATGAGGCGCATTTCTTCCCGCACCCGGTCATGTACCATTGCGCCCATGCTTCCGTCGAACGGCGGTACGGTACCGCCAGTGGCAGGCTTGACCTCGATGGTCTTATCTTTCTGGTCAACCTTCATTACCTCCCAGCGGCGGCCGGCGAAGATGAGGAAGCTTCCCGGTGTCAGTGGCCTGTTGAGCGGCATTGAGCCAAGGGATCTACCGGCAGTGACAATTCTAAATTCATCGCTCGAACTGAAAGCCGCGTAAAAGGAGAAGTGCGACGTCATCTGCTCGCCTTTTGGCGCCAGCATGATCAAGCCAGAAGGGTCCTGAAATATGATCTCTTGCTCGTGCAGTTTCCTCAGCATGGAGGTGAATTGGTCCGGCGTCCCTGCCTTAAACGGGCCTGATGAACCGCAAAGTATATCCCAAAGACTCTGTGCGTGCGCGCCCCCATTCTGCACGAGGAGGGCAAGTACCTGCTGCACTAAGGTGGACCCGTGGATCTTCGAGGTGGAAACCGGCTCGTACCACCGGAGAATAAGCAAGCGGACCATGGCAGCAACCGTAACCAGCCCCTCTCGAAGCATCTCGGAAAGGCCAGATTTGGCGGTCAGCTCATTCTCGATGCAGTAGGAGCTAAGAATCATGGGTTCGCCTGGGCGACGACCGGAGCGCCCCAGGCGCTGCCGCAAACTCGCAACAGACGGCGGAGAGCCTACTTGGACGACCCGTTTGACGGGCCCTATGTCGATTCCGAGTTCGAGGGTGGTAGTACAAATGGCGGTAGCGGGACGGTCGGTCTTTTTGAGAGCAGCTTCGGTTTCCTCGCGGATCTCCCGAGACAGGTTCCCATGGTGTGGCCAGAATTCATTCGGCACGCCATTGTTCTCGCAGGCCTGCCGCAAGAAATCGGCGTAGAACTCCACTTCCGTTCGGCTGTTTGGGAAGACGAGATTGCTTGTACCGCGAAGCTCCTTGTACATGCTCTCCGCAATTGAAAGCCTGGCTGGGCCAGCCTGCTCGTCCTTGTTGTGTTTCTCCTTTGCGCTGTCGAGGACCCCTTTAACAAGCACTTTGAGAGTCTGGTTGGCCGTCGCGCTATTGACCAACTCCACCTGACAACTGCCATCGGGGCGCAGAAAGGCCTTGGCTCCCTCCATGTTCCCGAGAGTAGCGGACAGGGCGATTCTGCAAACCCGCCGGCCTACAGCCCGCTCGACCCGATTCAGGAGCGACTGAAGCTGCTTGCCACGCTCTGTTCCCATAAACGCGTGCAATTCGTCGACCACGATATACCGCAACGCGGCCAGCATTCCGCCCAGTCCGTGTCCTCGTCGCATGAGCATGGCTTCCAGCGACTCGGGCGTGATGAGCAGACAGCCATCAGGCTTCTTGAGAAAGCGAGACTTTAAAGTCTGGTTGATGTCACCGTGCCAAGGGGTGATGGGAATATTCAATGGTTCAGCCAGTTCGGTCAGCCGGCACATCTGGTCATTGATGAGTGCCTTGAGCGGGCTGATGTAGAGAACAATCCCGAATTCTTCAGCATTCTGAGCCAGCTTCGTAAGGATGGGAAAGAATGCGGCTTCAGTCTTGCCTTGCGAAGTGGAGGCAGCAATGATCACATCACTGCTGCCATCCAGGATGAGCGGAATTGCCTGTTCTTGCGCATCCCGAAGCGAAGTCCAGTTCGCCTTCCATATCCATTGCTGGATACGTGCGTCGAGCAAGGACACGTTGCTTGGTTTAGAGCTTGAAGTCTGCAAACTCGTCATTGGCACCGCTCGTCGAACCAGGGTCCGCATCTTCCACTAAGAGGTCGTTACCATCGGCGGTATCCTTCTTGACTTCTACCTGGCCGATCATGTCCCGCCAATCACACGACGGGTTCTGCTCCAGAATCGAGAGGAGATTTACAAAGGATGTGATTGTCGTTCGAGGTGTCCGAAAATAGGCTTCGCCGATCTTCTGGAGGCAGTGCTGGATGAATGCCACCAGCGCCTCATCGGGTAACAGCCGCTTGGAAGGGTCTCCATACGCAAACACCTCCAGAATTTTTCCCAGGAGAACCAGAAATTCTTCGGGGGTGAGACTTGGAAGCCGCAGAACAGGGTGATTGTAATCGGTGAGTCCAGTGCTTTTGGCAAAAGTGTTCTCGGCCAGGCGAGACTGAAGAGCGCTGTAGCTGTAGAGGCCGCGCCGGGTGTCCATGAGAAACTCAGGCGTGCCGCCGAGCAGGAATCCGAGCCCTTCGCAGTTGTTCTGCAAAGTGTCGTTGAGGATACGAAGGATCTGTTCGTAGTTGGAGCTGCGTGCCTGCGAGTTCAGCCGGTAGATGTTTACCATCTCATCAAGGCAGATCATCAGGCCCCCATGGCCAGCAAGGCGGAAAAAGACGCCCAACAACTTCAGCTGGTCATAAAAGTTCGCATCGTCGACTATTGTCCTGATACCCAAAGCATTGCGGACATCGGTCTTGGTTGAGAACTCCCCGCGAAGCCAGCGGATTGCGTCGCTCTGGAGGTTCTGGTCGCCCTGCTTATGCCCTTTCCAATAGGCTTCAATGACATGCGCGAAGTCGTAGCCGAGCACCATGCCCTGCAGCCGCTCCAGCCTGGCCTGGATGATTGTATCTGTGCCCAGGCCCTTTGCTTTTGCCTCTGATTCGGCAGTTGCGATGAACCTTTCAACGATGCCGGAGAGCGCGCCTCCATCGGGTTTCGCCCGCGTGGCAATGTTCCTCGTTAACTCTGCATAGAGTGACCTCGCAGTACCCGTTCCATGCAGACGCCTGTCAGGGTTGAGATCGGCAGTTGCGGTGACCAACTTCTCTTGCATTGCAATCGAGCGTATAAGATTGATAAAAAAAGACTTACCGCTTCCGAATTCGCCAACGATCAGGCGGAAACACGCTCCACCGTCGGCAATCCGGGCGATATCTTTCATCAACGCCTCGATTTCTTTTCCGCGCCCTACCTGGATCAGGTGTTGTCCGGCGCGGGGTACCACGCCGGAGCGTAAGGAAAGGAGGAGTGCGTCACGGTCCTTTTGGCGCACAAGAGTCATGGTGTCTCCTTGATCAGCAGATCTGTGTTGATCGTGACTGGGTCTTCGCCCTCAATAAGCGCGGAATCGAGTTTGTCGAAGGACGCTTCATTGATTGTCTCAACTGCACCGTCTGGCATCAGACCGCGTTCGGCACAAAGGTGTTCCAACTCCTGGCGGGTCCACTCTGGACGCTGAAGGAGGATTTCCAGCAGCGCGGCGTGGTCGGCGTCCAGCGGCAAGAGGGGTGTCTTCCCGTCTTCAGGCAGCATCTCTTCAGTTTCGGGCTCTCCATGAGCTTCCGGTGGGTCGTCATTGAAGATCTCCTCAAGAAGGGCGGAGAGTTTGCCTGTTTCCGAACGGAGCTGCGCCACTTTGTCCATGTCGAACTGAACGGTAACGGGCTTGCTCGCCGCCATTTGCTTTCCGTTGCCAGCCGCAGACTGTTCTGCCGCGCGGGTGTCCACGCCGAGATTGTGAAGACGGCTGTAGAGCCCCGCCTGATCCATGCCCATTGCCGTAAAGAACTGCTCGAGGATACGAACCTCAGCAGGTTCCACAATTCCATCTGCCAAAGCAATCTGGATCATGAATGAGGCAACGACTTCCTTGGCCTTGGGGTTGAGCTTGGAAAGTTGCCGCTTGATTCTGGTCATGGCCGGAGGCGCAACCCGGTAGATGCTGAGATGAGCTGTGAGCCTCTTGCTTTCAGTCGGTGTTACCTTCAGCTCCGAGTTGATGTAGTTCAAGATAACGTCAGTCTCGGCTTCGCCAAAGCCGGTGCCAGCCGAAGCAACAATTGCAGCAAGTTGGAGGAGCAGGGATGCCCATCCATAACTATCTGAAAGAACTACACTTCCTGAAATCCCATCTGCGGCAAACAGAGCAATCGAGTCGTCCATACTCGGCATGTCAGCGCCAAAACGAACATCGGGAGCTATGCCGAGGCCAAAATTGCCCAAGTTGACGCAGAGATTGGAATACCGCCGTTTCTGCATGGGCAACTCCACCGGGCAAATCTTCGGGAGTTCGCCGAGAGTCAAGATCGTTGCTGTGCCGCTGATCAAGCATGAGTTGCGAATACTCTCGAGGGTCGTCCTAAAGTTCTCAGGCCACAGAACGACTGGCAACTGTGAAATTGCGGCAACAGTTCCTTTGCCGTCCGGTTGGGAAGAAACAAACCTGCGATACGGAGCAAGCAAGGCAGCGCACTTGTTTCCGATAGCCTCCAATTGATCCGTAGCGTTCTTTTGGAGAGTCACATCCGGTAGAGGTATTTCTTTCGCGAAAGACGCACTTCCGAAACCGGAGCTCGCAGTTCGGTGAATGACCTTTATGAGAGTTGGATTCTCGGGAAGTATCAGGCCATCTCCCGTCACAGCTTGATATTCGGCTTTGAAAAGGGCAGAAAACTCTTCTGCCACTTCAGCAAACGCGCTACGGATCGACCACGCTTGGGATGCCATCAGCCAGGCGAAAGCCCAGTCAACAGGAACAGGTCTCTTTGCACGGGCGTGAAGAGCTAGTCCGACTTTCAGCGCTACAGTTGCCCCGCGCAAGGCTGTCGGCTTCGGAACTGAGAGCTTATCTAAATCAAGTCCAGGGCCTTGGAGCGCTTCAAGATAGTCGAGCAGGGAGGATGCGTATAAGGCGAAACTGCCTTGGTTTCCATAGATGCCGAGCAGTCGGCGCAGTTCGCCACTGATAACTGCCAATTCCGCAACGTCCCGTGGGGAATCAAGAGGGGTCGTTAGCACCCTCCTCTCAAGTCCGTAAAAGAACAGGAAAATGTAACCAATTTGCGCCTGTGGATCCTTCCTGTCGGTCAGATGCCATTTCAAATAGGCTGCGCGCGCTTCTTCACTCGCTCCAGCATAGGTGGGCCAATAAGGCAGGAGTCGCTCGGTATAGTCCGCTTTGGATGAGACGGCTAGAGTTGGATTGATGAGTGCTGGTTCCGCTCCCCCCGAGCTCGCAGATTGGAGGCCGGTCCCCGCATAGATAAGGCCGCCACTAATCCGCATTCCGTTGCCAATCACAACATCTTTCCCGGCTGGAACCCAGAATTTGGGTTCCTGGCTCCGTAGCCTCTTGATCTGTGCTGGATCGGTGACCATGGACCTTTCCTGAACGACAACGGAGAACGTGACAGGAACCTGAACACTGATGGGTCTTGCAGTAACGACAGCCGCTTTTCTTGCAACTGCCTTTACAGGTGTAGCCAGAATTGGCGCAGGCGCGGCATGCGGTGCGGTCTGTTGACCAGCGTGCCCTAGCTGATCTGTCAGCGTCACCTCATAGAAATCTTCGTTGTCCTTGAAGTCGCTCATCAGGGTTGTTTCGTCGATTCTGGTGTTGCAGACTCGTTTGCAGTGTTCGAGGAGCGCGCTGAGATCATCCCTCAACGTAGCAACGGGAGAACTGCCGTCAATCTCTTGAACCAGGCTCCCAGCCTCAGTGACGGCCTCTCCAATTGACTGGCTGCGGCCAAGGCTGAATATCCAACTTCCGAAGCCAAGCCGAGGCAGAAGAGAAGAGATCCGTCTTTCAAAATCACTCTTGTGCTGTTTGTACAATCGCTCTTTTCCAGCGATGGAACTCTGGTAAAGCCGAAGCCGGTAGATGGCCTGAATCAGAATACGGGTTGTGTTCTGGCTAAACGGGGGAACAGGATGAGGAATTGGGAGCTTATTCGAATTAGCAATAAGGGATGCCGCGATTGAGGCAATAGCGCGTGCCGACACTGGACCAACCCCCCGAATCTGCAGAATCCGGCCGGCGTCCCACCCCTGAATGTCGGCGAGAGTGTGAATGCCAACACCCTGGAGTGCTTGCAGTCTCAGTCCGCCTTGGTATTTCTTCACCTCTTCAATGGGAATTTGACGAAGTCGCTCGAGGCGGATTTCCTGGGAGTATTGCATCGCCGATTGAACCAGTTCGTTGCGGATTCCGATGATGGTGTCTTGTAGCTCGGACGAGGTGGTGCTGAATGTCACCACGGCCGTGAACGCGCATTTCTTAGCGCGCGCCGCGGGCGATACAGCATAAGCAATCGCGGCGGCAATAAGACACGCTGCGATGAGAACGAGCCAGATCATGCAGGAGTTTCCTCGATGATAAAGACAGGGTTTCAAAAGGCATAGGTTGGGCGCAAGCGGAGATTTTCTCTCGGCTGAGACGAACAGTTAAGACTTTGTTCGCCGTTCGCTGCAAACTTCTCGACTGGCAAGATCACTTTAGCGCATTCTGAGCGCGTCCGGCGATGCCCTCGAATGCAATGGGCCTATCCGGCCGAACTCATGCGCGCTTACCCGGTCAGCGACCGTGTGGAGAACGTACGGAACAACGATCCGGGATTATTGGAGCCGGTGAGCTGAGGGAGATCGATCAGACATGCGGTTCAACTCTCCCTAAAGCCGCAAAGGTACTCTTTTTCATGCGGGCGTGGCGGCTGAGGAGCCCCACGCCCAACCCAATCGCCGGCGCTACCCCCGTCCGGGCGCCTGCTAGTTACGAATCCTCTCCAACAATATGTAGAAATCGCTTCCCTCCCCCTCACGCTTCTCCACCCGCCAGCCGGGCATGTGCTCGAGCAGGTAGGCGAGAGGCGTGTGTTCGGGGAAAAGGACATGGTCGATCCCGTAGCGGTCCAGCACTTCCAGCGGCTGCTGAATTCGCATGGCATCGAGGTAGTCTTTCAAGACACCGTGATGCTCGAAAGTGTCCAGCCGGGAATCGATATAGCTACTTTTGGAGTCAAAGGCCATAACCCCGCCCAGATTAGCGGAATTGAACGTGCGCCAGGATGGGTCAAGGGAGGCGATCGTTTGACGTGGAAACAGTCTTGCCACATCGTTCTGCAACTCTGCATCTGAAGGAATGATGTGCACCATCATCCATAGAGCACAGACACCCGCCAACGCGTTCATAACCGGAATGGTCTTGGCATTCGCATGGGCGCAGAAACCTCGAACCATGTCCGCGGCCAGGAAAGGAGTTATGATGACGGCCGCAAGGAATGCGAAGCGGACGTGGTCGAAGGCGGCATACCAGGCGAAGATGATGAAGACGATCTCGTAAAGTCTCCACTTTCGCCCGCGTAGGAAATTGGCAAGCACCATCAGGAGAATCGCCGCCAATGCCGCTTTGCCCACAAACCAGTCCAGATGCAGCGGCTGCCACTCCTCGGCGTTGGCAATGTTGAGCTTTTGGTTCAGCATCATGTCGAAAGGGTTCCAGATCAGTCGCCAGCCGTAGGGATTGAGCACGAGCGCCATCAGGCTCGCGAAGAGCGCGTAGACAAGCCGCTTCTGATCCTTCGACGATCGTGCCGTTTGTTCAAAGACTCCCTTTGAGAGGCCGAACGCCCCACACACGACATACAGCACAAGCAGGCCGATACCAATTACCCAGCTCCCGTGGAGATTGATCCAGATACAGAAGAGCGGCGGAAGAAGCCATGCTAAGCGGGCCTTTCCTCGCTCGATTGCCTCCAGGATTGCCAATTCGGCCGATAGCGCCAGGTATGCGAAGAGGATGGTCCGTGGGCCGCTGTTCACCGTCATCAACGCGAAGCCGAGGCAGGCTGCCCAAAACGCAGCGCCGGCGTGGCCAGTCTTCCAATATCCACGCCAATACAGGAACATCAGATTGGCGACCAATGCGAGCCAGGTCACAAGGTAGACTCCGCTCCAGTGAAATGCCGCGTATCCGAGCCAATACGGAATCTCGGAGAGCCATTCGGGGTTTACCCAACGCTGTCCGCTCACGGTAAATGAGTAGGGCTCGACGTGGATAAAGTGATGCGTCGTACACAATATGCGGGCATCCGCCAAGTGCCACCACACGTCAGGATCCCGAAGAAGTTCGATTGGCTGTCGCAATGGCTGAGCGAAAATCAGCGGCACCACGAGAAGAATGGCTGCGTTCAGGAAGTGCCGGGAAAACAGCTTGGCGAAAACACACGCGAGCGGACCGGCAGCCTCGGTCGAGTTGGGAACGGGTAAAGAAGCTTCTTGAGTTACGAGCGTGGTATCCATGCCGATGAAATTACCCTCCGAAAAATCGAGGGACAATGTTCAAGTCAGCATTTTTTGAAGCTCTCCTTGCCGTTCTGCAAAAAAATTGGTTCTTACGCATTTTTGTGCTCGCGTAGACTTGGCCCTCATCCGTCACCGTGTTAAACCTCAGGCTGAGCATGTCGGAAGAGACTCATTTTTCGATTCGAATGCGAAGGGCCAATCTGGAGTCGGCGCTTAGGTCGGCACAGACCTGGGTTGCGAGCCGGCCAGCCGTGCCCGTCCTTGGCTTTGTCCTCTTGGAGACACAGGGGAATAGTCTCTCCATCCGCTCTACCGATTTGAGTCAGTCCCTGCGCGTATCCATCCCCTGTGCGGTCGAGAAGCCAGGTGCCGGGGCCCTGCGGGCAAGACGTTTTCTGGATCTCATCATCTCGCTAGCCGACGGGGACATCAACCTTTCGGCAAAAGGCAACTCCTTCGCGGCCATCTCAATTCGCGGTTTGAAAGCGTCAATGCCTGGGTTGCCGGCAGCCAATTTCCCAGCGTCCTTTAAACCATGCACTGAGTGGATGGCACGCTTTCAGCCTGGCGCTCTGGCCGGCCTCATAGGTCGCGTTCTGCCGACATTGGGAGATGAAAGCGAAGAGCCTGGCCTGTCGTTGGGATGTGCCTTGCTGCGGCTCACCCCTGCCGGCGTCCTTATGGTTGCTACTGACCGCTACCGAATGGCTCGTGCAGAAATGCGGACGAGCACACCGTCTCCCGAGGACAGAGAAGTATTGCTCCCACGCCGTCTGCTTCGAACGCTACAGTCGCTCTTCCCGGGAATCGGCGATGCACCGGTCGATTTTGGCATTACCGGGGAAGCCATCTTCTTCCGTGGCGGCAACTACCTGCTGGGAGCACGCCGGGTAGCGGGGCGATTCCCCGCGTTTGAATCTGTAATCCCTACTTGGAAGCACGAAGTTATTGTCTCAACCACGGACATGCTCGCAGCCGTTGATCGGCTCAAGGGATTCGACGACAACCCAGTGGGAATGATTCTTTTCGATATCCAGGGGCAGACCTTGGAGCTCCGGGCACAGACACCTGGAGCCTATGAAGCGGTCGAACAGCTCCATGTACAGTGGTCGGGCCCCGACACGCGCTTTTGTTTGCGCGCACGCTGCCTTTCGAGCTGCCTCCCCCCCATCCGGAGCGCCAAACAGGTGTTCTTCGGAGTTCCCGACCTATCCGCGGGCGAACAGGGAAAAAAAGTGCCTGTAGCCCTTACGGCAAAAGCCGGAGATCCCTACAATTCGCTTTATTTGCTGATGCCCACCGCTGTCACCCGCGGCGCAGAAGAAAGGAAACAAACTCTTGCAACGTCTTAACGCGGTGCTCGTTTTGTTGATTGCGGTCCCTGTTGTGGCCGCTCAGTCGCCCAGCTTTTCTCCGGGAACCGGCTCTCCCGGGCAGGGCGCATCTTCGCAGTCAGGCAGCTCCGCGCAAGGGCGGAATCCGGCAGACAACATCTCCGCAATCGCGCCGCCATTCGACGTGGACGACGTGCTGCGCATGCACCGCGTAGGGCTGCAGGACGAGGTAATCATCAACGCGCTGCGCGCCCGCTACCATCCTCTGAAGCTATCGGATAGCGATCGGGTGCTGCTTGTGAAGAATTCCGTCAGCGCCGCGGTCATCGCTGCGATGGAGAATCCGTTGGACGCGGATACCGTCGATCATGCTGCACCGCCCACCGCTCCAGCGTCGCCAGTGCCTGATCCAGCCAAGGCCGTTGCCGCCTCGGGGCCCACTCCGAACAAGCCCTTGCCGGACGCCAAGGACGAGCATCCGAATGCCAGGGTGGTTGAATCATCAGCTAAGCCGGTCGCTTCGGCGTCGAGCGCTGTTGCAGCTTCGGGACCAGCAGGCGACAAGCCCACGCTGACAGAAAAGGACGAGCACCCGAATACTGAAGCGGCTTCCACTTCCACGCAGACTGCCCCCGTAGGGATTCCTCCCCTGCGCATTCCGATTCCTCTGGCCGGCAAGGTGGACTCCGCCAAGGCCGAGCCACTTTCAGATGCGGAGACGCCGAAGACTCCTGGGATCTATCGCCGCATCAACGGAGCGGGATGGGGAGAAGTGACCGCGGAAACCGTGGCCTGGAAACATAATGGAGACCATCCTACCCAAGACGTCGAAGGGCGTGTGCCAAGAGCAATCAGCGCAACGACAACCCTCTCCGCCAAAAGCGACTTTCTCATTGTGACGCCAGAGAACATCTCTGTTGAGCAGTACCAGTTGCTGAGGGTCCACTC
>Ga0302197_10004948_pt1 | contig 11545 bp, 6 predicted proteins | sample II_Bog_N2_1_FD_193526 | JGI IMG/M metagenome (GOLD analysis project Ga0302197, IMG submission 193526) | Peat permafrost microbial communities from Stordalen Mire near Abisko, Sweden - II_Bog_N2_1 | ecosystem: Environmental > Terrestrial > Soil > Wetlands > Peat | place: Sweden: Abisko, Stordalen...
AGGAGCTGTTTTCGCTGGTGGATGAGTTGATCAAGTACTCCTCCGACGAGACGGGATTGCCCATCAAGAGCATCGTCAAGCGCAGGATCACAAACCGCACTGAGGTGGAGAGCTATCTGAAGGCAAAATTCGAAGAGGACCAGAGCGCCAAGCGCATGCAGCGCGACGAAATCGTACTCAAGAAATTCGGCCTGCTGGACCGCGATTTCGATCTCAAGCCGTTTCTGCTGGCGCTGCTCACCGAACAGGTCGAAGCCTACTACGATTCCAAGACCAAGACCGTGAACATGCTGGACTGGGTGAGCATTGAAGAGCAGAAGCCGGTGCTGGCCCACGAGCTTACCCATGCGCTGCAGGACCAGCGCGTGGATCTGGAAAAGTGGAACGACCAGACGCCGGACGACGTCTCGGTCAATTCCTCCGGAGACAACGATCACCTGGTCAAGGACGAACTCGACACGGCACGCGACGCAGTGACCGAAGGCCAGGCCACTGCCGTGATGATGGATTACATCCTGAAGCCGCTTGGCAAGAGCCTGGTCAAGGACCCCGAGGTGATGGACTTCATCAAGCAGCAGATGGCGACATCGGAGGACTCCCCGGTGCTGGCGCGCGCTCCGCTGCTACTGTCGGAGTCGCTGCTGTTCCCGTATCGCGAGGGGCTCAGCTTTGAGCAGGATGTGTGGATGGACCAGGGGCAGGCCGCGGCCTTTCCCGGAGCGCTGGATCGGCCGCCGACTTCGACGTGGGAGATCATGAATCCGCGCGAATACGAACACAAGAGCACTCCGGCGCTGCCGCTGCTGCCCAATATTCACCCCATGGTGGACAAGCTCTACAAGCCCTACGACATTGGCCAGGTGGGGCAGCTTGACCTGCTGGTGCTGGCCAAGATATTTGGCGGGGAAAGCGCCTCGGCTGACCTGACGCCCGCGTGGAATGGCGGCATTTACTGGGCTGGGCAGCGCCTCACCGCCACCACCGCGGAACAGAGCACAACCAAATCCCTGGCGCTGTTTTACCTCTCCGCCTGGAAGAATGCCGCCTCGGCGGACGCCTTTACTGAGCTTTACTCAAAGGAACTGGGGCGCAAATACTCAGGACTGAAGCCCGATCTCGCGGCGCAGCAGGAAGGCTCGGCAAATCTCCCGGTTGGGGAAAACGAGCTGGTGTTTACTACCAGCGAGGGTCCGGTGGTGATCACCACGCGGGGCAAGCTGGTTTTTGTGGCAGAGAGCTTTCCGCTGGACCTGGCTCGCAAGCTCACCGCTCTCATTTTGGATGCACAGGGCACGGGCGATCTGAAGATGGCGGTGCGCGGGCAGGCACCGGCTCTACCGGGAGCACCTGTCCTATCGCAGGAGAAGTTACAGCCGCTTTCGGCCGGGCTGGTGCATTTCTTCTCCGACTGCGGAGTGATGAAAGCGGCTGTCGATGGGGCAATGCGGGCGAGAAGATAGGTCGAATCGGTATTTGAAGGTAAATGCCGAGTTGAGGTTCCCTGCGCCTGCGCCGGGGCTCTGAAGATGGCGTCCCTTGTATCTATATGACTCGCGAGAGGTTTGCTGCAGGAATCTGCCAATGGTAAATTGAGTTTACAGCGGTTTCACAATTTCTCTGCTCCGAAACCAACGCTCTCATGCGGCTTTCTCCTCAAGAAAAGGCTATCTTTAACCGCTCCAAAAAAGCGCACGTTGATTTTTGAACTGCTCGAAGAGCTCTTTCGAAAGTGAATGCGCTCTTCTTTCTTCTCCAGCGCTCGATCATCCATCCGTTCAACAGCCGTCTCAAGAGAGGTTCTAGTGGTTTCCACCGGTACTTCCCCCGGTCCCAAGCGCGCTATTTTCCCATCTCCAAGACCCTACGAGGTGCTGGCTGCAAAGAACGCCACCCTCCGCCTGCGCGCTCCAAGCGGGCACGTTTTCTCGTTCACCGATCTGACCAGCGCAAGTGGCGCGGTGAACTTCGGGCATCTGAACCCGGCCATCGACCCATTCGCCAGCCTTGCATCGGATATTGCCGCTTCCTTCTATCCCCCAGCGGCTGCTTCGTTCGCCGATTGGCTATGCGGGAAGCTGGGGCTGGATGCGCATACCGTCCTCTACCAGGTTGGCGGTGTTCCGGCGGTCAGCGCGGCAGTGGACATGGCGCGGCGAACACGGCCGGGAAACGTTCTGGTCATCGCGGGATCGAGTCACGATCCGAGGGGCAATGCTCGCAACACACGGGCTGGCGATTCGTTTCAGCGGATCGCGGCGGGAACTGAATTCAACGCATGGGATGAGGTTTCATGCCTGGTCTACGAACCGATCCAGGGAGCCGGCTGTTCGGCGCCGCTGCCCCTGCCCTGGCTGCGGAGCCTGTCGCTGGCTGCCCAGGCGGCGGGTGTTCTTGCCATTGCCGACGAGATTCAGTGCGGGTTCTTTCGCTTTGGCAGCTTAAGCATGGCGGCAGGCGCGTATCTGCAGCCGGACATCTTTCTGTTTGGCAATTCCATGACCAACGGAATCTACCCTCTTACCGCCGTCGTCTGCCCTGCAGCACTCGGCAGCGCGTTCCTGGCGGGAGAACGGAGAGGGGAGCATACCTTCCAAACTGCGTCTCTGGGGTTTCAGGCTGCCGACTGCGTCGCGAAGTATATCGACTCCACCGACATCGAAAGGCAGGTGGAACAGATTCATTCGATCCTGAGCCAGGCCGGGGAGAGGCTGGCGGCAAATCCGCGCCTGTGCAGCTTTCATTTGGCTGGGCCTACACTTTCGCTGGAAGTGCGCGATGGGCGGGCTGGGGAGTTAGTCAAAGCTTGCGAGGAGAGATGCGTTCTGGTGGGCTGGGGTGGTGGTGGACGAGTGCGCATCGCTCCCCCTACGACGATTCCACTGGAGCAACTGACGAGCGCATTGAAGATTGTGGATCAGGCGGCGGACGGGCTGTGAGAGACGCTGATTCAGAGTTGAGGCGGCCCACCCTTCGCAAAGAACGGGAAGGAGTGGGCACCCAGACTTGGTTCGAACCAACCGAAGCGGGAGGCCGAGGCTGATCAAGCTGGGGGTTTGTGGACGAGGTATTCATCCGCGAGGACGGCTACCAGCACCGCGGTTGGGACCGAGACCAGCGCTCCAGGAATGCCTCCGAGAGCGGAGCCGAGAAGCAGAGCGACCAGGATGGCGAGGCCGGGAAGGCCCACGCTGTTGCGCATGATGCGGGGCGTGAGGAAAGAATTCTCAACATTGAGATAGACCACGTAGAAGATGGCTACGCCGAGCACCCTTCCCCAGGAATCGATTGCCGCGACCATGAGTGCCAGCGCCACGCAAATGGCCGCGCCGAGGACGGGAATGATGTTCAGCAGGCCGGTCAACACGCCCAGCGCAAACGCGTAGCGGACGCCAAGGGAGAGATAGACGGCGGTGCTCAAGATGCCAAGAATGAGCATCAGGCTGCCCTGGCCTAGAAGCCACTTGTCCATGCGGACTTTGGCGCGGCGCAATGCACCGTCGAGGCGGTCGCGGTTTTCATCCGGGAAGAGGGAAAGAAACCAGGTATAGGCGTGCTCGCCTTCCAGAATGAAATAGACGGTGAGGATGAAGCCCATGGCAACATTGACCAGGGTGCCCGCCCAGTCCCTGATGGAGAGCAGAAGATAGGTGGCTGCGTTGCTGGCAAAATCCTGAAGTTTTCCGCTGATTTCGTCGGTGTTCAGGTCGTTGGCGAAGGGAATGCGCCTCAGGCGATCGAGAAGCGCAGGCAGCTTCGCCGGCATTTCATTGCCGAACTTATGCAGATCCTTGATCACCGGAGGCAAAGCGAGAAAGCCGAAGGCGGTGAGGGCTCCGGCAATGGCCAGGAGGAGAAACAGAACCGCATATCCTTTGAAGGGACGCCAGCGGCCAATGCGCAGCCTGCCGGTGGAGCGGACTACTGGAGTCAGGACCGCGGCGAAGAGCGCGCTGACATAGAGCAGCATGAGCACCTCGCGGACAAGCCACGCCAAAGCACAGGCCAGTGCCAGAGCGAAGGCGAACACGATATCGCTGCGAAGACTGCGTGGCTTGGCGGAGGCTGGCGGCATGGTGGGTTCCTGTGAGGCGCGGGGTGCTTTCAAACAAGGCTACAGCATAGGGCCTGTCGACGGTGGTCTCCCAGGTCTTCCGCCGCCGCGGACGAGACCTGGGGTACACCGTCTGAGCACTGACAACTGACAACTGATTACTGGCCTCCGCCGAGGATCGAACCTACGATGCCGCCGATGACTGCGCCTCCGGAGGTGTTCGCGGCTTCCCTTCCCGCGCGGGGCAGATACTCGCCGATTTCGTGCGCGAGGCGGGAGATGGGCAGCGTTTGGAGCCAAATTGTCCCGGGCCCCTGCAGCACCGCAAGGAAGATGCCGTCCCCACCGAAGATGGCGTTCTTGAGGCCCGGAACGGTGGTGATGTTAAAGCCGACGGAAGACTGAAACGCGCCGACATGGCCTGGATGAACGCGGAGAACTTCGCCGGGAGCGAGAGTCTTCAAGATCAGCTCTCCAGAGAGCTCGAGCCACGCCGTTCCCTGTCCTCCAACCTTTTGCAAAAGGAAGCCGTTGCCGCCAAAGATGCCCGCGCCGAGCGACTGTTGGAAGCCGACGCCGATGGTGACGCCGTCCGTGGCGCACAAGAAGCCATGGCGGTGAATCATGTACTCCTGGCCGGGGCCGACTGGAATGGGGACAATGTGGCCTGGGACCTTGGTAGCGAAGGAGACCTCGCCGGGATACTGCATGGCGCGGTATTCGGTCATAAAAAGGCTGCCGCCTCCGGCTACCCGTTTCAGCACGCCAAACAGGCCGCCTCCCCCACCCATCTGGGTGTGGGTCGTCATCTGGATGGAAGCGGTCATCCACGAAAGCTCGCCGCTTTCAGAAAACACGCTCTCGTTGGGGTCAAGCTGCACATCTAGGACGGGCATGGTGGTGCCCTGAATACGGGTCTGCATAGGTGAGGCCTCCTCTACCGCACCTAGTGTACCCGGCAAAAACGCAAATGTGCGACAAAATCGCGCATCGTGCTCCCAGCCTTCAAATCGCAGTGGAATCTGCCGATAAGAGACTATCCAGAATGGAAGCGGTGGGTCCAGGGTCAAGACAATGCAAGAGTTGGTTCTTCCCAGCGATCCACGGGGTCGCAACCGGTGCGAGTGGGGATGGATGGGCCGCCCGGCTCCCGTTGCGCGCGGTTATCGATTGAGCCCCGTCAAGGTCATCCTCATTCTGATCGCGGGATTCATCCTCGCTCCCCGAGCGTGGGCGAGCGATTTGATCGTCTCACGCACCTTTCTGGAAGACAAGACCGGCACCCTGACCATTGCCGATGTAGCAGGGCGCGTGGTCACCCCGGCTGAGCCCGGAATTCAAATGACCAGTTCGAATCTCGCGCATTGGGTATGCCTGCGCGTCCGCGCACCCGCCAACGGCACCAAGGTAGTGCTCTTCATTCGGCCCACCTTCCTCAATGAAGTTCGTCTCTACGAGGCCGGACCGGGCAACCCGCTGACCTGGAAGGCGCGGGTGACGGGCAACCATTACCCTTACGGCGCGCGCGACCGAGCCAATATCTCCCTGGGGTTCGTTGTCGATGTCACGGGGCCCGAGGCAACTTATTATCTCCGCATCAAAACCAGGAGCCCCGTGTGGATGGACGTGGAAGCCCTGGAGCCGGCGGAGGCCGAACGCAATGACCAGCATCGCGACCTGGTTATGGTTTTTTTCTTCACCGCCATGCTCTGTTTGCTGCTATGGGCGATCCTCAGCTATCTCCTGAACCGGCAGCCCGTTGTAGGGCTGTTTGCCGTTCACCAGGCCGTTTACACCATGTTCGGTATCGTCGCCACGGGCTACCTGGCGCCTCTGGTTCCCGACCGTTTTCCGCAACTCGGGGACTGGGTGAATATCTTTCTCTATTGCTCAATCAACGTGACTTCCTTGCTGTTCTGCCGCGCGCTGTTCAAGCCCTATGAGCCGCCGCCGGTGCTGATGCGTGGGATCAACCTGCTGCTGTGGACCTATCCTGCGCTGCTTGTGTCCATCGCTTTGGGCTACGACACCCAGGCTGTAATCGCCTCGGGCGTGCTCATCAAGATCACGTGGCTCTATTTTGTCGTCACCGCCTTTTCCCTTCGCGTGGAACGCACACCGAGCCGGCGTCTGTTGCAGATCTTCTTCGTCTCAATCTTCATGAACAATGTGGTCTTCTGGGTTGCCGGCCGGAGCGGCCGCATTTCCTCGGCGATTGGATTGACCGCCCTGCAGACCCTTATCCTCGACGGCCTGGTCATTGGCGGGTTGTTTGCCATGATCCTGCATACGCGGGCGCGCCAGACTCTCAAGGAAGCGCAACAGGCCGCACTCGATTTGCTGTCAGTAAACAAGAAACTCGAACTCGAGCAAGAACTCAAGAAACTAGCTGAGCATCAGGCACAGACAGACTATTTGACCGGGCTAGCGAACCGGCGCCACTTTGTTGAATTGGCTGAGCGGGAGATGGCGCGCGCCATCCGTTTCCACAGATCGCTCACGCTGATGATGATCGACATCGACCGGTTCAAGGCGATCAACGACAGGTGGGGACACGGCATTGGCGACATTGTGTTGCAGAACGTTTCGCTGCTGATTCGCGATGCGCTGCGCAATGTGGACATCTTTGGCCGCACCGGCGGCGAGGAGTTCGCCGCCGTCATCGTCGAAACCGAGGGGGGCGATGCGATCGAGATTGCGCAGAGACTTTGCTCGAAGGTGGCGGAAGCCTCGATCGTTCCACAAGGCGGCGAACGCATCCCGGTGACCATTTCGATTGGGCTGGCTCAATTGAAGGGGCGCAAGATAAACTTCGGCAGCTTGCTGAATGAGGCGGACCGGGCGATGTACGCCGCCAAGGATGCCGGACGCAACAGGGCCTTGGTTTTGGAAGATGCGCGTTCGATCGAGCCGGCGATGAAAGCGAACTAACGGGTCTGTAAGAGGCGCGTCGAGCAGTGGTGGAGATTCAAGACCTTCTTCGGTCCGGTGGACACGATTGGGGCGAATGGGACGCGCAGATTCCGGGGTGCTTCGAGAGTTTGTTGCGGCATCTACAGCTAAAGCGCTGACACCTGTTCCCAAGGCCCTATAGATCCGGCACTCAAATGGTGTTGAGGTTTCCCACCCGCGCGCCAGAAAAAAGGCGCAAGGATGGGGGCACGGAGCATTCTTGGCCCGGTTACTCGATGATTTGCAGGCTCGTTTCCGCCTTGGCCAGGGAGCTGCCGCCGACCCAGATCTTGTAGGTGGTGGGTTCCACAGTGCGCTTGATCTCGGCACTGTAGAAATTCAACTCATCGAAGCCTAGCGGGAATTCGACATGCTTCTGCTCGCCGGGCGAAAGCGTGACACGGGCAAAGCCCTTGAGCTCGCGTACGGGTTGCTCGACGCTGGCGGCGGTGTTGCGGATGTAGAGCTGGAGCACTTCAGTGCCGGCTACGCTGCCAGTGTTCTTGACATCGACACTCACCGTGACGACGGGCTTGCTGCCAGACGCAATCACTTCCGCGACAGGAACCTCCGGGCGGCTGATGGTGGGCTGCGCGTAGCTGAAGCGGGTGTAACTCAAGCCCCATCCGAAGGGGAAGAGGGCTGAGTTCTCCTCGTCCATGTAGCGGGAGACGAACTTCTCTTCGGCATTCTGCGGGAAGTGGGTCAAATCCACATGCGCCGGGCGGCCGGTGGGGAGTTGCGCGTAGTAGAGCGGCTCCTGACCTACGGCGCGGGGCAGGCTCGAAGGCAGCTTGCCGGAGGGATTGACGTCGCCGAATAGGACATCGGCCACGGCATGGCCGGCCTCGACGCCGGGGCTCCATGCTTCAAGAATCGCGGGCACATGGTTGGCGGCCCACTTGAGCTCAAGCGGACGGCCGGCGAGGACCACGAGAATCACGGGCTTGCCGGTGGCTACTACGGCTTCCAGTAACTGTTCCTGTGCGCCGGTAAAGCCGAGGGTGGCGCGGCTGGAGGCTTCGCCTTCCATCCAGTTGGTGGGTTCGCCGAGTGCGAGGATGGCCACGTCAGCTTTATTGGCGGCCTCGACGGCTTCGGCGATGGTTTTGGCATCGTCGGGCACCGGTGCGTGGTCGTTGGCGGTCATGGGGCGATCGAAGTCGACGTGCTTCAGGATGTTGGCATCTTCGCCGCTGAGCAGGTCGCATCCCTGGGCGTAGAGCAGGCGGTCGCCAAGGCGCTCCTGGAGAGCCGCCCTCAACGTGACGACATACTTCGGATCGCCGGTTACGGCCCAGGCGCCGAGCAAGTCACGCTGGTTGTCGGCGAGGGGGCCGATCAGCGCCACTTTCTTCGCCTTGGCGGTCAAAGGCAACAAGGCGCCGACGCCTTCGACGGGATCGTTTTTGAGCAAGACCAGGGTTTCGCCGGCGATTTTGCGGGCGGCGGCGCGGCGCTCCGGAGTTTCATCGTAGGCCGGCCCGGCGGGAGCGTAGGGGCGTTCAAACAAGCCGAGAGCAAACTTGACACGGAGAACCCGCCGTGCGGCCTCATCCACCACGCTTTCGGGAATCTTGCCGGAGCGAACCTGGTCGGCGATCGCCGTCCCGTAGAGATGGCCTTCCATGTCCATATCGACGCCGGCTTCGAGCGCCTTGCGGGCCACGGTTGGGCCGTCGCCGATGGAGTGGTTGACGAGTTCGGCCACCGCGCCCCAGTCGGAGACAACAAACCCGTCAAAGCCCCACTCGTTACGCAGAATCTCGGTAAGGGTATGAGGGTTGGCCGTGGCGGGAATGCCGTTGATGGAGTTGAAGGAACTCATGAGGGTGGCTGCCCCTGCCTCGACCGCGGCGCGATAGGGCTCAAGGTAAACCTGGCGCAGGGTGAGTTCGCCCATGTCAACGGCGTTGTAGTCGCGGCCGGCGATGGCCCCTCCGTAAGCTGCAAAGTGTTTCACGCTGACGGCGACGGAGTCGGGCTTGGAGAGATCGTCCTGCTGATAGCCCTTGACCCAGGCGCGTGCCATGGCCGAGCCGAGATATGGATCTTCACCGCTGGACTCGACGATGCGTCCCCAGCGCGGATCGCGGGCAATGTCGACCATGGGCGAAAACACCCAGGGGATGCCGTCGGCACGTGCTTCGGTGGCTCCATAACGCGCCACCAGTTCGGCGGCTGACGGGTCCCAACTGGCCGCTATCGCAAGCGGAATGGGGAAGGTGGTGCGATGCCCGTGGATCACGTCCTGGCCAAAAACGATGGGGATGTGCAGACGCGACTTCTCAACGGCAATGTGCTGGTAGTGGTTGGTGGCATCGGCGCCTACGACGTTTAGAAAGGACCCAATCAGGCCCTTGGCGGCTAGCTCGTCGTTGTGTGAGTTGATCCCGCCTGGCCCGGAGGCGTAACCGGCGTTGAACTGCACCAGTTGCCCAATCTTCTCCTCCAGCGTCATCTTTTTCAGGAGCGCCTCGACGCGCGTATTCAGCTCCCTTGACGCCAATTGAGGGTTGGGAACAGGGCGGGTTTGGGCCGCGGCGGAAAGACAGACAAAACCTGCCAGCATCAGAAACGGCAGCAAAAGCCGGAGAGAGCGCGTGCAAATGAAATTCATGGCCCGCCAATGATAAACCGTTTGAGGAGAAGAAGACAGGGGTTGGGGAAGGACTGGGCGGGTGCTGGGACTTCGAAGCGTTCAGCGATTCAGTTTCCGCTTCGCGGAAATAGCAAGCTGGCAAGTCAGCTGGTTTCTTTTATTGCTCCGATCTCTGCGCCTGCCGATGAGCGGGCTGGTTGAGGGCTGAGGTTTCCCCCTCTTGCGATAGAAAAAAGTCGCAAGAACGGGGCACGGGGCTTTTGCGGCGGTCGGGCGCAGGGTACAGATTTGACGAGTAATACAGACTGGTAGCGGTAACGGGCGAAAATGCACTACTCTTGGCTGTAACTGAAATGTTTGTATCTTTTTCCCATCTACGCAGCGCAGCCGTTCAGGCCCTTGCCAACGACGTGTTCAACACGGCCAAGGCGGTGGCCTATTCCGGCATGCTCATGCTTTTCCCTACTCTGCTGATCGTTACCACGCTGCTGGCGCAGGTTCCTGAGGGAACCACGCTGGTGGGCGAGATCCGCGCGGCGTTCGAGCAGATGCTGCCCGCCGACTCAATGGATCTGCTGCAGTCGTATGTCCTTAACCAGAGCTTTCACTCCGGCCAGGTGATTCTGTCTGCCACCAGCCTGAGTGTGTTTGCCGGCCTGGGCATGATGCTGTCGTTGATGGAGGGTTTTCGCCGCGCCTACCGGCTGCCGATGGATGATTGGGGCTTCTGGGGCCGGCGGATTCGAGCTTTGCTGCTGGTGCCGATTGCGCTGGTCCCGCTGTCGCTGGCCACGCTGCTGCTCGTCTTCGGCCACCAGATCGAAGGCTGGATGATTGAGAACGCCAACCATGAGCTGCGCACCATCGTGCTCGTTTTCTGGCGGGCTGCGCGTTGGTCGATCGCGTTGGCCACCAGCATCGCTGTTCTCAGCGCCATCTATCACTTCGGCACGCGGCGCACGGAACACTGGCTTTGGGTTGCACCGGGCGCGGTGACTGGAACGCTGATCTGGTTCCCGTCGACGCTGGCCTTCGGATGGTACGTGACCCGGATCGCCGATTATTCCATGTTCTACGGCTCCTTTGGCGCGGGGATCGCGACGCTGATCTGGCTCTATATCACAGCGGTGAGCGTGCTTTTGGGAGCAGAATTAAACGGCGCACTGTTTCGGGAACGCCAGGGCCGGTTTTCCGGTTTCGGGCAATCCGATCCGGCATCGTCTAGTCAGTGACAAGTCGCACTGACGATTGAAGGTCCACCCATGCATGCTAGTTAAAGCCGGGGTTCGGTCCAACCCGCCGTGTACAATGAAGCTGCCTCGTCCCCACTGATTCCTTGACGGAAAATAGCCTTGTTTTTGGAGTTTTCTCATATGGCATTTGAATTGAGCCTTACGGATTCACCATCCCAACGCCGCGCAAAGATCGTCGCAACTCTCGGACCGGCCTCGAATACCGAGCCCGTCTTCCGCGACCTGGTGCGCGCAGGCGTCGATGTGGTTCGCCTTAACTTTTCTCACGGCACGCACGAAGAGAAGCTGGGGCTGATCCAGATGATCCGCAAAGTGAGCCGCGAGGAGCGCAAGCCGCTGTGCATCCTGGGCGATCTGCAAGGGCCCAAGATCCGCACCTCCAAGCTGAAGGATCACGTGCCGGTGCTGCTCAAGGCCGGTCAGCGGCTGACCATTACGCCGCGCGATGTTCCGGGCACCGCAACACTGGTGGGCACCACATTCAAGACCCTGGCGGAAAACGTTGAGCAGGGCTCGCACATTCTGCTTTCCGACGGCCTGATTGAGTTGCGCGTCCACGAAGTCGAAGGAGACGACGTGGTCTGCGAGATCATCAACGGCGGCATGCTGGGTGAAAACAAGGGCATCAACCTGCCGGGGATTCCCGTGCGCGTGCCTTCGCTTACAGAGAAGGATAGCGAGGATCTT
>Ga0302197_10004951_pt1 | contig 11540 bp, 15 predicted proteins | sample II_Bog_N2_1_FD_193526 | JGI IMG/M metagenome (GOLD analysis project Ga0302197, IMG submission 193526) | Peat permafrost microbial communities from Stordalen Mire near Abisko, Sweden - II_Bog_N2_1 | ecosystem: Environmental > Terrestrial > Soil > Wetlands > Peat | place: Sweden: Abisko...
CAGCCGTTCAAGTCAATGACGCTCTCGTCGCGGATGAAGCACTGCTCCTCGCCCTCGAAGCCCTGCCCGACGAAAAGCGCGCCACCTTCCATCTTGTTTTCGGCCCGTTCGACCTTGACTTCAGCGGCTTTGTGGCCCTACGTCTGGGCGAACAGGCGCTGCACGCCTGGGACGTCGAAGTAGCCCTTGATCCCAAGGCCACGCTGTCGAGCGATGTTGCGAGCGTGCTACTGGATGGACTCGGCCGGATCGTAGGCTTCACGGGCAAAGCCAACGGCGAGACGAAGGAAGTGCACGTGCGAACGAAGAATCCCGCGCGTGATTATACGATCGCCTTCTCCGGTGAGTCGGTCAGCCTGGCTGCCACTGCGCACTCGAGTGCGCCCGACGTTGAACTACCCGCCGAGGCATTCATTCGTCTCGTTTACGGGAGACTCGACGCCGAGAACACGCCTTCTGATTCCAACAACGATGCCTTGGACGGACTCAAGACGGCATTCCCGGGTCTCTAGAAATTCGTTCGTTCAGCACGCAAGTTGCTACCGCATGTTGCTGACGACGCTGCTGGCGCCGATCAAGCAAGCCGGAGGGAGCAAGGGTCGCCAGTTATCGCGGGCCATTTTTTAAGATAACCACTTGTTCGTGGTGCAAGTGGTACCGAAATACTTAGCTATCCTGCTGCGAACCCAATGCTTTCGATCAAAGGTCTCCAAATGAAGCCCGGTGGCCAACTTAAGCGTGCGGGTTCAAGTCGGGCCTCCGACACCAAGTTGTACAAGATACTCACAAATGTTGTACACTCTAGACATGGTGAAGATCTCTGTTAGCAAAGCCCGAGAAAAACTGTCCGAGGTGGTCGAGATGTCCCAGACTGAACCTGTCGAGCTCGAACACTACGGGCGACGGGCGGCGGTCGTGGTGAGCCCCGATCAGTACGACGAAATGCTCGAGGCTCTCGAAGAGTCTCGAGACATAGCCGCTTTCGACAGCGCTCTGGCCGAAACTGGAGACAATATTCCTTGGGAGCAAGTGAAGAGTGACCTCGGCTGGTCGTGAACGAATATCGGATTGAATTCCGGCCCGCAGCACTTCGAGAACTTCGCAGGATCGATCGTTCAACGCAGCCTCGTATCCAAGGTGCGATTTCGTTTCTCGCGAAGGATCCGCGCCCTCCAGCCTCGAGACCGCTTCAAGGGCGCGATGGATATCGACTCCGTGTCAGTGACTATCGCATTATCTACACAATCGACGACGGAGTTCTGTTGATTGTCGTAGTAACGATCGGGCATCGTCGAGACGTTTACCAATAGATTGCTCACTTAGAGAGACGGCGCACGCCTCATCAAACGATTAGGCGCCAGTGAGGGGTTGCATTCCGGCGGCGTCGGGCCTCCGACACCAGCAAGATACCGAACCGGAAGCAATCTTCAACGCGAGTAACGTCTCAGGCTGTGGAGATTCGTGAAGCAAACGATGATGATTGGCCACAGATCTATTCGATTTTTCGGGAAACGGTCGAAGAGGGCAGGACGTTCGCGTTGCCCGAGAATCTCTCCCTTGAGGAAGCACGTCCGTTGTGGATGGAGACGCCGCCCGCCGTCACCATTGTCGCTGTCGAGGGGGACGTATTCTTGGGTTCAGCCAAGATGGGACCGAATCGCCCCGGCCGAGGTTCGCACATCGCGACGGCGAGTTTCATGGTTGACCCCGCCAAGCAGGGTCAAGGAATAGGCAGGGCTTTGGGCAATTTCGCCATTGAGTGGGCGCGATTCCACGGCTACCGCGGCATGCAATTCAACGCCGTCGTTGAAACCAACGGTCCGGCAGTGCATCTGTGGGAAGAATTGGGTTTCAAAGTTCTCACTACCGTTCCAGGAGCGTTTGATCACTCTCAACATGGCTATGTCGGTCTTCACGTGATGTACAAGAGTCTCTAAATCATTACTCGCCCGCGCGGAAGTGAATCACCCTTTAATCTTCAATGGGAAGTGGCGTGCCTGTCACTTCCGTTTTCCATCTCAGACGCACGCGGCCCAACTGAGCCGCCAATGCATGACTGCAGAAGTGCTGCATCGGGCCTCAGAGACCAATCCGTGACCATGGAACTGGAGGCGGGATCCATCAGCCTTACGGTCCGCGACTCACGTGGCTGCTAGCGGTGCCTACGGTAGTGCAGAACGACGACGCCGTTAGTGCCTGGTTCGCATGAGATCAGTTCAAGCTCTTTGGACTTGCCGACATCGTTGAAATCGAACATCCGAGATCCCTGACCTAACAGCATCGGAAACACGGACATGCGGAACTCGTCGATTAGGTCGTGTTGCAGGAGTGTCCGAGTGATGCCACTACGACCAGTCACAATCATGTAGCCATTGCCCTCGCATTTGAGCTTTTCAACCTCAGGGACAAGGTCGCCTTGATTAATCGTCGTGCGCTCCCAGTTCGCCGAGGTAAGTGTGCGTGAAAATACGACCTTGTCCGTTGCCGCATAGATGGGAGCGAAAGGGTGATCTGTCGAGGTCTTACCCTGGAAATTCTTGGCGGACCTCTCGTACTGGGTCCGACCCATGATGTACACCTCAGCTCCGGCCAAGAACGTGAGTATGTCTTTTTCTTGAGCGGGGTCGTCCGGGAGATTATTGATGAAACGAAAATCGCCGGCGTCGCCCTCGATGCATGCGGCGTTCACAGAGTATACATAGCTCATCGAAATCAGTGTGCGCACGCGTTCGCTCCAGTTGTCTTGTTCCGCCAAGACTTCGCACGTGTTTTGTGCTTCGTCAATTTACTGCGAGATTGTCCGAGTGTCCAGTGTTTGTCAGCCGCCGACGCATGGTTACAAAACTGTTGGGTCGAGGCTTCGACTTCGCCGTCTTCGGTGACGATGTCCTCGTGGTCGTCGACGCAGTAGAGGCGAATTCGTTGACCCTGGTATTTCCATCCCACATTGAGGTGTCGCAGCTTTCCTAGGAAGCGCAGCGTGACGTGACCGCGATTGTCCACCACGTCGTGGCGGATTCGGTAGTGCGGTTGGTTGATCAGTGTGCCCGCGGGCATCTTGTCGCGAGATTCGTAAGCGGCGTGGGGTTCTAGCGCCCTCGACTCTGGTGGGGTCGCACGTCGTTGTAGTAGCGAACGGTCTCGTCGAGGACGAGCTGAAGCTCGGCAAGTGTGTTGGCGGTTCGCTTGACCAAGAACTCCTTCAAGGCCCGGTGCCAGCGTTCACCCTTTGATACGCCGACTTGGACAACCTCGTCCCTTCTTTCAGTAGCTTGAAAACCAGATTTTTCGAAAGGGTGTGAATAGAGCAGCCAACAAACTGTCCCTATGCCTCGCCTTCCCACTTACCTACCGTGGGAAAATGGGCTATACTTGAGGGACAACCGAAAGGACCTCATGATCCTCATCGAGACCGACGATCGCAGTCGCGTAGTACTTCCCGGACATCCGAGCCAGCGTTTTGTGCTTCGCGAGAATGAGGATGGCAGCATTCTGCTCGAGCCCGCCCGCGTCGTGACCGAAGCGCAACTTGAATATGACGAGAGCCCTGAGTTGCAGGCACTTCTGAGTCGCGCCGCGGCGTCGAAGACAATGTCGCGAGCTAGCCGGCGTAGGTGACTGGACCCTCTGGCTATTCCGAAATCGCCAATACTCAACTCGATGAGATCGGGAATGGCGAGAACATCGACCTTTACGATGCTCAGCTAGACGTTTGCGAGTTCGTTCTTGCTAATCCAGGACAGGCGCGGTCGCGCTCAAGCGCTCTGATGACGGCCGAAGGCATTCGTCTTCGCCTGGCCGTGCCGGGCCACTATCCGTACAAAGTCTTCTGGTCAAGTGATGGACCCCGCATCGAGGCTGTTTTCCCTTACCACTAACTACAGCGACGTCCCTGGGGTTAAGTAGTCCCGTGCATCCGCCGGTAGTTTTCTACTTAGGCCCCTCACGAGGTGTCCAAACCCCGAGTCAGCCGACTTGCGTTTCCAATTCTGCGAACATAAATAGACTCGTGATTTGTGGAGAAAAGCACCATTCGCGTCGGACTCCTTGCATACGGTGCAATTGGACACGAGCACAACCGAGGAGTGCAAAACACAGTCGGTCTTGAACTTGTGGCTGTGTGTGACTCCAATCCAGAACGTGTCGAAGCAGCATTACAACTTGCCCCTCGGGCAACCGCTTTTTGCAATGCAAGTGAAATGCTGGATGCTGACCTTCTTGAACTCGTCGTTATTTCCACTCCGCCAAATAGCCACTACCAATGGGCCAAAGAGTCACTGCTACGAGGCATTCACGTTGTCCTTGAAAAGCCAATGGCGCTCACTGCTGATCAGTGCGATGACTTGATCTTGCTTGCGTCAGAAATGGACCTCATGCTTGTGGTGTATCAAAATCGCAGATTTGACGAAGACTTTGTCACGATGCGTCAAATCATTCGTTCCGGTGAGATTGGCGACGTCTACCAATACGACAGTTTTGTCGGCGGGTATTCGCGGCCTTGCGATTACTGGCACTCGAACGCTGAGGTATCTGGTGGTGCAATTTTCGACTGGGGAAGTCATTTTATTGATCAGATTATGAACATCATCCCTGATGACGTCGAACACGTCAGCGGGCAAAACCATAAGCGCGTATGGACTCATGCAACGAATGCTGATCACTCACATGTCACGGTGACGTTTTCGTCAGGAAAGCAAGCAACTTTCGTTCATTCTGATCTTGCTGCTGCTCGCAAGCCAAAGTTCTACGTGTTGGGTACCGAAGGCGCAATCGTTGGTGACTGGGATCCTGCGGGTGAACCCTCGGTCGCCGATTTACCCGCGATATTGACCGTGCATCACGTAGACGGAACTTCGCGTGTTGCGCCACTACGACCGTCAGAACCGCACGAATTCCATCGCTCAATTGTTAAGTACATTAACAATGGAATTCCTATGGAAGTTAACGCACTGCAATCCCGCAATGTTGTGGCAATTATGCAAGCTGCCGAACGATCAGCCATGCAAAATGCATTGCCAGTGACACCAGTGCTTCGTCGGACGTAGCCAATGGCTGTCAATTGGGGCTTCCTTGGCGCTGGCTTTGTGGCCAGTCGTGGCTTAGCCCCCGCCGTTCACACATCGCGCGGAGCAACTCTATACGCCGTCGCAAGCCGCGATGAGCAACGGTCTGCAACTCTTGAACCTGAACGAGTTCATGCAACATATGACGACCTCTTGGCCGACGAACGTGTTGATGCCGTGTACATCAGTTTGACGAACAGTCAACACATTGAATGGGTGACGAAGTCGCTCGAGGCAGGCAAGCATGTTCTCTGTGAAAAACCCCTCGGCTTAGATTCCATTGAAACAGCGGCCATGTTCAATTCTGCTGCGCGCAACAGTCGACTACTTGTTGAAGCAGTGTGGGCCAGGTGGCATCCACGATTTGCCCGCATGGTTCAAATTGTTGCTAGAGGGGAAATCGGAGACGTCGAGCACATCGAGACAGCCTTCACATTCACCTCTGACTTGACTGACAACTATCGACTCAGTCCATCAATGGGTGGTGGAGCACTACTTGATGTGGGCTGTTACCAAGCGCACGCATGGGTCGCACTCACTCAGGGCGCCCCTAGCCTCACAATTACTCAACTTGAACGCATAATCGGGCCAACGGGCATTGACCTGACCACTGATCTCAGAGTGCGCATCAACGACAACATCACTGCTCACTCGGTAAGTTCCTTTGTTTTACCGAGCCATCAACGATTCATTGTGCAAGGGTCACACGGAAGGATCAGGACTGAAGTAGGTGAGTCCTTCACAACATGGAACGAAACAAGTTCCCTGTTGTTCAATGATGTGCTTGAAGAATTCCCAGCTACAAACGCTTTTGTAGAAATGGTGGAGAATGTCAGTGGAGTAATTGACGGCGAAAGTGGCTGGATTGTGTCTAGTGCAGATTCAATTCGCGTCTCGGACATTCTCGCCTCGATCGCACGGCACCCGTAACTCAAGAACAGGGATCCTACGAGGTCACTTATCATCCAACCATCTGAAGTCGTCAGTGTGGAGTTGCCGGGACCTGGGCTTCTTAAAAATGCTGCTTAAATGAGACCTCCGTGTGTCTTACTAGAGGTAGTATAGAAGTATGAAAATCAGCATGAGTCTGCCTGAAGAAGATGTCACTTTCCTTGACGCGTATGTTTCTGAGAAGGGTCTCCCTTCTCGCTCGGCTGCATTGCATAAGGCCGTGCGACTGCTCAGGGCGACAGGTCTCGGAGCCGCCTACGAAAGTGCGTGGGCCGAGTGGTCAAACGAAGATGAGCAACTTTGGGATCCAACTACCGCAGATGGTTTGGGCTAGTGCGTCGAGGCGAGATCTGCATCGTTAATCTAGAGTCCGCGATGAGCGGAGAGGCAAACAAGCAACGACCTGCTGTCATTGTCAGTAACGACGGCGCAAATGTCGCTGCCGAAAGAATTGGCCATGGAGTCATAACTGTCGTGCCGGTTACCTCGAACGTCTCGCGGGTGTACCCCTTTCAGTTGCTTCTTCCTTCAATCCTCACCGGACTGGACCATGACTCCAAGGCCCAAGCAGAGCAAGTCCGGTCCATTTCGGTAGAACGACTTGGGCACACAATTGGAGCAGTCCCTCAAGAGTTGATGTCCGAGCTCGATGAGGCACTTCGTCTACACCTTGCGCTTTGACACCTGAGGTCCCTTTCTGTTCAGAGCTCTGAGACGGATCAAAGCGCATTCAGTCGCCAGTGCATGGTCGCAAATCTGTTGCGGCGGGCTTCCGATACCATCTAGAGACCACCAACTTCGAGCCGCCAGCGTGACGGTGCGGGACCGCTGAGCCGGTTTTTCGACACTTGAGGTTTCGCTTTTGTTTTTGCCCTTCGGTCGTTTGACCTTCGGCGATTCACGAAGATAGAAACCTATGCTTGCACTTGATCGGCGAATTCATCGGTGAGGGGAACTGAGCATGACTGTTCAAGAGGATGTGGCGGCGTTCAATGAGGAGTTTGCTGTTGGCCTGGCAAAGAATGACGCGGTCCGCGTGTCCTACCTCTATACAGAAGACGCGGTCTTTCTGAGTCAAGGCGCGCCGCCGGTTCGCGGTCGTGACGAGATTCGAGACCTGTTCCTTCGCATGCCTTCCAGCTCTGAACCGATTACTTTCGAATCTCGCGAGATTCTTGAAGACGGCGATCTTGTCGTGGACATCGGCACACTTCTTGTAGGCGGTGTCGGTTTTGGCAAGTACGTCATTGTGCATCGACGTCAGGCCGATGGAGCACTGAAGATCGCCGTTGATGTCCCTCTCGGTGATCGCTAGACAGTGCCCAATATCTAGTACCTGGAAGTTGGGCACTGGAAGTTCTGTCTGGCCAGAATTGGGTTGAGTCGTATCATTTCTTGAGTGAATCAAGACTTCCCTTTAGGTCTCCTAGGCACCAGTGCAAGGGTGCAGACCCATTAGTTCTGTCACGTCGTGCCTCCGACACCAATATTTGGTGATGTGTTCAGTAGCGTGCATCTCGAGAGTGGCGCTACCGTGGTGGCTTTGAACAGTTTCGGTGGTCGACCAACAAGGAGTCGTCATGGACATCATCAACCTGGGTGAGTCGGACGGGCTGCCGCCAGTGAATTGGGCGAACGTCGTGGAGAAGCTCGATGCCGGTTCGCCACCGGATCCAGATGCCCACAACGCTCGTACGACGTGGCTCTCGACAGTGAACCAGGACGGGAGCCCGCACGTGACCGCGGTTGGTGCGCTTTGGTTGGACGGGAGTTTCTGGTTCCAGACGGGATCAGGTACTCGGAAGAGCCACAATATCGCCCGCGACCCGCGCTGTTCGATTGCTGTGTCAATCCTTGATGCCGACGTCGTCGCCGAAGGTGAGGCGGCGCAAGAAACCAACCCGGCCACGTTGACGCGCCTTGCCAAGGCCTGGGCGGACCAGGGTTGGCCCGCCGAACTGGATATATCCGGACTCGGCATCACCGCTCCGTTCAACGCCCCATCTCAGGGACCACCGCCGTGGAACGTCTATCGCATCAAGCCGCATTCGGTCACCGTGACACTGGGCACCGAGCCGGGCGGGCTAACTCGCTTTAAGTTCTGACCTTATTCCAGCGACACGCCCCGGCGGGCCGCCTTAGTTAATCAGGACTTGATGTGATCCATCCGCCTTCGGGGGATTGCAACGCTGCTGCGAGCCCACGGCGCGACCGATGTGATTGTGGCAGATGTGGCGAGATGATGCGGACGCTCTGATTTACTCACAGTCGCAGGAAAAGTTGCCAGTGAAGCTGGAGAATCACTCAACTCGGCCGCCAAAACCGGCCCAGTTGCAAGTTCATTCAGTCAAACTTTTTGTCGACCGCGACGGGATTCGAACCTCTATGGTGTCGTACGCGTCTCAGGGGGCGTCAATAATCGGAAGATACGCACGCCAAGGACCGACGGCCGACGCGTACTGCTTGGCCATCGTCTTGACAATTTGACCAACATGATTCTGGTCGTGGACTACCCATGCGGCCAATAACTGGTCGAGTCGCACCTCTCCGAAGTCAGGGTGGATGCCTCGTTTGTCCAGGTCTTTCGAATCGACCAGCGACTCAAGCAAAAGTAGATTCGAATTTCGCGTTTCCGTAAAGTGTTCCAAGAGAACGATGAGAGAAACGCCCTTAAAACGTTCGAATCCAGCCTCTCGATCAATCGACTCCAAAACCTTTTTCGGACCGTGTTCCAGAATTATTCGAGTCCGATCGAGCCAGTCATTCTCCTCAACGGAGGCGAGATGTCCGACAACTTGAAAGGGCGTCCACGCGTCAGGCACCTCACCTTCGTGGGTCCACTCCTCTGGGAGATCTGAAAGCATCGCTTTGAGAACCAGAGGTGTATTACGTAGCACCGGTTGCGCGAGATCAAATGAATATTCCATGGCCGTTTCCGTAAACTTGGCACAACGATAATCAGCGTAACTGGTTCCACTTCTTCTCGCCTGAGGCATCGTCAGTATCCGATACGCCACGGGAGACGCCACGGCCCCGAGGATTCAAGAACCTAGGTACACGAAGGCTCCGGCAGAAAAGAAGCGTATGAGGAAGGCGAATGCCGTCGTTTCGAGACTGCCCACCCGCTAACAACAGAGTCTCGGGGGCTTGTGAGGGCTCTTCGTTTCGCGGGTGCTGCTGCGGTAGTTAGCTTCGTGAGCAAAGTCCTTGGTGCTACCAATTTGGTGGGCGGGTGTCTTTCGTTACGCCTCGCTCGATTAGTTCTTCGAGAGGGCCGCCATGTTCTGCGGTTGGCGCCAGACGATGATGCGAAACTGTCCTTCGCGGTAAGTGTGGGCGACCGCGGCGAAGGGAAAGCGCGGCGCCTCGCGAATCAATTGACCCTCACCCTGGCGGACGTCATAAACTAGAAATTGAAATCTTCCGACGTACCAGGTGCTCTTGGCTCCATTGAGGTAGGGCTCGATTCCGCCCGAGAATGTAGGAAGAACTTGCCGCACGGTGACGCCCTCGTTCGAGTACAGCGTGACCGGAGCGCTCGTCCAGTAGTCGCCAAGCCCGCGCACCAGATCGTGGCTGCTCAGGAAGGCACTCAGGTGCGGATACGGGGAGACGGGCGCTGGCCGACTCAGATAGATTCCCGCGCAAGCGGCGTTGGTGCTCAGGATGATGATCGCGACGGCCGCACCGGCTTGTCGGACTCGAAGATCTTTGAAGAGGGTTACGAGCTGACCGATCAACATTGCTCCGAGGATCGAAGAGAAGACAATCCCGGTCGTGAGGTAGCGAAGTCCAGTGGCGTCGTAGCTTAAGGCAACGTAGGGCACTGCGCTTCCAAGCACGCCGAGCACGAGCAGATCATTGAGACGAAAACTGGATCGGCTCCGCGTGGTCATACCTTGTACGCCGGCTCTGGGTCGACCACTTAGAACGCCGAGTAACAAGCACGCGATAGCGACAATGAATCCCGACCCAAGCGCGAGGACGCCGAAGAACCGGAAGATGCCGAGTTCCCAAGGAATCCGGTTAGCGGAGAAAGTACCGCCAAAGCCGAGTAGCGAAAGGACGCTGGGGATCAAACTATGGATGTTGTCAATCCTCGCCGAGGGCGGCAGAAGCTTCGTCCCGACACCTATCCGGTAGGTGCCGAAGTGTTCGGCCACTTTCCTAGTGAGAACGGCGAGCGCGAGTGACGCGACCGGAGCCGAGGCCGTCGACAGGCCGTTCGGCCACTGGCGAGATCGGACACTGTCGAGTACGCCGACGACGAAAGCAGGAACGAGTGCATAGGCAATGATGAGGGGATCGCTGAGGAGACCCGCCGCGAGAAGGACCACCGCGGCGAACCAACCCCAGCCCAACCGACCTTCACGTAGGCCAATGAAAGCAAGGAGAGCAACGAGGGTGGTCGCTACGTGAACGTCCGACGCGGAGAGGAACCGGGCGAGCAAAACGCAGGGGAGTCCAAGGATCACCACAATGGTGACGATCGACGCCAAAGACGACCAACGTCGCAGTCCCGTTGTTGCCACGACAGAGGCGATGACGATCAAACTCGTCCACACGAAAGCGGCGACGACGTGCGCGAGAACCACTTTCGTGCCCACGGCGAGAACCCCGAACGCGAAGAGGACCGAATCAACCGCCCAGTAACTATCGTCACCTGAGTACCAGTGGTTCAACAAAATGTTGCCGTGGGCCATGTCTGAGCCTTGAAGAAGCCCTCGTAGGTAGTCAGCGCTACTCCATCCCAGATGAAGCCCGAAGAGGTACGTCCACGCAAAGAGCACGACGAAACCCGCGAACCAGACGACGTACTCGAAGCGGCGCTTCGGTGTCGCCGTCTCCACAGGTGCGTTCTCGGTAGCCCTCATCACGGCGTTACAAACTTGATCACCGGTGGCCTCGCTTCGTCAAGATGTCAATGAAGCCTGCCACGAAAATTCAATAATCGAGTGGCATTACTCGGGGCCACGTTTGCTGCTGATGGCCTTGAATTCGAATCCATCTCGGGGCCATCACACGTCACGCTTCAATTCTTCAGTCGGGAATTTTGAACCTCGGCTTTTCGACAGTAGAAGTGGTCCTGAGGGCTCGTCCGAGCGGGATCGCTATCGAGCGGCGGTCGTATGGGGATCAAGCCACCGGTCCGCATCCGGCTTCGGAGGATTGCCGGACTCGCCTGCTTGTACCTCGATTTGGTTTGAGATATTGGGATCGTCAGACCAATGATCGGTAAGTCTCGTCTTGGGCTGAAAGATCGTTCCGAAGCCAAGCAGAGCCGGACCCAGGACCTTCAAGACCGCATTGAAGACGGACGAACCTTTCACACCCTGATTCTTTGAGTCCATCAAAGGAGTCCATCTTACTGTTTCCGACAGCGTCGATAATGACAAAGCCGAGATCAGACCTGGAGTCCATCAATTCGTCAACGAGAGGCTGTCGAGCTGCGAAGCCGGACCCCTGGCACCAGCGTGTTCTCCCCTTGCTCGAAAAGCTGACGCAATTTTCTGGGAAGCGTCGACG
>Ga0302197_10004957_pt1 | contig 11529 bp, 9 predicted proteins | sample II_Bog_N2_1_FD_193526 | JGI IMG/M metagenome (GOLD analysis project Ga0302197, IMG submission 193526) | Peat permafrost microbial communities from Stordalen Mire near Abisko, Sweden - II_Bog_N2_1 | ecosystem: Environmental > Terrestrial > Soil > Wetlands > Peat | place: Sweden: Abisko, Stordalen...
TGACGACACAAATGCGACGGTTTCAACGTCGGAGGCAGATTTGTTTACTGCTGACACGAATGCGTTCAACGTGCTGGACGACAAATACCATCTGGCGATTGGCGATCAATTGAGCTTTCGCATTGTTGAAGACGAGGACGACCCCAAAATCCTTACGGTGACCGATTCGGGCGACATACAAGTTCCTTACATCGGAAGCTTTCCCGCTGCGGGCAAGACCTGCAAGGAACTGGCGCTTGCGCTCAAGCCCGAACTGGAAAAGGAGTATTATCGCCAGGCCACCGTCATTATTGTCGTTGACTCCAAGCCACGCAGCCGGGGCAAGATTTATCTGGTCGGTGCCATCCACTCGCCGGGTCCGCAGGACATTTCCAGCGACGAGGAATTGACCGTCAGCCGGGCGATTTTGCGGGCGGGCAGCTTCACCGATTTTGCCGATGAAAAAAACGTCCGCATCACGCGCGGTTCGGGCACCGGCCCCGATGGCAAAAAAACTTTCACCGTGAACGTCGCCCGGATTTTTGAGAAGGGCGACACCGAGGGCGACCTGCCGTTGGAGCCGGGCGATCTGATTTTTGTGCCCGAACGGATGATCCGGTTTTAAGCCATCATGAAAGATTTGATACGAGTTCCGCCATCCGATCCGGGTTTCCAATTAATGGAACCGATGGGCGCTGGCCCGGCGCCGGCGGCACCCAAGTTTCAGACGCAAAAACTTTTGTATTTTTTGCGCAAATTCTGGTGGATTCCGGTGGTCACGGTGACGTTAAGCCTCGGCACGGCGATCACAATTTTTTTCTTCACTCCGCCCACGTTTGTTTCTTATGGCAGCCTGTTAGAAACCGCAAAATTACAAATACCGGATGGCGCGGCCTTCACCGAGGATCGGGATACTTATCTGGGCACGCAGTCTGACTTGCTGCGCAGCCCACATTTGCGGGAACTAACGTTGAACTGGATGCGGGCGGTGGGAACCAATCAAATCTCCCTGGACGCCAACGGCGATCCGCTGCCGGTGGACATCGAGGTTTTCACCTCGCCGAAAAGCACCATTTACACGGTGCAGGCGAGCAGCGCCAACCCGGCCTTTACGCCGCAGTATCTCGATGCCTTGATGAGCGTATATCTCGAGTATCGAAAAAATATCCGGCAGCAAGTGTCCGGCGACACGTTGGCGTCCATCTCTGAACAGGTTCAACGGTTGGGCCGCGAAATGAAGGCGGATCAGGCGACGTTGGACGAATATTCGCGCAGCAACAATCTCGACGTGTTGCAGGAAGAGAGCACCGTCGAGGCGAACTATTTGTCGAAATTGAGAACGGAATTGTCCGATTATCAACTGGAGTTGAAGTTGCTGGCGGCTAGGGAACTAGAAGCGGATTCCACCAGTCCGGACACAAGCTCGGATACAAGTCGGGACGCCAGCCAGGATTCGGACAAGTCCAGCGACACCATGTTTGAATCACTGCGCAATTCCGGTGCGGCCGTGTCGTCCAGTTCGGGTCGGATGGACGCCGACAAGGAAATTGAACTGTTGCAGATCGAGCGTGACCGGCTTTCCAAGTATTTGCTACCTAAACATCCGAAGATCATCAAGCTGGACGAGCAGATTGCCCACGCCCAAAAGCTGGTTGAATTCTATCACAAGCAAAATCACGAGCAGATCGCCGCCGCGCGCGAAGTCTTGAAAATCAAAATTGATGGCGTTCAGGAATTCATCAACGAGTGGGAAGCCAAAGTGGCTAGCGCCAACGAGCGGATTGCCACCGCCGACACGCTTAAGCAAAATGTTGCTCGTAATCAAGTGATGTATGACCGGCTGTCCGCGCTGTTGCAGAACGTGGACATCAGCCGGAACATTGATCAGGAAACCCTGGCCATTCTGGAGCCGGCCTCGCCCGCGACCCGTTCATACAAAGAGGCGAAAACCATGTTAAGCCAGTCCGCCATCGTCGGACTCGGCCTTGGGCTGGGGATTATTTTCCTGATCACCATCCGCGACGACCGTTTTAACTCGCTTGTGGAAGTCACCGAAAAATTCGGCGACAACGTCGTTGGTCAGGTGCCGGAAATCGCCGAGTTGTCCGAGGCCGGTCCGCTGGTGCTTTTGCAAGACAACGATGACCGGCATATGTTTGCCGAATCCTACCGCAACCTCCGTTCCGCGCTGCTTTACCTGCTGGTGGATGGCAAGCGTCCCCGGGTTTTGCTCATCACCAGCGCGGTGCCCAACGAGGGCAAGTCCACCGTCGCCACCAATCTGGCCCGCGCTATCGCGCTGGGCGGATCAAAGGTGCTGCTCGTGGACGCCGATTTGCGCCGGGGACACATTCATGAACGGCTCGGACTGAAATCCAAACCTGGCCTGAATGAGTTGCTGCGCCAGCCCGAAGTTCCTTACGACTTTTTTATTCAGGCGACCGACCTGCCGAATTTTTTCTTTCTTTCGCGCGGCAGCGTTTCCCGGAACCCCGGCGATCTGTTTTTGAATCCGGCCTTTGACCAGATGCTCGCCCGATTCCGCGAGCAATACGACTACGTCCTCATTGACAGCAGCCCGGTGTTTGCGGCGGACGACTCATCCACGCTCGCGCCCAAGGTGGACGGCACTTTGTTCGTCGTGCGCAGCCGTTTTTCCCACGCCCGCGCCGTGCGCGAAGCCTTGGAACTGCTCTTCCAGCGCCAGGCCAAGGTGCTGGGACTGGTTTTGAACCGTTCGGATGCGACCGCGCGCTCTTATTACTCTTACAAGTATGCCGAGTATTATGCGGTCAACACCGAGATGGAGGACAAGGATACTTGAAACACAATTTTTAATTCCTCCAGTGCGGGCGGCACGATGAGGAATCTTAAAGCGGCGGTAGAAAATAGCCGTCGTCGGCAACGGGAGTTGGAAATTGAATCTGCTCCCCGGAAAAACAATGAACATGGTGACCATAAGACTTGTAGATTGCAGATGCAAAAAAGCATTTGCGAATTGACCGGGACGGAGTCTGCCCTTTGATGATTGACCTCGTTTAAACCAGCAAAACAGTTTTTTTAAAATTCAGTCAAATTGCAGGAAAAAATGTCATCACACCCAACCACCAACTCCAAACCAGCCGTTGACACTAGCCACGCGCCGCCTGCTGACGAGCGCTGGAGCACCATCATCACGCCGCACCGCGGCTGGCTCGACTGGCGTCTCAAACAGCTCTGGCGTTATCGCGATTTGATTTCGCTGTTCGTCTGGCGCGATTTTGTTTCTGCCTACAAGCAGACCATTTTGGGTCCGCTCTGGCACATCATCCAGCCGCTGCTCATGACCATCACGTTCACCATCATTTTCGGCCACGTCGCCAAATTGCCGACCGACGGCATCCCGCCCTTCCTGTTTTATATGTCTGGCATCGTCTGTTGGAATTACTTCGCCAACAACCTGACGAAAACTTCTAGCACGTTTGTGGGCAATGCGGCGTTGCTTGGAAAAGTTTATTTCCACCGACTGGCCATCCCGATTTCCATCGCCATTTCCAACCTTATTTCCTTCGGCATTTCGCTCGCAATCTTTCTGGTGTTTCTCGTCAGCTTTTATTTCCGGGGCGTGGACATCCATTTCACGCGCTGGATTTTTTGCACGCCGCTATTCCTGCTGATGCTGGCGGGTTATGGCCTTGGCGGCGGCATCATCGTTTCGGCGCTGACGACCCGTTATCGCGACCTTGCCAACCTCGTGGCGTTTGGTGTCCAACTTTTGATGTTTGGATCATTCATCATGTATCCGGTTTCCCAAGTTTCAGCGAAAAATCATTGGATTGCAGAACTCAATCCGTTGGTGCCCATCATTGAAGGTTTTCGGCTCGCATTTCTTGGGGCGGGAACCGTGGATGTGGCGCAGGTCGCCACTAGCTTCGGCATCATGATTGCGGTGCTGGCCGTCGGCCTGATGCTTTTCACCCACGTCGAGCGCACATTCATGGATACAGTCTAATTATGTCCACCGTCATTTCAGTAGAAAACGTCACCAAGTCCTATCGTCTGGGACAGATTGGCGGCGGCACGTTGAAGGAAGATTTTTCCCGCTGGTGGGCGAAGCTGCGCGGTTTGCCTGATCCGCTACTCAAGATCGGCGAGGAACACCACGCGCGTCATCTAGGCGAACAGTTCTGGGCGCTGGACAACGTCAGCTTTGACATCCAGGAGGGCGATGTGGTGGGCATCATCGGGCGCAATGGCGCGGGCAAAAGCACGCTGCTGAAAATCCTTTCGCAAGTGACCACGCCGACTTCCGGCCAGATTAAGATCAAAGGCCGGATCGCCAGCCTGCTGGAGGTGGGCACTGGTTTTAATCCCGAAATGACCGGGCGCGAAAATGTTTTCCTCAACGGCGCGATCCTTGGCATGACCAAGGCCGAGATCCGCAGCAAGTTTGACGAGATCGTGGCCTTTTCCGAGATCGAGGAATTTATTGATACGCCCGTCAAACGTTATTCCAGCGGGATGTATGTGCGGCTGGCCTTCGCCGTGGCTGCGCATCTGGAGCCGGAAATCCTGATTGTGGACGAAGTGCTGGCGGTGGGTGACGCCGAGTTTCAGAAAAAATGCATCGGCAAAATGCAGGATGTCAGCCGGGGTGGACGCACCGTTTTGTTTGTCAGCCACAGCATGGCGGCCGTCAGTAAATTGTGCCAGCACTGCGTGCTTTTGGACGGCGGCCGACTCAAGCTTTTTGGCCCGACCGCTGAAATCATCCCGCATTACCTCAAGAGCGGCAAACAGACCGATGGCATCCGCATTTGGGGCGAAGGAGAAAACACACAAGACCCAAGATTGAAATTGCGCGCGATGCGGATTTTGGCACCCGACGGAACCGTTGTCGGCCACGTTGACATACGTAAGCCATTCACCATCGAAGTGGAGTATCAGATTCTGGAAACACTGCCACAATGTCGGATTAATTTGAGGGTTTTGACTTCGGATGGCACGCTCGCCTTCTCGACGGCAGATAGCATTGATCCGAATTATAACGCTGGGGCGCGTGCCGCCGGATCTTATCGCACACGCTGTTTCATTCCCGGCAACCTGCTGAATGAAGGTTATTACAGCTTGACGATGGGCGTCGACATACCATTCAAAAAAATTCTTTTTATGGAAGAAGCGGCTCTAGGATTCTCCGTTGAACAAACCAGTGACTTAAACACGCGCTTCCCGGAAAAATGGCCCGGAGCCGTTTGTCCGCTTTTGGAATGGCAAACCAAGCCGCTTGATTAACAATCATATGTCTTACTCTATGCGGAGTCAGTCATGAAAAATGGCTTGAACTTTTTGAAGCAATTTCACCTTGTTGGCTAAAAACTAGATGCAATGAGCATATTTTTTGCACCTAGACGCATTGCTGGAAAAATCCGCAATCAAGCCCGGCTGCTACTCAAGGCATCATCAACTCTAAAGGCAAAAAATGTGCTGTGGCAGCGTAGGCTACTGCATGACCGGACATCCCGTTTTTTAGCGCAAAGTGATCAGTGGAAACCGGAGACAATGGTAGCATGGCAACTCTGCCAGTTAAACGGCTTGCTCCAGTACGCGCTGAAAAATTGTCCTGGCCATATGCGGAAACTAACGGCAGCGGGTTTCGACGGAAAGCTAGAACGATTGGAAGATCTCGGCATGCTTCCTTTCTTTACAAAGAATGAACTGCGTGCGCAGGGTGACGAATTTACAGCCACTAATTTCCCGTCGAATTCCCTCCGGGCAATTACTTCAGGTGGCACCACTGGCACACCGACGCGCTTCATGGTAGAAGCAAAAACTTACGATGCGCTTTTCGATGCTTGGCGGCACACGATGTGGCGTCGGGCGGGCTATATTCCGGGCAAACGTTGCCTGGATATCACCTGGGCATTTACCGACGGTAGGCCGCTTATTAATTCGGACAAAAAAAATCATGTTTATCTCTCTATCCATGACTTAGATTATGGAACGCTTAGCACATGGTGGCAGCGCGTCAAGGCTTTTCAACCGGAGTTTATAATCGGATTTCCATCAACGGCGACGGCGCTGGCCAAACTGCTGCCAGCGCTCGGGGCGTTAACTGAAGTGCGCGCACTGTTATTAGCCTCCGAAACATTGACGGCGGATCAGCGTGCGATTATAGCGGCGGCCTTTCCCCATGCGCGGATCTTTCAATGGTATGGTATGTCGGAAATGGCGGGTTTTGCCTCAAACTGTGAATATTCCGATGCATTCCACCATTGGCCGCAATCTGGCATAATCGAAGTCATTGATGATGATGGTCGCCCAATTCAAACGGCAGGCCAATCTGGCGAGATTGTATTGACGGGATTTATCAATCAGGTGACGCCATTCATCCGTTATCGAACCGGCGACCGGGCAACTCTCGGAGACTATTGTGCAAAATGCGGTCGTATGCACAAATTGCTCACAAACATTGAGGGCCGAGTGGGAGATTTTCTGTTGGGCGAGCGAGGCCGAGTGGTGCCGATCTCGGCGCTTAATTTTCATGGCGACGAATTTCGCCATGTATTCGCGCATCAGTTTATCCAAGACGAACCGGGGCGTGTGTTGTTACGAATTGTGCCGAGACTAGGTTTCAATAACGGGGATCACTCTGCAATCAACCAACTGGTCAGTGGAATACTCGGTTCAGACATCACCTTCCGTATCGAACAAGTGGAGATGATTCCACGAACTCCGCGCGGCAAGCAGCCACTAATCATTCAGCGTTGTTCGCAAAACTCATGAACTTGGTTTTTGGTGCCGCGCTTTTTTAGAAAATCCGACCGTGACTTTATGAGAATAGGACTGCTTACAACATTGGATACAAATATCGGAGATGATTTTATTCGTGAGGGACTGATGCACGTTATTAGTCATCTGAAGTCTGGCCGTTCATGCGAATATGTTGCCATCAATAAACACCAGCCGCACACGGTTTATCCACGCTGGCATCCGATAAGATTTAGCTACGCAAAAGGATTCCGCCCAAGCCGCATGAAGGAACCGTTGCGAATAAAATCCGAACACTGGTTGCCGGTATTAGGGTTCAGCCGTTTCGATGCTTGTGACATTATTCTGCAATGTGGAACTCCAATCATCTGGGATGGTTGTCGCCATAGTGAATGGGCGAAACCTATTTGGCGGGAAGTCATGGCGCGTCTGGCACGCAAAGGCAAGCCGGTGTTAAACCTAGGCGGCGGATCGAGCTATCCGTGTGAACGGCAGCCAGAAACTTTAGTTGGACATCCAGACCAAGAATTTATTGCTGTCATGCTTGAAGCTGCCCGCGTTACTACAGTCCGTGACCGGCTGGCAAAAAAACTTTTTGCATCACTCGGATATGAAACTCAACAGTTATGTTGCCCAGCCATGCTGGCGGGGCAGGCCTTCACTAAACCGGCCGAGCCTACGCGCAAGGTTCTCATTAATTATATGTCCGGCGGTGGACATTATGATTATGGACAGGGGATTGATGCGGGCGTTTGGGAAACTACAATGAGGCATTTGGTGTGTGAACTTTGCCAACAGAATTGGAAACCTGTCTTTATTGCGCATAATGAACCGGAATTGAAACTTGCGCGGCAGATTTGGCCGGATCTTCCGTCGGTGCTCCCAACGAGTCCGCGTGATTATTTTGAAACCGTTCGCGATGCGGCCTTCGGTATTTTTAACCGCCTGCACGCCAGTGTTGCCGTTGCTGGCTTGGGCATTCCATCTATGGCTTTTGGAACCGACACGCGCAATCTCATGGTTGAAACACTCGGCCAACCAGTTTTTTATATTAAAGAGGCCACCATTGACCGCGTCCTTCCGGCATTAAATGCACTTGTAAGCCAACGTGATTCGGAATCGCGCCGCTTGCTCGTTTTACGAGAAAACACTTTCAAGCTTTATAAAGACACTCTGCGATCTTTTTTCTGACTTGTTTTGGCCGTAGTTTCAACACACTTTTTTAACAAAGAGGAAACGACCGGGTTTAAAGCCTGTTGCGTGTGATTCAATCGAACCCCGGGTTTTTCTAGGGGGAATCATTAAAGGTGAAATCTGATGTTAAATTTATTGCCCGCAAACTGCTTGACAGGGTTGACAATCCCCGGAAGCTCCGGCGGGTGGGGGAACTGTGCTTTTGGCTGGCTGGATTTCGCAGACGCGTTAACCGGAGTCTCCCGCCGGAAAATATTGTCGTAATCAAATTGGATCGGCTGGGTGATGTCGTGCTGAGTGCACAATTATTGGCCGGATTGCGACGCGCATGGCCGCAAACCCGCATCACACTTTTGGTGCGGGAATCGCTGCTGGATCTGGCGCGTCTTTGTCCAGACGTGGATGAAGCCATCGGTGTGCCGGTGGACGAGTGGCTCATGCTTTTTGATCCCAAGACAAAAGCTTGGCTGCTGGCAACAGCAAGTGGCGAAGTGGCTTAGATATTGTCACCAAGCTAAACTCTGGCGAAAGCGTTTTGATGCCGTTTTAGTGCCACGTTGGGATACAGATTATTATGGAGCCGTTCCCCTAGCTTACCTGATCGGTGCTTCGCAGCGTTGGGGGGTAATTGAGACGGCCACACCGGATAAGGCCATTGCCAATCAGGGATTTGACCAATTGCTTACCCATGTCATCGCAGGCCAAAGTGTGCGCCATGAATTTTTGTTGAACGAATCCTTTCTACACGCGCTGGATATTCAGTCGGGCGAAAATCAAAAGCTCATTTCATGGGTAAAAGAACCCGACCGGAAAAATGCGATGGAGATGTTGCGCTCTGTGGGTGTTGATTTTTCAAGAAAAGTCATCGTGGTTTGTTTGGGCGCGGGGCTGGCAAGAAAAATGTGGCCCGTTGAAGCTTACGCTAGCTTGTGCCGGACGGTGTTCGATTTTGAAACGATTCAACTCGTAACGGTGGGAACCGCCGCCGAAAGCGACTTGGGACTCCAATTAAAAGAAAAAATTGGGAGTATCGTGATTAACTTGGAGGGCAGACTGCCATTGAATTTATTTCCGGCTGCCGTGTCGCTGGGCACTCTTTACATCGGCTCTGACACCGGCACCATGCATCTGGCGGCGGCGGCGGGATTGCCTGTATTTGAAATTTGTTGTCATCCATTGGATGGCGCACCTGATTGGCCGGAATCACCACAGCGGTTTGGTCCGTGGTCCGTTCCCAATCGGGTCGTCCAGCCGAAGCAAGCCAGTGCGCCTTGCAAAACGCATTGTGCCGCCGCCGAGGCGCATTGCATTCTTGGAGTTTCGGTTGAAAAAGCAACGGTTGCCTTGCGTTCGCTGCTAGAAGAAACTGGCATGAAAGGCATTTGCCGGGAGCCATGATGCCTGCAATTTCTTAAGTACCCGCGCAAAACAAAAAAGGAATTTATGTCTGCCGCTCAATCTGAAAAATGGCCGCCAAAACTGTCCGGGAAAACAGGCTGGCCGTGGGAACCCGTGGCTGCGGCATCTTCAACTGGCGGTTCTTTGGAAAAATTGCCGACGATCAGCATAGTGGTGGTGTCATTCAATCAAGCGGCTTACTTGGAGGAAGCCATACGTTCGCTTTTGCTACAGGACTACCCGCACCTCGAAATATTTGTGGCCGACGGCGGGAGCCGCGATGGCAGTGTCGAAATCATCCGGCGGTATGAACCGTGGCTGGCCGGCTGGTTTAGCGAGCCGGATCGCGGCCAGAGCGATGCCTTGAACAAGGGGTTCAAACGGGTCAAGGGTGAAATTTTAAACTGGCTTTGCAGCGACGACCTGCTTCAGCCCAGGGCGTTGCATCACGTTGGCGAATTTTTCCGGGATCATCCGAATGCGGACGTACTGGCGGGCGGCGGACGCTGGCAGTATGATGCCAGCCCGGAAAAATCCCACGATTGTCCGGTGAACGAAAGTGTTTTTGCCGCGCTGCCCATCCGCAATCTGGTGTTCCAACCCAGTTGTTTTTTCCGGGGCCAGGTGTTGCAAACGGCCGGTCCCATTCGTGAAGATTTGCACTACGCCATGGATTGGGAACTCTGGTGCCGCTTTTTGAAGAGCGGCGCGCGCTGGGCTTTCACGGAAAAAGTGTTGAGCGTGTATCGTGTCACCGGTGATAACAAAGCCTTTAGCGGCGGAAACAAGATGCTCCGGGAAATGGAAGGTCTCTACCGCAAATACAGCACCGGGGATTTTTCCCTGATCTACTGGTTCCGCTATCTCTGGCTGCCGCTCATCCGTCGTTCACGCCGGAATCCTCACAGTCTGCCCAGCCGGGTCACCGGTTTTCTTGCCCGCATCTTATTAAGCGTATTGCGGCGCGCCTACCGACCTTCGCGGTGCGATGAGCTTCGCGGTCAGTATCTGGATTACGGCATCTATCAGGAAGAAATCAATGCCAGCAAGCAGGTGCGAAGTTGAAAGGCCGCCTCAGAAATCAAATGGTAACTTGGATTGCTGATACAAAATTTTGCACATGATTTCCGCTCAGATCAGCGTAATCATCCCTTGTTACCAGATGGGGCGTTTTGTCGGCGAGGCGCTTGAATCGGTCGGGTCGCAAACGTATTCCGGCTGGGAAATCATTGTTGTGGATGATGCCGGGCCGGAGGATGGAACCCGTCAGATCGTCGCCGACTTTGCCAAGCGGTTTCCTGACCACCGGGTGGAATTTCTGCGTCACGAAACAAACCGTGGAGTGGGCGCGACCCGAAACACAGCGATGTCTGCGGTGAAAGGCAGTCTGTTGGCTTTTCTGGATCCCGATGATTGCTGGTTTCCCAATCACTTGGAGCTGCATCTGCGAGTTCGCGACAATAAACCTGGAATCCTTGTTTCCGCCAGCGGCGTCAAAATGTTCACTCGAGACAAGCGTGAGACCGGTGGCGGTTTGTGGTTCACCTCGCCGTGGGAAGCGGAAATATTTCCGTTTGGTCTCGCGATGCGCAACAGCATCATTCCTTCCGCTTCGGTTGTAGCGGCCGAGGCGGCCAGCCAAATCGGCGGATTCGAGACCGCCCCGCAATTGCAGCGCGTCGAAGACTGGGATTTCTGGCTGCGGCTGGCGGAGATCGAAGCAACTTTTGCTTTCATCCCGGAAATCACGGTCGCCTACCGGAAACATCCCGGAGGGGCGACGACGAATACCAAGTTGATGGAGGAACGGGTTCGTGCGCTGATGGTGAAACATCATGACCGGTGGCCGGCCCTCGCCGCCGGGCTTTTGCTTCGACAGCATTATCGCATGGAAAATTTGGAAGGGCGTTTGTTGGAGTTTGAATCCGCCCCGTGGGCTCGCGTCTCCCGCAGGATTTATCGCAGTTGGAAAAAACTTCGGCGCGCCGTCGACTCAAACGCAAGTAAGTTCAGGTTGGTTTTAAATCCTAAAAAAGATAGATGAATTACGATGTGTTGATTGTGGGTGCGGGTTTTTCCGGGCTGGTGCTTGCGGAACGGCTGTCGTCACAGCTCGGCAAACGCTGCCTCGTGGTCGAGCAGCGCGACCACATCGGCGGCAACGCCTGGGACGAATATGATGACGCCGGCGTTTTGATCCACACTTACGGG
>Ga0302197_10004962_pt1 | contig 11523 bp, 7 predicted proteins | sample II_Bog_N2_1_FD_193526 | JGI IMG/M metagenome (GOLD analysis project Ga0302197, IMG submission 193526) | Peat permafrost microbial communities from Stordalen Mire near Abisko, Sweden - II_Bog_N2_1 | ecosystem: Environmental > Terrestrial > Soil > Wetlands > Peat | place: Sweden: Abisko, Stordalen...
CCATTGCGCCGACATGACTCGAAACTTTGTAACCGGCGGCGATGCGGGCGGCGGCGCGCAGATCTTCCAGGCGGCCGTTGGTGCAGGAGCCAATGAATACGCGGTCGATCGTGACTTCTTCGAGCGGCGTGCCTGCTTTGAGGTCCATGTATTCGAGTGCGCGCTCGAACGACTTGCGGTCGAGTGCGTTGACGGTTGCGGCGGGGTCGGGAACGGACGCGGTGACCGGCGCAACCATGCCGGGACTGGTGCCCCAACTGACATACGGGACCAGCGTGGCCGCGTCGATGACTAACTCGCGATCGAACGTTGCGCCGGGGTCGGTGGGGAGTTTGCTCCACTCGGCTACAGCTTCATCCCATGCAACACCGGATGGAGAGAAGCGGCGGCCCTTGAGATAGGCGAATGTTTTTTCATCGGGAGCGATCATGCCGGCGCGCGCGCCCGCTTCGATGCTCATGTTGCATACGGTCATGCGGCCTTCGATCGAAAGGGCACGAATGGCGGAGCCGGCGTACTCAATCACACATCCGGTCGCGCCGTCGGTGCCGATCTGCCCAATGATGGCGAGGATGATGTCCTTGGCCGTGACGCCTCGCGGCAACTCGCCCTCGACCGCGATGCGGAAGGTCTTTGGCTTGGCTTGCGGCAGCGTTTGCGTGGCAAGCACATGCTCCACTTCGCTGGTGCCGATGCCGAATGCGAGTGCACCGAATGCGCCGTGTGTGCTGGTGTGCGAGTCGCCGCAGACGATGGTCATGCCCGGCTTGGTGATGCCGAGTTCGGGGCCTATGACATGCACGATGCCTTGTTCGCGCGAGTTCACGTCGTATAACTCAACGCCGAAATCGGCGCAGTTCTTTCGCAGCGTGGCAATCTGAGTGGCCGCGATCTGATCGAGAATGTTGAGGCGGCCTTCGATGGTGGTCGGCACATTGTGATCCACCGTGGCGATGGATCGATCGGGCCGGCGAACCTTGCGGCCGGCGAGGCGAAGACCCTCAAAGGCTTGCGGGGATGTGACCTCGTGGAGCAATTGCAGATCGATATAAAGGATCGTCGGCTCGCCTGCCGGTTCGACGACAACGTGCTGCTGCCAGACTTTTTCGAATAGCGTTTTTGGTTCGGAACTCATGATGCTCCTAAGTGCAGTGGACAGTGGTTAGTGATCAGTGAACGGTAACTATGCGTTGACGAGCATGGTCTTTACCGTTTCGCGGACCTTTGCTCCCATCTCTGTGGTCGAAAGCACGGTGAATCCTTGCGGGTTGGTGCGCGCCAGGTCGGGAGTGCGGAAGCCCTGTTCAAGGACCCTGCGGACACTGGCTTCAATAGCCGCGGCCTCGGCCTCAAGGCCGCCGGAGTGGCGCAGAATCAACGCACCGGTGAGAATTGCCCCGAGCGGATTGGCCAGGCCCTTTCCGGCGATGTCGGGTGCGGAGCCGTGAACCGGTTCGTAGAGATTGACCTTGCCGCCGATAGTGGCACTGGGTAACATGCCGAGCGATCCGGTGATGACTGCCGACTCGTCGGAGAGTATGTCGCCGAAGAGGTTTTCCGTAAGCACCACGTCATAACTCCGCGGCTGGTTCATCAGGTGCATGGACATGGCGTCGACGTATTGATGCTCAAGCGCGACGCCGGGAAACTCGGCGGAGACTTCGGTTACCGCGGCGCGCCAAAGTTGCGACACTTCCAGCACGTTGGCCTTGTCGACGCTGGTAACTTTATTGCGGCGTTTGGTGGCTAACTGAAATGCAATGCGAGCTACGCGGACGACCTCGGCTTTTGTGTAACGCATGGTGTTCCACGCCTCGCCGGTGCTTCGATTCCACTCGCGTGGCTGTCCGAAGTAAAGGCCTCCGAGTAACTCGCGGACGAAAAGAATGTCCGCTCCATCGATGATCTCCGGACGCAGGGGGCTGTTGACAGCGAGTTCCTTGAATGCGAAGGCGGGACGGAGATTGGCAAAGCCGCCCAGCGCTGCGCGAATCTGCAGCAGGCCGGCTTCAGGCCGCTTGTCCGGGGCGAGTGAATTGAACTCATTGCCGCCAACCGCGCCCAGCAAAACAGCGTCGGAAGCGAGTGCGGCTTCGAGTGTTTCTGCAGGCAAGGGGGTTCCATCCTGAACAATGGCCACGCCGCCGATGCGCCGGGCCTCGAACTCAAATGTGTGACCGCCCAGGGGTGCCACTTCGCGCAGCACCGCGACTGCTTCGTTGGTGACTTCGGGGCCGATGCCGTCGCCGGCTGTTACCAGAATCTTCAGCTTCATGCTTTCCCTTTTCTTTGAAAAATCAGTTTGTCCAGGTAACTCACGGCGAACAGCAACACAATCCAGATAATAAGCAAGTCCAGAACAAACTCAACCACTAACGGCCAATAAGTCTTGATTGTGACTGCCGGAAGAAACATGCGGCTCGCAAGATGGCCAGGCGCACACACCAAGTCTCGAAACCATTCAGCCTTTGTGTCATTTACCATGAGGCCAAATAGCAGGAGAAACGCAGACGCAAAGCCGGAAATTGCTGTGTGTAATAGAACGCGTAGCCTCATCTTCTCCAATCCTGGCATCTGCCTGAACAGGTGCGGTTCCAGTTTGTAGCGGTCAAGGTCAGTCTAACTCCGACACCGGCTCGCGGCGTTTTTCGCGAATCTGGTCGGGAAGCAGGCCCACCAGATCCTGGTCGTAGATGTTCTTCTTGCGGTCGGCCAGCGCGACAAAACGGTAGTAAGTCTGCTGCAGTTCTTCGCGGGTCAACGTAAAGCCAAGCTGCTCCAACCTATGTCTCAGAGCGGCGCGGCCGGAATGCTTGCCCAGGACCAGGTGGGTTTTGGCAACTCCAACCAGGTTTGGCGTCATGATCTCGTAGCAGAGCGGGTTGGCCAGCATGCCATGCTGATGAATGCCGGATTCGTGAGCAAAGGCGTTGTCGCCCACGATAGCCTTGTTGGGGGATGGCCGGAAGGTGATGATCTGGCCGAGGACCTGGCTCGTCGGATAAAGATTCTCAAGCTTGATGCTGGTTGAAACGCCATAACGATCACCGCGCACATAAAGGGCGGCTGCGATCTCTTCCAGTGCGGCGTTGCCGGCGCGTTCGCCAATGCCGTTGATGGTGCACTCCACCTGGCGCGCGCCGTTGGAGATTGCGGCCAGGGAGTTGGCCACCGCCAGGCCCAGGTCGTCATGGCAGTGCGAGCTCAGCACGATGCCTTGCGTGTCGATGGCCGGGACGCGTTCGCGGACTTCGGCGAACATGCGGCCGTATTCCTCGGGCGTGGAATATCCTACGGTGTCTGGCATGTTGATGGTGGTTGCGCCAGCCTCGACGGCCACGCGAACCATTTCGACCAGGAAGTCGCGATCGGAGCGGGTGGCGTCTTCGGGCGAGAACTCGATATCGTCGACGAAGGTTCGCGCCAGGTGTATGGATTCCGCCGTCTGGTCCAGGGCTTGCTGGCGGCTGATTTTGAGCTTGTATTCCAGATGCAGATCGCTCGAAGCCAGAAAGATATGGATGCGGGCGCGGTCGGCAAAGTGAATGGCGCGCGCCGCCATTTCGATGTCTTCGGTCTTGGCGCGAGCCAGCGATGCAATGCGCGGCTTGCGAATAGCCTGGGTAATGGTGGCAATGGCCGCGAAGTCGCCCTCTGAAGCCATGGCGAAACCGGCCTCGATGATGTCCACTCCCAGGTCTTCCAGGGCATGAGCCATGGTCAGTTTCTCCTGGGTGGTCATGCTGCAGCCGGGCGACTGCTCGCCGTCGCGCAGCGTGGTGTCAAAGAAGACTACATGATTCGGGTGATCTGAGGTCATTTGCCAGCCTGCCGGAGTATCGATCTAAAGTCAACTCTGCAAGTGTCTCGTACCGGGGCTGTATAAGGCAAAGTTATTATTTTTGGGTGGGCGATTAGAAATGCTTATAATCGAGTTGTCAGTTGTAAGTTTTCAGTTGTCAGTTGTCCGGAATCGACGGGTTTCGAGATTTTTCTGTTCAGAGCTAGGGGTCGCCGAATACTGGCGGCGAGCCGCCGATCGGCTGACAACTTACAACTGAAAACTTACAACTGTTCACTGACATGGAACTCAATCAACTAGAAACCTTTTTGGCGGTGGCCGAGGAGCGAAGCTTCTCGAAGGCTGCCGTGCGCCTGCATCGAACGCAGCCGGCGGTGAGCCAGGTGATCCGCAAGCTGGAGGCGTCGATTGGCGAAACGCTGTTTGACCGGGCGGCGCGGGATGGGTCGCTGACGGCGGCCGGGGTGCTGTTGCGCGATTATGCGCTGCGGCTGCTGGCGCTGCGGCGCGAGGCTTCGAGCGCACTGGATGAACTGAAGAGCCTGGAGCGGGGTCATCTGCATTTGGCGGCCAACGAGTATACCTGCATGTATCTGCTGCCCGCGATTGACCAGTTCCGCAAGGAGTTTCCGCATATCAGCGTCGCGGTACACCGAATGCTGGCCTCGCGCATCCCCGAGGAGCTGGCGCTGCGCACGTTTGAGATCGGAGTGATCTCGTTCCGGCCCGATCCGGCGCAGTTCCGCACCATCTCGGTCTATGGAGACAGCCTGGCCTTCATCGTGAGCCCCAACCATCCACTTGCCGGTTCTGAGCGGGTTTCGATCAATGACCTGGGTGAAGAGCTTTTTGTGGCGCACAATGTAACGTCGCCGTTGCGCCGCAAGGTGATTGAGGCGTTCCAGCGCTACCGCACGCCGCTGAATATGGGCATCGAGCTGCCGACAATCGAAGCGATCAAGCGGTTTGTGGCCATGGGCAACGGGGTGGCGCTGGTTCCGCACCTGAGTGTGGCGCGCGAACTGGAGACCGGCGACCTGGTGCGGGTATCGGTAGATGAGTTGGAGATGCGGCGCGTGCTGAGGCTGGTACATCGGCGCCACGCCACGCTTTCCTATGCCGCAAGGGCATTTCTGGGCACGGTGAAGACCATGGCCAAGGCACAGGGACCGCCGTTCTACTACCATGTGGAACGGCCGGGGTGACGGCAAGGGACTATGCGCTGATGCAGATCGATCCCTTCTACACGTGGCTGTCGTCAAACGCGAATGGAATCAGGCCATTTTTTAGCGGAAGCCGGTATTTGTCTGGGTCCTGATGGTGATAGGGCCGGGTGGGAAGATTGATGAAATAGGCATCGTTGTTGCCGATGTTTTTCAGGGCATGGTAAACGCCCCTTGGAATGATCAGCAGCCCGCGCTTGTGGTCGCTCATTACAAATACGTTCAACATCTTGAACGTGGGAGATTCAGGCCGATTGTCAAAGAGCGCAATGCGAAAAACGCCTGACATGACAAACAGCCGATCATCCTGCAATTTGTGCATCACCCATCCTTTGACCTGCCGGGGGCGAATGCCGGCCATGTATACGAAGGCAAGAGGGTCTGAGTGGAGGCCCCATGCCGGATTGTAGATCTCCTGCAACTCCCCGCGTTCGTCTTCCTGGATTGGGCGCTGGTCGATGACAACGCCGGAGATCCTTTGCTTGATCGATTTGCCCTCTGGTGTAACTGTTTGCAAGTCTTTACGCCCAACCGTGCTGGTGGACGGCTTTTTAGACATCCGCGGCTCGTTCATCGCGTTCTCCTTGTTTGCTTTTTCCAAAGTGGGTCAGAGTGCATGGGAATCCATATTCGAGGAGGCACAATCAAGGGCATCGGCTTCAGGTTTTGCTGGCATGATAATTCGCAGGATCAGATTTGGCGTTGAACGATGAGAGGCCTCGAACCGACCAAGCGCGTTGGTCATAGCGTCGGCGCTTCCATTTGAAATAGGTGGAGAGGGGCCAGCGGTCCATTCCGTACAAATCTACCACTCGCCAGCGAACAGCAGTGAGGAACAGTCTCAATGTGGCGCAGATGTCCGGGCTCTCTTTGCGTTCAATCGCTTCGACTGCCATCTGAGTCAGAAGGGACGTGTGGAGATCGCTGGGACAGCGCTGCATTCTTTCAAGGTAGTCCGGCTGTGGAGAGGGGCTGGATCGTGCGTAGACACGCCAAAAGGGCGACGGAAATTTAATGACACTCAGCTGGCCTGTACCCGCAAAGCGAAAGCCGGCCAGATGCACACGCCTCTGGAAAACGAAGTCCACGCCACCTGGCAAGATGCCTGGCAGCGGCCAGAACCCGCACTTCTCTGTAATTGTGCGCCGGTGCAACCATGTTGACGGGGGTGTCCAGCGTTGTGCCAGGGACCGCCTGCTATTCGGCGCGCCTAAGCCTTCAGGGGGACGATCGGGCCCCAGTATTACCGCTACCGCATGGACGAAATCGGCATTGGCCTGCTCGATTTTGGCGACGAGGGTCTCGAGGTGCCACGGAAACCACAGATCGTCGTGGCCGAGATAGGCGATGTATTCTCCGCGTGCGCGCTTCAGGCCTTCGTTGTTGGGGCCGCTTTGAGTGCCAAACCGCTGGGGGAGATTGGTCCAGTTGAATCGCGAATCCTGGAATCCAGCAACCACTTGCTCGCTGTCGTCGGTACAGCAGTCTCCGACCACCCAAACCTCAAAATCAGTGAAGGTCTGATCGCGGACGGAGGCAAGGGCGCACTTGAGTGTGTGGCTGCAATTGTAGGTTGCGATGACTACGGTAACTTTTGGCATGGTCTTAGCCCAATTGAGAATGCAAGGACTTGAAATGTATCGCCGTTTCGGGCAGGCGGTTCACAAGGGCTGCGACAGCCTCAGAAACTGCGGGACTCATTTGCATGGTACATCCTTGCACTTTTACACATCCCGGCGAATTGCTTGAAAACTGAACAAGCAATACTATGCACAAATTCCTTTCCACGGTTGAGGTCGGCGGGTGTAGAAGAACTCCGAGCGATACGGGACGGCAGAACGGAGCGAATTTGGCGCCTAATTCAAGTGGTTGTGGTGGGAAGGCACCCCTTTTGCCCGACGCGCGTCTATAGCAGCAGAACTTTTTTTGTGAGATGGCTTTGACAGTGGTTCACGCAATGGCCGGAGCGGGGACAATCCGGCACGGACCCCCCCTGGCCAGTTACAATGCTGAGAGCGGGGCCCGGACAACAACCGGCGCGCCGGAATTGACAAGCTCGTTGCCAGCCGGACGGTTGCGCAGTGGTGAGGTTCAGGACCGAATGAAGAAGATCGCCTTAATTGCTATCCTGCTGGTTGCAACCGCGGCAGCAGGCCGGGCTCAGGAGAGCCGCCAAGACATAAGTATCAGTGGAATCGGGCTCATTGAGCCGTTCAGAGCATCGCAGACCGACGTTCAGGTCAGCGCGAACTATGCCCTGGGCGCGCTTGCCAGCTACCGCTTCATGTTGACGCCCTCAAGCGCGCTGGAAGCCAACTATGGCATTACCTACCAGAACAAAATCCACTACGTGATCAACAACACCAACCATTACGTGGTGAACACGCGCACCCAGGAAATGTCGGGCGCATATGTTCGCTCCTTCACCTACAAGAAATATAATCCATTTGTTGAAGCCGGGCCGGCCGGATTCATCTTTCTGCCTATTCGTAACATCGGCACCACCTTGCTGGACGCCAAGCAGGAGACGCAGGTTGGCCTCCTTTACGGAGCCGGCTTTGCTTACGAAGTCAGCCCCAGCTTCGATATTCGCGCGGAATACCGCAGTTACGTCACCAAGGTGCCGACCTTCGACGACTCGCAGTTAACTACAAACAAGTGGTACAACGTTTTCGTTCCTACGGTCGGCGTGGCATACCATTTCTAGGGAACAGGGAACAGGGAACAGGGAACAGGGAATGCTCCTACCCGCCTGCGCCGGCACGCTTATTCTCAGTGGTTTTTTTGAATCGAAGATTCTGCCGAGCGGTCGCGCGTTCAGCGAACAGTGAATAGTGAACAGCGGACAGGGAACGCTGAACGCTTTCTTTGTCATCTTCGCCGAAACGGTTTAGTCAGGGTGCTTCTGGAATTGGCGCACCGCTGAAAGCGCAGCTATCCTTCCACGGGAACTGTTCGAAAACGGACATGCAGCGCACAGGCGGACAGAAAATGAAGAAACCGGAAAGTTCCTTCTTGCTGCTAAGTTATTGTTAGGATTATGCTTACCTCAAGAACTTCGTTTGGAACTCCGTGTGCAACGGAGAGTATAATACTCTCATTCCCCAAGAGCAAAGTTTCTATTGGAGACGGTCATGGCCGGTCTGCTTCAGGATGTTCGCTTTGCGTTTCGGCAACTGTGTAGGAATCCCGGATTCACGATAACGGCGACAGCGATGCTGGCGGTCGCCATTTGCGCCAACGGTACCGTCTTCAGTTGGATTGACGGCACGATGCTGCATCCGATTCCGGGTGCGCGGGACCAGGGCGCCTTGGTGAGCGTGATGCGGGGACCGTGGAGCACCTCGCCGTCTCCGCCGTTCTCCTATCTCGATTACCGCGATCTACGGGATCAGAATCGCAGCTTTTCCGGAATCCTTGGATATCACCACGACTGGCTCACGCTGACGGGAGGGCCGAAGCCGGAGCGAATCTACGTGGCAAATGTAACGGCGAATTACTTCGACGTCCTGGGAGTGAGGCCCTTGTACGGACGCTTCTTCCGGCCGGAAGAAGAGACGCAGGGACGGGATGTTCCTTACGTCGTTCTGAGCTTCTCGTTCTGGAAGACGCACTATGGCGGCGACCCTGGAATTGTGGGCAAGTCGCTTGAGATCGCCCGCCACCAAGTGACGGTGATCGGCGTGGCGCCGGAGGGGTTTATCGGCGCGATGCCCGGGCTGCGGCAGGATGCGTGGGTGACGCTCGATCCTTTGGGGACAGGCGGATGGCGGATCACGCAGCGCGGCGCGTACTGGCTGAACGTGATGGGAAGATTGCAGCCGGGAGTGAGCAGGGCGAATGCCACGCAGGATCTCGAGACAATCATGCGGCGCATTGTGATCGCTTATCCCAACGATCATCTGGGCGTGAACACCATCACTCTGGACCCGATGTGGCGCTCACCGTTTGGCGCCAACGGCTACATGGCTGCTTCGCTGCCCATTTTGCTGGCCATCGCCGGCGTGGTGCTTTTGCTGACCTGCGCCAACGTGGCCACGCTAACGCTGGTGCGGTTTGTGTCGCGGCGGCGCGAGATTGCCATCCGCCAGTCGCTGGGCGCGGGGCGGTTGCAAGTAATGCGGCAGATGGCGCTGGAAGGGGTGGTTCTTTCCACCTGCGCCGGAGCGGTAGCGCTGCTGCTAACAACGTGGACTGCGAAGTCGTTCGCGCTATTCATTCCACCGAGCGCGAATCCGATCGCAGTAAACGGGATGGTCGATCCCGGAGTCGTCATCGGAATCGTGGTTCTGGCGGTCGTAGCCAGCGTATTCTGCGGCGCGTTTCCAGCATGGCGGGCTTCTCAGGTGCCCGCCGTCGAGGCGCTGAAAGAAGAATCGGCAAACATCTCCGGCGGTTCACACAACCGGCGTCTGCTCAGCGCCCTGGTGGTGGCGCAGATCGCGCTGTCGCTGTCGCTGCTGGTGAGCTCCGGGCTGTTTCTGCGCACGCTGAGGAACATGGCTCATGCGGACCCGGGATTCGAGCAGGATCATGTGCTGACCGCGTCGGTGGGATTGAATATTGTGGGCTACCCCGAAGACCAGGGGCGGGTGATCCGCGACCGAATTCTCAATCGCGTATCGGCATTGCCGGCAGTGACGGTTGCCTCCCTCACCGACTGGATTCCGCTGAGCCTGAGCCGGAAGACGGTGGATGCGTATCCAGAAGGGTATGCGCCACGCCCACACGAATCGCTGGAGGCGGGAAGGGCGGACGTGTCGCCGCGGTATTTTGAGACCCTGGGCATTCCCATCGTGGAAGGGCGCGATTTCACCGTAAATGACAACGACAAGGTGCCGCGAGTCCTGATCATCGACCAGACGGCCGCAAAGCGCTACTGGCCCGGACAGGATCCGCTGGGAAAAAAACTCGACATATGGGACGGCCTGTTCACTGTGGTGGGTGTGGTGAAGAATTCGAAGCACCTGATGATCAACGAGCGGGCCGAGCCCATGATCTACATGAGCTATTACCAGGACCCTGACTGGGAGTTCATTGTGCAAGTGAAGACGCGGGGCAATCCGGCGGACATGGCTCCGGCGGTGGAGCGGGCGATCAACGAGATCGACGGACAGCTCCCGGTGTTCGATGTGCGCACTATGCGGGAGACCACCGCAATGGCGAGCAGCTTTGTTGTCATTGAAAGCACATTCGCGGGGATTTTCGCGGTGATTGCGCTATTGCTGGCGGCGACGGGGATCTACGGAGTTGTGGCGTACCGCACCCGGTTGCGCACCCACGAGATCGGGATCCGCGTAGCCCTTGGCGCTTCGCGCGCCGACGTGCTGCGGCTGGTGCTGGGGCAGGGCCTTTGGCTGACGGTAATCGGGCTGACGCTAGGGCTCGTCGCGTCGTTTGGACTGACGCGCTTCATCTCCAGCTTGCTTTACGGGGTGAACGCCAACGATCCATTGACGGTGTTCGCCGTGGTCGTTGTGCTGGGAGCGATGTCTCTGGTTGCCTGCTACCTTCCGGCGCATCGAGCCGTGCGCGCCGATCCGGTGGCCTCCATACGCGAGCTGTAGGAAGCAATCTTCTTTGACGGCGGTGCCGCATCAAGTGCTCTTGGCTTCCTTGTAGCTCCCTAGTTCCTTGACCATGGCGCAGTGGGGCTGGAGCGCCTCGATGGCGCGCAAGCCCTCCTCCGGGGATTGGATCTGGCAATCCACGAAGAAGATGTACTCCCATGGCTTGCCGTGGACCGGGCGCGACTCGATTTTGGTAAGGTTGGTTCCAATTGAGGAGAGCTCGGTGAGGGCCGCAACCAGGGAGCCGGGGCGATTCTCGACGGAGAACGACACGCTGATCTTGTTGGCAAGCGGATCGGTAACAGCGTCCGTGGTGCGGCGGACGAGAAAAAAGCGGGTAAAGTTCTCCGGGTTATCCTCAATGCCGGCCTGCAGAATCTGCGCGCCATAGTAGTGGGCGGCGGCCTCGCTGGCAATTGCCGCGGCGTGGCGATCGCGCAACTCCACCAGTTGCTTCACGCTGCCGGCGGTGTCGTAGAAGGCGAACGATTCCATGCGGGGGTGCTGGGCCAGAAATCGCCTGCACTGCGCCAGCGCGACGGGATGCGAGAAGACGCGGTCGATTTGCGCAGTCTGAGTTCCGGAGATGGCGATGAGATTGTGGCGGATGCGCAACAGGGTCTCGCGCGTCACCTTCACATCGTGGGTGAGCAGCAGATCGAAGTGCTCAGCTACCGAGCCTGCAAGGCTGTTTTCGATGGGAATGACAGCGGCTTCGACGGTGCCGTTGGAGAGGGCCGTAAAAGCATCCGCCGAGAGCGAAAAAGGAACGATCACCGCGTCTGCCACTAGTTTCATGGCCGCTTCGTGGCTGAACGAGCCGGGTTCTCCCTGAATGGCTATCTTCATTCCTGTGCCTGGTTCTCCTGGATTTGCGCCGGGTGCGGCGGTTAGGGAGATGCTTTGCTTAGGTTGCTTTCTCGCACCA
>Ga0302197_10004963_pt1 | contig 11523 bp, 6 predicted proteins | sample II_Bog_N2_1_FD_193526 | JGI IMG/M metagenome (GOLD analysis project Ga0302197, IMG submission 193526) | Peat permafrost microbial communities from Stordalen Mire near Abisko, Sweden - II_Bog_N2_1 | ecosystem: Environmental > Terrestrial > Soil > Wetlands > Peat | place: Sweden: Abisko, Stordalen...
TTTCAGGCAGTACTTTGTTGCGGTATTTTGGCCTGTCTGCGCGGGGTTGTTGCGGACCGCCGCGGAGACCTATCGGACGGTCTGCGGATTTTGGAGCTGTGCTGGCTCCTGGTTGAGCGCAGCAGCGGTTGCATTGATCGGAGCAGGTGTGTCTGTGCATGCCATTGCGTCAGGCTTCGAGCAGTTTTTGTCGCGCCTATAGCGGCTCATTCCCTGATATACCGCTTTGCGAATTCGATTCATAACGCCCACAGGTTCCTGCTCCGGAAGCGCATGCCACGGATTGAACGAGAGGTTTTCGCAGACCCCATTCATCTCCGCAGTGTTGTTGTCGGCAACTTGATTGAGAGTGAGACGGCCAACCGGAATGAATGGAGACGCTTTCTCATTCCATTCCACCGTGGTGTCCTCGATGGGCATATTCTTCTCCGGTATTTGTGGCTGGATCAGGAAGTCGAAACAGGGGCTGCCGGATTTGAGTTGGTTGGACAGTTCGTCTCTCAGGTAATCGCGATAGGCGTCTGAATCGAGGCTGAACTCGCCGACTCGCGCAAACGGCAACCGCACATCCCGCCAAAGAAGAGAGAAGAATCCCGGCTTTGAAGCGTAAGCGGGACGCTTGGGCCTGTTTGCCGGGCAAGGCCGAACGCTGAACTTCACGTATTGGCGTGGACCAAGCTTGTAAGCAGACAGGCTGTAATACTGCTCGGTAACCAGGCTGTCAGGCCGCGGCTTGAAGGAGGATGTTGCCAGCGATACCTCACGCGTGTGCCAGGTCCATGGCTTCAACAAGGAAGGAATAAAGTAGCTCATCGGGCCGCCTTCCCCGAGCGCTTTACTGAATGCCGCGTATTCCTGAATGGTCCGTATGAAAAACACCTTGCTGTTGATCATCACGAAGTCCTGTGTCCTGGTTTCGGGCGGGGGCGGCGAAGTTTTATCGTTGCCTCCTGAACTTTGCCGCTGTTGTTGTTCCTGGGCAATTTCACGAGCTTGCTCATCTTTGACGACATCCAGGAGGCCTTTCTCTGGAGGCGCCGGAAATCCGTCTGCATCCATCAGAAGCTTCACCGCAAAGCCGCGCGCATCAGGAACTCCGTCTGAGTTCAACTGCGGCTTTCCGCTGGAAAAGCGAACGATGGCACGGTAGGTCGCTCCTGGGTGAGAGAACACGCCGAACGCTAATTGCGACGGCACATCATCCTGCACTTGAAAAGTACTGTAGATGCACCCGTGGCTCTTTGCATGAACATCGCGCCGATAGGCCGATGTACTGAATCCAGGCGCCTTCTGCGAGTCGGTGATCCGATTCCCCTTCGCATCGAGCGCCGTGTCCGGGACGTCGGATGGATTCAGGTTTGGTCCTGCGGAACTCGAGCCTTGAGGATGCACTTGCCGCTGCCACGCTTGCCTCTGTTTCTCATCGGTGGATGCATCGAGCAGTTTCTTCCGGCTGATCATGGAAAGATCGATTGCGGATCCCACGATCTGCGCAGTGTAAACATCCTCGTCTTTGCCGATCTGTTCTCCCATGGGGGCATTTCTCGGGGCGCGGTCCGCAATGCAGTAGGACCAGGCAAAGCCTCCCAGCACGTAGACCACGGCTGCGAGTGCGAGGAGGACGAACCAGCGAGACATCTCGAGCAAAAATCTCATATTTTGAAGACTCGAAATCGGGGTTTGGCCGGGACATCCCGGACTGTTTCTGTCATTGGTGATTCTCTTTGCCTGGTTGCGCACTACTCGGTGGGGCCACGCAGTTTGAAAGCGATTCCATGCACGTTGGGAAATCGTCGTTCTTCATGAATTTCAGGTACTCGATGATTGCCCATCGCTGCTCGTCGGTGAGTTCCGGTCCGATGACACCAGACGAAGCCTGTCCGCGATAGCCTGCCCTGAACTCGTGGCCGGCGTTGGAATTCCCTGTCTTCGTGGTATCGAACAAAAATGCCGCAGGGTCGGCAGGGTCTGTAACCAGGCCAACTTTTACAGGATCGAATGTGCGCCCTTTTACGTAGAAGGTCTTGCTGCGCTGATTCGCCGGCAGCAGCAGTTCGTAGAGGTTGGGGACGGAACCATTATGCAGAAAAGGCGCCGTGGCCCAGATACCTTCGAGCGGCCGAGCCCTGTATACCGCTTCCACGCGCGGCGTGTCGAGTTGCCCGAAACCGTCCAGTTTTTCCCGGCGACAGGTGCCCGGATCCGAGTCCTGACTCGCACCCACAGCTTTCTTCAACCCATTCGGGTTGGACCTATCCGCAGCGCGCTGAATGGCCTCCAGCGTGGCATCGCAGTATTTATCTTCAACATCCATATCAATGTATGCGCGATTGCGGATGAGGGCGATGATGTAGTTCAGGCCTTCCCCGTTCGACACACTCGATAGGTCCATGGAGGCAAGCTTTTGATCGGCATAGACATTTTCAGGTTGCAGCGAACCATGGGAGAAACAGGCCTGTGCGGTAGCAGACAGCATTGCCGCCTTGTCGTCAGCCGTCTGTCCGTCTTCTGCCGACGTGTCGATCGCGCTCGATTGCCCAGGCCCTTTGAGGCTATCCAGAAAGTCCGATGCACTCTTGAAGTTCTTGGTCACATCCTGGCAGTGAATGCCCATTTTTCTGCGGTCGTCGAATACCTGCTTGCGCAAGAAGCGCTTCCGATAATATTCGCTCAAGATTCCGCGGATCTCTTCCGGATTGAGGTGCATTGCATTCAGGTCGTATCGATTGCTGAAGAAGTTGTAGGCGGAGGTCGGGTCGGTGCCGATCACCTGAATCGGAATTGTCCTTAGGCGCCAGTGATCCACCCTCTCTTTGAGTGGCGCTTCCATCGCCCTCTGGGCCTCTGACGCATAGACAACTCCGTGGCAGCGATAGCAAAGCTGTTTGAATAGAGCCCTGCCCTCGTTGTAGCGGCCATCGTTCCTGCTGCCGAAGAGTTCCTCGTTCCATTGCGGCGGCCGCAGCGATCGCAACGCCTCCTCGATCTTGACCAGGCTAGCAATCCGCGCAGACGTATGGAAATCCACTGAGGAATCGATGGGTTTGTCGTATGCGTCTACCAGGTCATACTGCGCGCCGGTGCCGAGCGATTGCCCAATGTTGCGCGCCAATGGTTGTGCCACCGAAGCGGTGTACTGAACCCAGTCGAATTTCCAAATGTCCCAAAGAGGGGGATAACTAACGGGCGCATTTGCGACGTGATAATTCTTGGAGACGAGGTTTGTGGCGAAAACATTGTTCGCAATGCGCCCCAGCGCATCCGTGCGACCGTACCCCTCCTCTTCGGGATAGAGGTGAAGCCGCTTCTCGAGCAGTGTCTGCGCGGCCAAATCGTAAATCACCACGCCCACATCGCGACGCAGGCGCAAATCTTCGCTGAGGTTATATTGATCGCGCAGAACATTGTGTGCAAAGCGATGCCACTTGAACGGATTCAATTCGGTCGCAACCATGGAGGCCATCACATCCACGCCGAAGCTGCCTGGCTTGGTGGAGGTAACGTCATGCATCGCCTGGCCGCCGTCAATACGAACGGCAATGCGTTTGTTGTTCTTGACCACCTGCAGTTCCCCGGTGTGGCAGGCGGCGCAGGTCAGGTCCAGCATCATGGTGGCGGACCGTGTGTCCCACGACTTCGCAAATCCAATCGGCAGGGTGTCTGGATTCTTGTCGGTACTTTGCCGGTCCACGATAAACCCGTAGCCTCGCATGTATTGGGAGTCGCTGAATCGGTCCGTTTTCCATGGGCGTTCGAGATTGACGAACCAGTCGTAATGGATATTTTTTACGAATGCTCCTTGAGGGGTGTAGTAGAAACGCAATCGGTCTTCACTGGTTCCACTCAATCCCCAGCCCTGCTCCTGGAATACGAACTGATCCACCGGAAGCGGCTTGGGCGCCTGCTGCTCGATCCAGTAAAAACCTCCGCAATAGAGCACAACAAGAATCAGGATGACGATTGCGGCATTTCGAAGAACTGCGGGGCGGATGAGGAAGGCGCCTGCCCTGCGGAGCATGGAGTAAATCGCGAGCCCCATGGCAACAAGCCAGCGCCAAAAGCGTCTCGCCACCGAAACCAATGGAAGAATTGCTGGAAACACGAAACCGGGGATTGAAATGACCAAGCGCCACAGCCATACAAGTGGTTGTCGCAATCGTAGTTGCACTTTTTTCTCCTCGGGATCGGCCGCTGAATGTCGATTCAACCTAGTGTGTGAACGCGGGAGGCAATCCGGGGATCCGCATTTGGCAACTAAGAATGCGGCCCGTCCCTCCGCAAGTGATGAAAGCTGTTTTCCGGTCCGCGCCTCCGAAACAGATGTTGGAAGGAAGCGGCTCTGGAAAGTCTTTGGGAAGTTCGATAAATTCGAGAGTCTCGCCCGCTGGGGAAATTACCGCTATGCCACCTGGCACAAGTGGATTATTTCCTTCCGGCAACATGGTGGCAACATAGACGTTTCCTTCTTCATCGAGCCGGAGCGAGTCGAGTATGCCCGCCTTGTAAATCGCTCCACTCAGGATGCGCGAGCCGTCGTCGATCGGAGGTTGGGACTTGATCTCGCCCGGACCGGAGAGATCCCAGTACACTACCCACCTGTTATACGTCTCCGAGACATACAGCTTGTCCCCTGCCGGCGATAATCCGATGCCATTGGGCGCGGAACGTTCCGGGATGACAGCTTTCGGTGTGCGACTGCCTTTCGGCACGTAGTAAACCGCTGTGATTTCTCGGGATTGCTCCGTGGCATTTCCCCAATCGGTAAACCAGAAGCCGCCCTGCGAATCGAAGATGATGTCGTCCGGTGAACTGATCCTTTGAGCCGTGCCGTTCGAACTCGCAGGCTGAACGGAATCCGGTGCGCACCAGATCTCAACTTCCCGGGTGTCGAGATGTACGCGCTGAATATAGCCGCCGGCGTATTTGCTGGAAGCCCCCATAACTATGTTCAGCGTGTGGCTGGTTCCTTTTCCGGGCAAGTTCATCTGGAGGAATTGCTTGCCTCCGTTATTGCAGATGTAGACGCACCCGTCGGGTCCCAAGGCCGCGCCGTTTGGACCCGAATCCAGCTTTCCGCTCGGATCGTTCAGATCGATCGTGTCTTCCAGTTGATACGACCCTTTCGCATCGGGTCGGAAACGGAGAAGCGTCTTTGCCTTGATGTCGACGACGGCGAGACTTCCGTCGGACAGCCATAACGGGCTCTCCGGGTATCCAAGCCCCGACACGATTTCGGTGAAGTCAGAAGTACGGAACGACATGAGAGTCTTCTCCAGGATGTGTTCGGCCCAACGCAGCTTGACTTCGACTGCTAGAGAATTCCTAGAGCTCGCGTTTGGGCGCAGAGCTGTTCGACGTGTTCCTTCTTGCCGCAACTCACTAAGGCAAACTGTTCGAAGAAAGAGATGGTGAACCCAGGATTGTAGGACCGTACTGTGGCGAGCACCTGACGTGCCTCCTCCGTCCTGCCGGTACGGCACAGCGCTTCGCTCAGGAAGATGTGATTGTGCACGAACCCAGGCTGCAATTCGACAGCACGCCGAGCACTTTCGACGGCAATATCGAACTCCTCGATTCGCAGCGAGGTGATTGCAAGGAACTGATGCCAGTACGCCAGGGACGGATGATCCGGGGCATCGGCTAAGAGGCGCTTGAGAATCATCGAACTTTCTTTCATCTCCGCGGGTCCTCCGCAGGCGCCCAGGATCAGGCCGAGATAGCCCCAGGAAACGAGGTCGTAAGGGGCGATGCGAGTCGCACGCCGAAGGAGCGACGTTGCCCGTTCTGCATACCCTGTGTGGAGGAGGACGATCGAAGTTGGCGCAAGAACTTCCACGTCCTGCGGAGCCAGTTCAATAGCGCGATTCGCGGTCTTCAGCGATTCTTCAGTATCTGCCTCGGGAGTCGGGGAGATCGAGTGGATGACACTTTGGATCAAATACAAGGAAAGGCTTGCCAACGCCTTTGAATAGTCAGGATCAAGAGCCACGGCACGCCGGCACATCGCAATAGCGGTGCGAACCCCTTCAACGCTGAATTCGTAATTCCATATGTGATACGCCTTCCGCAACAGCCCCCATGCATCAAGATTGTCGGTCGGAGTATGGAACGCAAAATCCGTTGAAGACCGAATAAGTTCGCCGCCTAGCGACTTAACGATCGAGCGCGCGATATCTTCCTGAACGTCGAAGATGTCGGAGCTCAGGCGGTCGTAGTTACGTGTCCAGCTTACCGATTCCGTCGTTGCGTCGATGAGTTCGGCGCTCACACGGATGCGATCGTTCGCGCGGCGAAGTGATCCAGTCACGATGTAGCGAGTCCTGAGAGCTCGCGCAGCGGCCACGGCATCGGCGGTACGCTCGTGTTCGCGATAAGCTGCCACTTGCGGCGCCACGCGCAATCCAGGGAGGCCGGTAAGTGCGCTAGTGACTTCCGATGCAATGCCTCCGGCCAGGAGGCTGTCCGCGGGATCCTGAGATAAGCTCCGGAATGGCAGTACAGCGATGGAGGTGCTCTCGCTGCCTGCGGGCGGCGGAATTGCCATGCGGCTGGATGAGCTTCCTTGACTTCCCGTCGAGGTGCTTTGTGCACCACCAGACTGGACGCGGATCAGCTCGTCGAGCAACTCATCCATGCTCTGATAACGCTCGGCAGGATCCTTCTGCAGCCCCTTTTGCGCGATCGCGTCAAGCCAGGAGAATTCGGCTCGGATCATGGAAGGAAGAGTAGGTTCTTCAGAAATCAATGAGTGCAACAGCGCGGCGCCGTTGGCCCCTGAAAATGGCAACCTGCCCGTGAGCATTTCGTAAAGCAAAACAGTGAGACTGAAGATATCGGCTCGATGATCCACATCTTCGCCCCTGAGCATTTCCGGCGCTATATATGCAGGTGTCCCGACAATTCCGGAAAAGAAATTCGGGGGCGCTGTCTCGTCGTCAGTACTGGACCGCCTCGCCACCGAAAGGCCAAAATCGACGACCTTCGCCCGTCCGTCGGACGTAAGCATAATATTGTTCGGCTTGATGTCAAGATGGATGATTCCAGCCCGGTGCGCCGCGCGCAATGCCTGGCTTATCTCGACGGAGAGGCGAATTGCGTCTCCCGGATCGATGCCCTTGGGTATTGCCTCTTTGAGCGACGCACCGTCGATGTATTCCATGACAATGCAATCCACCCCCTCGTGTTCAAGAACGTCGTATATGGTCACAATCCCGGGATGATTGAGCGAGGACGCCAACTGTGCCTCGCGGAAGAACGAAGCGCGCGTGCCCGGTGAAAGGGATGTCGGACGAATGATTTTCAACGCGACGTTGCGCAGAAGGCGAGAATCATGGGCGCGATACACGATACCCATGCCGCCTTTTCCCAACTCAGCGTCAAGGCGGTAGGGTCCGACGGACTCATTGATCCCTATCACTGATGGGGAAGTACCTCCGCAGGGAAGATCAGGCGATTTTGGGGTACCCGATGTCACTCATAGCTAACATGTTATGTACGATAAAGTCAAGAACCGGGGCGGGGGAGTGCTGCACGAAAGAGACTTCATTTGCTTATTTCGCTGTGCACGAATTGATCGTGGTTCTGGAGAATTGGCAAAATTCGCTTCGCTGTAAACCACTGATAGCGCATCAGCGGATACAGTTTCGCCCCTGCACCTAACTGCCGGGGACGGCCAGTTGTGCGCACTGACACCTGAGAAGATTCAATTCTCAGAAGCCAATGACCAACCTTCATCGAGCGCAGGCGCCAGAGTGATCTTGGAGCGGAGAATTCGTAATCTCGTCACATCGGATAGCTTTCCGTTTTCAGATGTCGGGGCTAGCTCCGCCAAATCGCGTTCCAAGGCATTGGCCGAATTTTTGCTTTTAGTTCTCACCCGATTGCGATGCAAAGGAGTGTCTTCGGCGGGAAGAACGAATAATTCAGTTTCTCGGTTTCGTTGGCATTTCTGCTGATACAAGGCCTCAGCTTGAGAGATGTATTATTGGGGGTATTTTCAAAAGACTTGCACGTAACTCCTTTATCAGGAGACAATTCGGCTCCCTCCCTCTCCGCCAGAAACCATCCCAGGGTTGTCGGTCCAAGTTCAGCCGGCGCTCCATAGATTTAGCGCATGCGAAAATCCTGGGGCATATAGCGCCACGCCATAACTCAACGTGTCGCCGTCTACGCAGGCGGCATCGTTCTGGTGGTCGCCATCGCTTGGCAGCCGGGTGCGAGGTCCGGTCTTCGAATCCCAAAGGACGCCCGGGTTACCTTCATCGCCTGGTCCGAACGCGTTGCCCAGCACCGTGGTGCGCTGGTTGCGCAGACCGTCTTTTCGGTGGTCGTTTGCGGTGTACCACTTGCCGCGCTCGAGCAGCACGACGGTGAGGCCCGCAGCCGACAGTTCCTTGGCAACAACCCCTCCGGCCGCGCCGGCACCCACCACTACCGCTTTCACTCTCTTATGAATCGGCGCCCTTTCTCTCGTCGTACTGCGCGCGTCCGCGAAGCGGTGGTGCCGCTATGCCAACCATGCGCCAGCTCGCGGCGTTTCGATTGCCGCCCTGACGCGGCGCGCCATAGTAGCCCTCGAGTGCGTGGCTGAGCACGAGATTAAAGAATCTCGGGCACTGCTGCGAAAGGTCGATCACAGCTGGGGTCTGTTGTGGCGCGGCAACGCATCGCAGCGCCCTCGGAAACGAAATCTGCAGAAGCGAGCTTAGGAAGCTGGCCTTATTCCGTTTGTTGTTTGGCCCGACTTTCGAAGAGCGCGTGAAAGGATGCAAATAAATGTGCAACTTGAGCCAACTAATTCCGTATTTCGCGAACAGAGAAAGCCCACCGATTGCTGCCAAAAAACAATCTCCCGCTGGCGCTTTCACGCCAGCGGGAGATTTTGAATTTAAACTGCAGTCGAATTCAGATGCAGACTGCCTGCGGTACTAGAACACGTACTTTGCGGCGAGTTGGAAGAAGCGCGCATCGGGCGTGTAGTTCTGGAACGACTGAGGGTTCGTGATCTGACCAGCGGTCGCGTCAAGATTCTCGTCGCCGGGCTGGCCTAAGGACGGTGTGTTGAACAGGTTGAAGGCGTCCGCGCGGAACTGCACATATTGGCCGCGGAAGGTTTTGAAGTTCTTGAACAATGACATGTTGGCGCGCTGATATCCAGGCCCATGGATCTGGTTTGCCTTTCCACCGGCATATTCAATGGCACTGGCTTCGTCAGTCAGGAGGACACCGGGAGCAATACTACTCCCCGGCTTCGGATCGACGAACGCGCAAGGGTTATACCAGTTTGTTCTGTTATGGACCGAGGCCGGGCACGGTACACCTTGCATGTCAATATTCGCGGCAAGTGGGGTGCCACCGCCCTTGAACGGATCGCCAACCCGGATTGCATTAACCTGCAGAAGGCCGGAGGCCGACTGGAATCCATTGCCGCCCGTACCAACCGTGAAGGGAATGCCCGTTTGCGCTTGCCAAGTGGCGCTCGCCGACCAGCCGCCGACAAGATATTCCAATACGCCGCCCTGGTGCAGGTATCTCCTGCCCTCGCCGAATGGCAAATCGTAATTGCCGTTAAACGTGAAGCGGTGACGGACGTCGTAGTTGGAGTTTGTCATCTCGTCTTTGAATGGAATGAGGTTCGTATTGCGATAGCCAGGTCCTCCTCCAATTCCAGGGTTTTCAGCGTTGTCCTCGGCATGAGAATACGTATACGACGCGAGGAAACTCGTCCCGTTTGAATAGCGCTTCTCGAGCTTTGCCTGCAACGAGTTATACATGCTTTCGCCGATCCAGATCTCCATCGCGTTCTCAGTGGATATGCCGGGGAAGGCTACCGAGCCTTGTTCACCGCTGGGATTGCTATTGCTGGATATAGCAAGAGCCGCGAGGGGTTGAGTGCCCGCGAACGTGTGCCTTGAGTTGTTTCCGACATAAGCAATGGAAGCGACCAGGTTCGGCATCAGTTCGCGCTCGATCGTCAAGTTGAAGCTTTGGGTGTAGGGTGTCTTGATGTTGGTTTGAGACATGGCGATGGCGCTGGCACTGGCGAAGTTGGCCAGGCCGCCATTGGCAAAGTAGAGCGACCCTCCGGCCTCGAGAGATCTTGGATACGGGTAAGGAGAAAATCCAGCCGGTTGATTGGCCCCAGGATGCGCGCCAATTGTCGGCGTTTGACCACTCGAGACGTCCAGATCCGGGGTGCCGTTGGATGGGCATTCGCTGTTGATGTTGAAGGCGCCCGTCCGAGTGGATGGATAGCAGCCGCCATACTGGACTACATACTGGTTGTCCATGACCACTTGATAGGAGAACGGATAGTTGGTTTCGAGTTCGGCGCCTCCAGGAGCTTCAATGGCTCCGTAGAACAGGCCGTAGGCTGCGCGCACGACCGTCTTGTTATCGTACTGATAGGCAAGCCCGATACGGGGGGCAAAGTTGTAATGCTGAACGCTCACCAAGGAGTTCTGGTTGGAGGTGGCGTAATTGAGCGCAATGTGGTCGCTCGTCAGCAAACTCTGAAAATTTGCTGAAAGAGGAGCGGCGGCAGAAACCTTGGTCGGCATGACCCACTGTGCGACGCCGGTAGCCGATGACCCGGACGTTCCCGCGCCCAATGCGGTTTCGCTTTCGGATGAGATAACGAGGTTGGCTAGCGCGCCGCCCTTGTTGCTGGCTGGCTGAATAAAGTCGTACCTCAGGCCCAGGTTCGCGGTCAACTTGGAATTGACTTTCCAGTCATCCTGAAAGTAAGCGGCGCGATAGTTGCGATAGTACTGAGTGTTCCAGCCCGGAGAGAGGCCGATATTGCCCATATTGTCTGTCAACAGGTCGGCAATGCCCAGGTTGGTCAGCGATGTTTCAGTGCGACTAGCGTTGAATTTCGCGTCGTATTGGCCGTTCATGTTATATCTGCCGCGCGGATACTGGGACTGCGCGAAGGAGGTGCGGATCGATTGAAGCTCGATGCCGAACTTGAAGGAGTGGCTGCCATGAACCTTGGTTACGTTGTCGAGAACCTGGTAAACGTTTTGCCGTTCGACGGACGGAGTGTCAGTGGGCGAACCGGCATAGCTTAGCCTGCGCGCTCCGCCCGGTAACATGAACGGGGTGCCACCGTTGGGGCCGGCAAATCCGGTAAAGGGCACGCCTCCCATCCCTGGAATCAGAGTGCTGGCCGGGGTGTTGGCGTTCTCCTGACCGATCACGTAGTGGCCCCAGTTATATCCGAAGCGGAATTCATTGATGAGGTTGGGGTTGAAGATGTGAGTTTCGCTCATCATGAAATTCTCCGCCATGTTGAGAGTGAGCGCGGCGGATACCCCATTTGACGGCAGGTAATAGCCGCCGTCGAGAACCGGGCCAAGCGGAGGATCAGCGGCAATTTGACCATGCGTATAGCTGTAGCGCGCGTAAGCCTGGTCCTTGGCGCTCATGTCCCAGTCCAAACGCTGGTCCCATTGCCAGGTGTTGTCATGGATTGGATCGTTCAACGAGTAATTGTTATACAAGAGCCGGCTGCCCGGAGCA
>Ga0302197_10004969_pt1 | contig 11515 bp, 9 predicted proteins | sample II_Bog_N2_1_FD_193526 | JGI IMG/M metagenome (GOLD analysis project Ga0302197, IMG submission 193526) | Peat permafrost microbial communities from Stordalen Mire near Abisko, Sweden - II_Bog_N2_1 | ecosystem: Environmental > Terrestrial > Soil > Wetlands > Peat | place: Sweden: Abisko, Stordalen...
AACTCAAAAATCCAAAGCATCAAATCCGCCGCACGCGGCTTCCGCAACTTCAAAAACTACCGCACGCGCATTCTGTTCTTCTGTGGAAAGCTTGATCTCTATCCACTATGAACCGCGATGGACGAAATCTTTTAATGGTCGGCTTGCTACTTCCATCTTTACCGAAATGCACACGATGTTCGCGCTTCAGCCGCTCAAATGAATCTTTTGTATATGCCCAGCATCTGCCTTTTGCTGGCATCACTTCGCGGCCCGATGGCGTGGTAATGGGATAAAGGTTCGACGAAACCCCTGTTTTTGCGAACTGCTTGCCACGCTGACCCGTTGTCAGGCTGATTGTAAAATCTCCGGGAAACCAAGGCCCACGACCATACTTTTGACCGTTTGCATCAATCCCATCAAATTCATCTGATTGCTTATAAATCGCGTTTTGCTCGCCTGTTCGCGCGAGTTTCGCGGGTCTCCAGACTTCTTTGTTCTTCGCGAATACCAAAACATGGTCATGTGAATCCGATAACCATGTTGAATTTGATTGTGATGATGATTTCTTTTCCCAAATTACGTTGGCAACAAAATTCTGGCGTCCAAAAATCTCGTCGCAAAGTATCTTTAGGTAATGGCATTCGTTGTCATCAATCGTGATCCATATAGCTCCATCCTCGGAAAGCATTTTTCGAAGAAGGTCCAGTCGATCACGCATTAACGAAAGCCAAATTGAATGTTCAATTCCGTCATCATAATGACTAAACGCGCTGCCGGTGTTGTAAGGCGGGTCAATGAAGATGCACTTAATTTTGCCGGTGAATTCCTGTTCCAGCGCTTTGAGGGCGAGCAAATTGTCGCCAAAGATAAGCCGGTTATCGAACCGGTCATTGTCCGTGACGCGGTGCTTGGCGTGATAGGATTTTTCCGGGTCTTCAAGCAAGATGCGAGGCTCCAACCGGGGGCGGTTTTCCTTTCCGATCCACGTCAATTCAAGTTTTTGTTTTTTTGAACTCATGGTCAGGAAAGTGCCGGAAAAATAACCGCAGAGAACGCTAAGGACGCAGAGAATAAATGGCTACGATACATGGCTGTCAGGGGAATGATTGGATACACGCTTGCCAGACGGCCGGATGTTGCTGGCGCAGACTGACAAATGGTTCCACGTTCTGCCCGGTGCCGGTAAAATACCAGCCGAGCATCCCGTGATCATCCGCTTCATGCAACGCTTGCACGAGTGCGGTTGCATCGGGGGCCGGTTCCTGGAGAGCGGCTTCGACCCGGGATTCCAAGCGCCGATGGCTATGCTGGTAACTGGCCGCCAAAGCTTCGCGGCGATCGAGATGAAGGGCTTTGACGGTCTCCGTGCCTTTGGCCAGCCAATCATTGGTGGCCGTGTCAAACCGGGCGACGATGTTGCCAGTGGCGGGATCAAAATCGAGAAATTGCCACGGATCTTCAGCCGTTGGGTCAACTAAAAGCGGCAGGTTATTTGCCAGCGGGATGTCATCGCCTTTGAAGCGGCCGCATTCCGTGCAGCAAAGGAGCATATTTGGCCAACGGAACATCCGTTCCGGGTAAGGTTTTTTGGGCCAAAAATGCTCGATGTCGGTGCCGTGCGAGTCGCCGCAATACATGCAACGCTGGCGGTTGCCGGCCATCGTCTGAAGCACACCGAGGGCAGCTTTGACTGGAATTGTCTGCCGGGCGGATTTCCAAGTGGCCTCGACGTTCAAGGTGCCGGCCGCTTTTTTTTTGTTGGCGGCAGACTGTTTCCGATTGAGCGCTTTTACGGTCTCCGCCGTCAAAGCGAGGCGCTTGATTTTCCGCATGGCTCAAGTTTCCACTTCGGGAGCGGCAAAGAGTTGGAGTTGTTGGGCGCGATTTTTTTCGTCCGGTGTCAGTTTGCCGCCGGCGCGTTTCTTGGCCTCCAGTTTCGCGAGTTCGGCGCGGCCCTCGACCGCGCGGGGCGAACGAGTATTTTCCAAACCGAAGGCAGCCGAGAGGAGAATGGTATCCGGTCGGGAGGCGATTACCTGTTTATACTCTTCACCGGAAAGGGGACGAGGCTTGGCTCCGCTACCAGGTTCCGGGAGCACAAAAAAGCCGTTGGGATCCGCCGCCTGACAGACCAACGGGCTGTGAGTGGTGACGAGAAACTGGATGTTGGGAAAATGTTGCTTGAGCCAGAAACCAATTGTCCGCTGCCACTCCGGGTGCAAGTGGGCGTCAATTTCATCAATCAAAACCACACCGCTGCGCTTGATCACGGTTTTACCTTCCGCGTTTTTCTCGGTCAGGCCCTCCAGCCCATAAGTGCTGATCAAGTGTCTTAAAATATCGGCCAGCAAAGCGGCGGCGGCGCGGTAGCCATCGCTCATTTCGCCCCAAGCCAGTTGCACGCCGTTCCGATCTTTCAGCCACAAGCCATCCGAATCCACCCGATCCACGGTAATCCGATTGGGCATCAAATCATCCCGCAAAAGTTCCAAGACGAGCGCGAGTTGTTCGGCCTCGGCGTGCTTGTTTTCCAGTTTCTTGTGATCGAGCAACCGCAACCATTGATCCACTTCGGCCAGCGAAGCCGCCTCTTGAAACATGGTGACGAATCGCCCAGTGGTGGGTGAAACCATTTGCCGGGTGGCTTCAGGAGACGCGCCGAACACGCGACGAAACGGACCATAGCCGCAGGAGAACCAACCAGTCGCATCGAGCGACCAAATGGTGCGGTCGGGGGTCTGGTAGGTTTTTGGTTTTCCGGGCGGGATAGTTGATTGAACGGTGGTTTCTTTGCCGCCGTTCTTAAGCACAATCTTGGCGGGAAAAGGTTCGGAAGATGATTTTCGGCCTGAATCCGTAAGGGCGTCATCTTCTTCGCTCCGCACGATTTCCAGTTGAATGGAAGATTCCTCGGGCGCGGAACCATCACGAATCCAGCGGTGGAAACTGGTTTGCAGTGACCGCGCCGTGCTTTTTTCGAGAAGCCCGACGGCGATTGCTTTGAGAAGCGTGCTCTTGCCGGAACCGTTGTCGCCCGTGAACACCGTCCAACCCGCGTATTTGCCATCCGGGCGGGCGAGATCAAAATCGAGCGTCTCGAAACCGCGAATGTTTCGGAGTGTGACTTTGTGAATATACATAAGAAATTTATATCAGAGTTGAGTTTGGATTCCAATAATTCCAGTTTTCCGCCGGTCTTTCTTTTGGCGTTTTTTGGTCGTCATGTTTCCCGCCGGTCGGTTTCGTTCTGGTCGTTGTAAATCGAGTCGTCAACGTCGTGGTCAAACGCCTCCGGGTCGGTCATTTCCGGCAGGTGGATAATATGCTCGACGGCGTCATCTTTGGTGTCCGTGAATTCGGCAATCTGCTCCGCAAAATCGTCCACGAATTCGTCGAGCCAGTCATATTTGATATGCTCGCGAGTTTCGACCAGCTTGCCAAGCCATTCCCAAATTGTCGGGACAGCACTGACGCCGAATTCGTAACCGGCGCGCAAAACGTAACGCACCGCCATGCGGTTCACTTCCAAATCCTCGTTGGAATAAATCTTGATGGCAAAATACTTGTCTTCCGGGTTGTAATTGGAATAACCCGCCGTGTCCGCCGTTTCCCAAAATTGGGCGAACACGATTTTCACGTTGTTGCCATTCGCCAGTTCAAACGTGAACGGCTCGGCTTCGACGTGTTCGATAAATGAGTCGTCGTCCATTTTGCCCCCTTTGGCTCATGCCAGTTTCCAACGGATAGCGAACAGCTTTTTCAGTTCGCTTTTTTGGGACAACTTGCCCTCAATGACCGCAATCAAATCCTCGCGCTGCTTGTCCACCTGATCCTGCGCGTCGAACAAGGAACGCCGGCGCTGGCCGCGCTGGGATTCCAACGCCTTGATCTGCTTCTGACAGGCCAGTTTTTCCTCCAACGTCAACGCGGTGGTGGCGGCGCGGCGCGCTTCCTTGATCTGGCGATCCATTTCTTTGATTTCCCGTTCCAAGCCCAGCTTCAAATCATCCGCCCAGCCTTCCAATTTGTTCGCCTCGGCCTCGAAAAACTGCGCGTTGCGCTCGGTGATGGTGCGCAGAATGGTTTGCTGGCGGATATGGGTCGCGGTGCCAAGACCATCAGGAACGATGTCCAAACAGGGGCCGGTGACAGTGCCCGGCAGGGTGAACATCCGGGCGGCGGCGTCTTCATCCAAGGCGACACCGTCATCGGTGACGACGCCGAAAATGAGGTTGTCTTCCGACTGGTCGAGCGATTCGACGGTGAACTTGGACAGCGTCAGCCAGCCGGATTTGCCGACGTGCGGTTGCAGGATGCTGATGATGCCGTCGTAATTGGCATAGTCGAAAGACACTTCCGCCAAGGGCAGTTCACGCGCCTTGGCGTGCGCCAGAATCGCCTCGGCCAACGGATGATTCAGCCGGTAAAGGTGCGCCTCACCGGAGCGGCGCGGCAATTCGTAAAACCCAAGCGGGATTTCACCGGGCGCGGCCGGGAACGGGCAGCATTTGAGTTTGAATGATGAATCGTCATTGAACTCGGCGTTTTCCGCCAACTCGTGCGCGCTGAGACGCATGAGCCAATGTTCCAACCGGTTCAAGGAGGCGGTGGAGTCGGTCGCGCGGATTTTGAGTTTCTCGCGGACTTCGTCGTCGAAATTTTCCAGCAGTTTACGCCGCGTCTGCGTCATCGCCTCGTTAATTTCCAGACTCAATTCCATCTGGAGCTGATCGAAGGCGACTTTGATTTCCTCATGCTTGCGGCAACTCTGGTAAATACCGGCGATGCGCTTTTCAAAATCCACGCCGGATTCGATGGCTCCCAGGACTTCATCGCTCGCGCCGAATACGCCCTCGAACAACTGGAATTTTTCCGACAGCAATTCAAAGACACGTCTGTCCGCTTCATTTTTCCGATTGAGAAAATTCACGACTACCACGTCATGCTTCTGGCCATAACGATGGCAGCGACCGATGCGCTGCTCGATGCGTTGGGGATTCCATGGCAAATCGTAGTTCACCACCAGCGAGCAGAATTGGAGATTGATGCCCTCCGCGCCGGCCTCGGTCGCAATCATGATGCGGCCTTCCTCGCGAAAATAATCCACCAGCGCAGAACGCATATCGGCGGTTTTTGAGCCGCTAATGCGGTCGGTGCCAGCGTGTCTCGCCTGCCATGCCGCGTAAATCGCCTTTGAACGGTCGTCGTTGGGTGAACCGTTGAACAAAACGATGCCTTCCTTGAACGGGCTGTCCGCCAGCACGCGCAACAAATAACTTTGGGTCTTGCGCGATTCCGTAAAAATGATGGCCTTCTCCGCCGCCCCAATTCCGCGAGCCTTGTCGAAGGCGATGGTCAACGCCTTGACCAACGCCTTGCCCTTGGCGTTTTGCTCAATGGAGGACGCGAGTTTGGCAAACGCATCGAGGTCGGCAATTTCCGCCTCCAGCGCGGCGCGGTCGGCATCGGACATCGGTTCGCCGGGCTGGTCGTCGGTCCATTCCTCGGCGGTTTCGTCGAGGGCTTCGTAATCCTTGTCCAGTTCCTCCTCCAGCGGTTCCGCCGGTTCCTGTTTTTTGAGTTTGGCCCGCAACCGATTGGAAATGGATTCGAGCGCGCCCGCGATGGCGAACGTCGAGGACGCGAGCAACTTTCGCAGCACCAGCGTCATCAGGGAACGCTGGCTGGCCGGCAACGCCTGAAGATTGTCACGGCGAAGATACTCGGAAACGAGATCGTAAAGCCGGTCTTCGCTTTCCTCCGGCGTGAATTCCTCAACCATCGGCAGCCGCTTGGTGAAGGGAATATAGGAGGTGACCTGACGGCGAAGCGTGCGGTGGCAAATGGGTTTGAGCCGCATTTTAAGCGTCTCGAAAACCTGGTCTTGCGTCAGATTGGCGAATTGCGCCTTGAAACTTTTCAGGTCGCCGAAGGTGTGTTCGTCAATGAAGCTGATCAAGCCGAATAATTCGAGCAACGAATTTTGCAGCGGCGTGGCGGTCAGCAGCAATTTGTGTTTGCTGGCGAGCGCCAGTTTCAACGTGTTGGCGATGATGTTGGACGGCTTGTAAACATTCCGCAACCGGTGGGCTTCGTCCATCACCACCAAATCCCAAGCGGTGTTCGCAACATCGTTCGCCTTGTTGCGAGCGAACTGGTAGGAGCAAATGACGATGGTGTCCTTCGTCTCGAACGGTTTGAAATTGCCGACTTTGATCGCGGCGTTGTAGGACTTGGTTTCGAGCAACTGGCAGGGCAGAAAAAATTTCTCGTTCAATTCCTGATACCACTGCTTGCGCAAGTTGGCCGGCGTGATGACGAGGATGCGGCGCTTGCGCTCGGCCCATTTTTGCGAGAGGACAAGCCCGGCCTCAATCGTCTTGCCCAAGCCAACTTCATCGGCGAGCAGCGCGCCCTTGGACAGCGGGGAACGGAAGGCGAAGAGGGCCGCGTCAACCTGGTGCGGGTTCAAATCCACCTGCGCACCGGCGACGGCATTGGCGAGCTTTTCAATGCTGTCCGAAGGACAGCGCTTGGTCAGCTCATACGCAAAATATTTGGCGTGATAATCCGTCAGATTCATACCGCACGGAGGTCACCGGAACCATTTGAGCGTCCGTGATGCACGCATGATGCACCCGCGCGCGAAAACTTCACGGAAAAAATTATACGGAAGTGATTTCCACCGGCGGCAAAATGGAAGAGTTAAAAATCCCTGTAAAGCAGCAAGCTCAATTTATCGTTGCCGTTGCGCGTATTTTCAGCGATATAAAACTCATGCTTTCCCGCGTCTGCTCTGCGGCGGTCAATGGTATTGACGCTTACGCTATTGAGGTGGAGGTCAACTGCGGCTACGGCGACACCTTGATCGTGGTGCTGGGCTTGCCGGATGCGGCGGTCAAGGAATCGAAGGATCGTGTTTCCACCGCGCTCGCTAATTCCGGTTACAAATTTCCGATGGGCAAAACCACCATCAACCTTGCGCCTGCTGACGTTCGCAAGGAGGGACCGAGCTTTGACCTGCCCATCGCCGTTGCAACGCTCGCCGCGAGTGAACAACTCGAAACTGACCAGCTCGATAATTTTGTCATCGTCGGCGAACTCGCGCTCACAGGTGGCGTGCGTCCGGTGAATGGGGTATTGCCGATAGCGCTGCGCGCGAAAGCGGACGGGAAAACGGGCGTTTTGGTTCCTGTCGAAAACGCCGCCGAGGCCGCAGTTGTCAGCGGTTTGAATGTTATCCCCGTGCAAAATCTCCGCGAAGCAGCGCAGTTTCTCCAAGGCGAGATCCGCATTTCGCCGGTGCGCGTGGACGTCGCAAACATTTTCGACGCCCCCCAGGACTCCGACGTGGATTTTTCCGAAGTGAAAGGACAGGAAAGCGTGAAGCGCGCCCTCGAAATCGCGGCGGCTGGCGGGCACAACGTCATTCTCATCGGCCCGCCGGGCACGGGCAAATCCATGCTGGCGAAACGGCTGGCGACGATTCTCCCGCCGCTCACGCTCGACGAGGCGCTGGAGACAACAAAGATTCACAGCATCGTGGGACTGTTGAAGCCGGGCCAGGCGTTGGTGACGCAACGTCCGTTCCGCGCGCCGCATCACACGGCAAGCGACGCCGGTTTGCTCGGTGGCAACATCAATCCCACGCCGGGTGAAATTTCCCTCGCGCACAATGGGGTGCTGTTTCTGGATGAACTGCCGGAATTCAAACGCAGCGTTCTGGAAACGATGCGCCAGCCGCTGGAAGAAGGCACCGTCACGATTTCGCGTGCGGCAGGCACGATGACATTCCCAAGTCAAATTATGTTGGTGGCTGCGATGAATCCGTCACCAGACGGGAAAATGCCTGGTGAGAGCAGAAGTTCGCCGCGCGAAATCCAAAATTATCTTGGCCGCATTTCTGGGCCGCTGCTCGACCGCATTGATTTGCACATTGAGGTGCCACCGGTAAAATTCCGCGAGATGTCAAACGTGCAGCCCGGCGAGACCTCCGCACAAATCCGCGAACGTGTTGTTGCCGCGCGTAAAATCCAAAACGCGCGCTTTGCGGGTAAAACAAAAGTCACTTGCAACGCCCGAATGGGCGCGCGGGAATTAAAGTCATTTTGTGAACTCGACGAGCCGACGCGCGAACTGCTTAAACACGCGATGACCGATATGAATTTCAGCGCCCGCGCCTATGACCGGATTTTGAAAGTGGCGCGGACGATTGCCGACCTGGCCAGGTCCGAAAAAATCCTCGCCGACCACGTCAGTGAGGCAATTCAGTATCGCTCACTGGATAGGCAATTGTGGGGATGAGCATTTAGCCGGCCCGTGAACCAGAGCACAAAACCCAGCGGATGGATGGAAATATTCAAACTTTCCTTACGATGGTTGAAACCTACAATTCAATCCCGGCCATGCGTTTCCGGCATGATTCGCTCGGCTGTCGGCGGTTCGCTTCCCAGCCCCAAAGCGTCTTGGGACTGATACCCCATTCCACCGCTAATTGCCGCCGCGTTTTCCGCGATTTCAGCCTGAAATCTTTTATCTTCTGACCAACCGTGATGGGGGCGTCTGGTGATAAAATGGCAACGCCTTGTGTTTCGTTGCCTTTGGGCTTTCCAGGCGTTAGACCAGTGAATGGGTCATAGCCCAAATAGGCGATTAAACGTGGCTGGAAAGCCCAAGCTGGAACAATCCGGTCGCATTCCCACAAGCTCAAGGTGCGGGCGCTAACCCCCAATTTTGCAGCAATTTCCTTCTGTCGCATCCCGGCCATGAACCGTTTTTTCTTGAGGTGCTGGCCGAGGGTTGTAGGCTCCTTGGCGATTGGAAAACTCCGTGTCCAAACTGGTGCAACATCCTTCCTGGCTACGCTCACAGTGCGGTCGCAAAAAGGCAACATCGCGCACGCCGGACGGAAAAATGCCGGGCGAATCAAAATCTTCGCCGCGCGAAATCCAGAGTTATCTCGGGCGAATTTCCGGGCCGCTGCTCGACCGGATTGACCTGCACATCGAGGTGCCGCCGGTGAAATTCCGCGAGATGTCGTCCGCGCAGCCGGGCGAAACGTCCGCGCAAATCCGCGAACGCGTCATCGCCGCACGCCAGCGCCAGCACACGCGTTTCGCCGGCAAGCCGAAAGTGACGTGCAACGCGCGGATGGGCGCGCGGGAGCTGAAGTCGTTTTGCGAGCTGGACGAGCCGACGCGCGATTTGCTGAAGCACGCGATGACGGAATACAATTTGAGCGCCCGCGCCTACGACCGCATCCTGAAAGTGTCGCGGACCATCGCCGACCTGGTGGGCGCGGAAAATATTTCCGGCGACCACATCAGCGAGGCGATCCAGTTCCGTTCGCTGGACCGGCAGTTGTGGGGCTGAAAAGGGATGTTTCCCAAGATTGCCTGCACGCCGGGTTTGTGTTACTGAATCGGCGTGCCTGAGTCCAGCCTGTTGCTCCTCATCCCGGCTTACAATGAAGAAGCGCGCATCGAACCGGTGCTGCGCGAGTTCGCGGGTTTTTTCGGGCGCAACTATTCCGGCCCGTTCCAGCTCGTCGTCGTCCTCAACGGCTGCCGCGACAATACGCTCGGCGTGGTGCAGCGCGTGGCGCAGGAATTTCCGTGCGTCGGCTGGCTGGATTTTCCGGCGGCCATCGGCAAGGGCGGCGCGCTCATTGAAGGATTGAAACTCGCCGGCCACGCGGACCTGATCGGCTATGTGGACGCGGACGGCGCGACGCCGGCGCACGCATATTTGGATTTGGTCAAAAAAATCGGCGCGGCGGACTGCGTCATCGGTTCGCGCTGGCTGCCGGGCGCGGTGATCCACCAGTCGCAGACGGGCAATCGCCAGTTCGCCAGCCGCGTGTTTCATCTCATCGTGCAAACCTTGTTCTGGATGAACATCCGCGACACGCAGTGTGGCGCGAAGGTGATGCGGCGCGAGGTCGCGGAAAAAATCCATCCGGCGCTGCGCATCGCCGACATGGCGTTCGACATCAACCTGCTCTACTCGATGAAGCGCGCGGGCTTCCGCATCCTCGAAGTGCCGACGGAATGGACGGACAAGGCGGGTTCCAAGGTCGCGCTCGGACGTTCGTCGCTGACGATGTTTCTTTCCGTCGTGCGCGTGCGGCTGATTTATTCGCCGTTCTACAAATTACTGCGCCCGCTGCGTCCGCTGGAAGGGTGGATTTACCGAAAGCTGAACGCACCGCAGCCGCTGGCCGGTTCGCCCATAAAAGCGAAGATGGATGATGGAAGATAGCGGATGGCAACGGAAAACTATTTCCATCCTCCATTTTCAATTTTCCATCTTCGGCTTGTCTTTCACGCCCCAGGCGAACCACGCGCAGACGCCGAAGAGCAAAAGATTAAACGCGCCGAGCGTTTGCAGCGCCACTTCCATGTGGCCGGGAAATTGGCGCAACATGAACGGCAGCGTGCAGCCATAGGCCAGCGCCAGCAGCACCATCGGCAGCACGATCTTGAATTTTGAGCGCGCCATCAAATCGTTCACCAGCACGTTTGCCAGCGCCAGCGGGATCATCGCGCCCGCATACCACGGCAGAAGTTTCGTCGTCGCCGCGACGTATTCCGGCGTGTAAACCAGCTTCACCACGAACGGCCCGACAACGCACAAGACCGCCGCGCCGCAAATGGTCAGCGCCGCCGTGCCGAGCAAAACGATGGCGAGCAGGTTGTTCTTTTCCGACTTCGCGCTCGCCTGGACAATTTTGGGGAACATCACCGTCGCCAGCGGCAGCACCACCCACAGCAGCCCGCGCGACAAAGTTCCGGCCGCGACATACGCCGCCATTTCATCGCCGGAAAAAAATGCCTTCGCATACATCGTGTCCGTCGTGAACAAAAACTGGCACGCGCCAAAGCCCAGCATCAGCGGCGCGACCTGTTTGAATAGACCTCGCCCGTCAAACGGCTCCGGCTTGATTGACCACAAATCGCGCGTCCGCCAGATCCCAATTGCCGCCCACGCGCCGAGACCGAAGAAGCCGCCCGCAATCATCCCGGTCGCGCCGCCGTGAAACGCCAGCACGATCACCGCCGCCACGCCGATGCGCCCGAAGCCGCTGACAATCGCCCCCCAGCCCAGCCAGAAAAAATCCTGCCGCCCTTGCAGCACGCCGGAAAACAGCGGCATCCACAAATTCATCAGCACCACCGCCAGCGTCACCCACAAAATTTCCAGGCCGTCGAGCTGCCAGCGTTCCGCGATTTGTTTTTGAAAAAACAAAACGACCAGCGCCGCCACCGCCCACAGGATCAAAGTCCACAGCCAGCCCAGCCGGATCATGCCCGCGAGCTGCCGTCCGCGATTCGTCGCCAGCGCGCCCGCCGTCTGCTGCGCAAACACCATTTGCAGCGGCAGCGTCGGGATGCACGCCGTCACCATCAGCATCGTCCCAAAAATGCTGTATTCGGACTCGGAGATTTTTTTTGCGAGCGGATGCACGCCATACGCCATCAGCCCGGCGAAGATGGTCGCGATCATCAGCCAGCCGCTCTGGCGGAAAAACGCC
>Ga0302197_10004973_pt1 | contig 11506 bp, 7 predicted proteins | sample II_Bog_N2_1_FD_193526 | JGI IMG/M metagenome (GOLD analysis project Ga0302197, IMG submission 193526) | Peat permafrost microbial communities from Stordalen Mire near Abisko, Sweden - II_Bog_N2_1 | ecosystem: Environmental > Terrestrial > Soil > Wetlands > Peat | place: Sweden: Abisko, Stordalen...
GTTCACGCCGTCCTCGCGGCGGAGCAGGTTTTCGAGAAGAATCTTCAGGCTGAAGGGGAGGCGGCTCAAGTCAAATCCGCGCGCGGTGAGGGCAGGGAGCCGGTAAATCGTATAGGAATGGTTGCCGGAGCTAAGGGTCGCCCGGCTGTCAAAGCTGTTCATCTTGGGAAAGCCTTTCTATCCGCGCACAGGCGGATGGAGGAGTGCATCTCTACTCGGAAGCCTCAGGTCGCAGAGGTTCCGCAGGCCGGCGCGGCACACAGTCCGCGGCTGGCCTGAGAATTTATCTTGCGGGATTAGATTACTCAGCGGGAAGGACGCCGTCCACGGTCGTGGCGGCCGCGGCGAAATCGCCTGAGGATGGGGGTCGATGAAATTCGAACTGCGGATCGACTGAACATGGCTGACAGGAGAATTTTAGCGCGAAGCAGTTGCAATTGAAAATGGAAATGCACCCGACGGCGACAGGCCGAGCAGGCGCTCCCTATGAACAAGGCTGGTTGAGCGCTGAGGTCTCCGGCCCTTGCGACAGAAAAAAGTCGCAAGAACGGGGCACGGAACTTTGATTGCGAATCGAGCATGGGGAATGAAATCTAGCGGCGTTGGGGATCTCCGCAGGGGGCTGTTGTTCCTACCCCGCTGCGAAGATGCAGACAAGCAAGACAGCGAAGCCGCAGACTCTCACAAGCGTCATCATGGGCTCAGTATAGGTAGCTGAGACGCGCTGTATAGTGTCGATGTCGATACCGGGAATCCGACTAATTACGCATAGCCCTGCAATGAATGGCAATACTACGCAAGTTGCAGGGAGGGCCAGCACGATGTCGATTGGGAAAAAATGTGGGTCTCGACTGGGTCACAGTGCGAAGACCCACAAGTTTCGACCAGCCTGCTGGCGCGCTTTCCAAGCCACGCGACCTTGCTGGTCGGAAGCAAGGACACGCAGAGCGGCATCGTTCGTTGTTCCGGCCTCTGTCGCTTTTGAGGTTAGAAAGGCGGCGTCAGCCCGGTAAAGTCGCCGATCTGTTTCGCATCGTAAGGTCCGTTGAGCTGGTTAAAACCATCGCCGCCGACGTTGGTCATTCCCTGTTGGAAGACGATTTTGCCGGCGTGCGTCACTTCGATGACGCGGTTGTTGAATTGGTCGCTGATGAGCGTATCGCCGTTGGCCAGCCGAATTCCGCGGGTAGGCTGCGGATTGGCATTGCTGTTGGCTGCTGTGCTCGTGACGTATTGCCACACGACTTTGTCTTCCCAATTGACCTCGACGATGCGGTTGTTGCTGGCGTCGGAGATGAGGGTGTCGCCGTTTTCGAGGCGGCTGGCAAAGGCTGCGCCACTGACCGTTCCTCCAGCAGTGAAGGTGTTGACGATTTTGCCCTTCGGAGTGATCTCGATGACGCGGTTGTTGCTCTCGTCGGCGATGAGAATGTGGCCGTTCTCAAGCACCTCTCCGCTGTTGGGATTGTTGAGCTGGTTGGGGCCGTCGCCGGCCACGCCGGTGGTTCCGTATTGCCAGACGATTTCACCAAACAGATTGACCAGAATGATGCGCTGATTGCCCTGGTCGGCAATGAGCACGTGGACGCCAGGGTGGCCGGGAAACGTGGTCAGAATCAAGGCCTGGACAGGCGTGTTGAGCTGGTTGGGGCCAGATCCCGTAACGCCACCCTCGCCGTATTGCCAGAGGATGTGGCCTTCCGGTCCGACGATGAAGACGCGGTTGTCAGGGCATCCGTTGACGGGGTCGGAGCAGCCGGGAAGCGCGGGACTGCTGGGTGGAATTCCGGTGCCGGAGATGAGGGTGAAAGGACCGAGACGCTCCGCGTCGTTGACGCCAACAACGCTGTGAGGGCCGGGCGTGTCGGAACCATCGCCAAAGCTCCATAGGACCTTGTGGGTTTTGCTGTCCACTTCGATCACGCGGTTGTTGAATTGGTCGGAGATGAGCAGGTGCTGGTTGTCTTTGTCGTTGTCTTTGTCCTCGGCAAATGCATGGACCGGGGACAGTGTTGCGGCGAGCGCCAGAGCTGCCAGGACGCTTGAAACCGAGGCCAGTCGATTGGCCCCACGCAATTGATTGCTTGCCATGGAATCCTCCTGGTGGACGGCTGGGAAATGCGCTGGGGAGCTCCAGACGGTGCCACCGGATTCAAAGTATAGGCACTCGAATACACGCTTTAGGGGACGGCGACAAACAAGTGACAAAGTGCTGACAATTGACGCGCATGTTGGGTGCGCGATTCGTTAATCCCGCCATTCTCTTGACAGAAGGCAAGCAAAAAGAGACGTTTGGTCATGGCACGCATCGCAACTTCAAAGGGACGATGAATGTATCTGCACATTGCACAAACTCTGATTGCTGTTTGTCTTCTGGCTGGTGTGCATGCTTGGAGCCAGACAGGTTCGACGGCCCCGGCCGCTTCATCTGCCGACCCCACCCAGGCCGTTACGTGGCCCACCAAGGACGGGACGGTTGTTCTCCCCAACTTTAAATTTGGCACGGGCGAGACGCTGCCGGAGCTGAAGCTGCACTATCTGACCCTGGGCTCGCCGCACCGCAATTCCGCGGGGCATGTGGATAATGCTGTGCTCCTGCTGCATGGAACGGGAGGCAACGCGCATTCGCTGATGAATCCTGTGTTCTCGAATGTGCTTTTCGGGCCCGGCTCGCTGCTCGACATTACGAGATACTTCCTCATCCTGCCGGACGACATTGGGCAGGGCGATAGCTCAAAGCCCTCCGATGGGCTGCATATGCACTTCCCTGCCTACGATTACGACGACATGGTGCGCAGCCAGCACAGGATGCTGGACGAGATGAAGATCGACCATCTGCGGCTCATTCTGGGGACCTCCATGGGCTGCATGGAGTCGTTTGTGTGGGGCGAGACTTACCCTGGATTCGCGGATGCTCTGGCGCCGTTCGCATGCCTGCCTGTGCAGCTTGCCGGGCGCAATCGCATGATGCGGTACATGGCGATCGAGGCGATCGAGCAGGACCCTGCGTGGATGGATGGCGAGTACAAGACGGAACCGGCGCAGGGATTGCGCACCGCAAACGAAATGATCTTGATCATGGGGTCAAGCCCGTTGCAGATGCAGAAGCAGGCGCCTACGCGCGAATTGGCGGAGAAGTACGTGGACGATACCCTGAAACGCAGCTCGTCTGTGGACGCGAATAACTTTATCTACTACGTCAACGCGAGCAGGAATTACGACCCCAGCCCGAATCTCAACAAAATCAGGACACCGGTGTTGTGGATCAACTCGGCGGACGATTTTATCAACCCTCCGGAGTTGGGGATTGCGGAGAAGATGGTGAAGCGCATGCCGCACGCGCGGTTTATTCTGATTCCGATTTCGGACGCGACGCGGGGGCACGGAACGCATACGGCGGCGGCGGTCTGGAAGGATTACCTGAGCGAATTCATCAAGGAGACAGAGCCGAAACCGTAGCCGGGCCAACGGCTTCGAATCTCTGAAGGAAATTCCACCTGCATCTATACTGCTATGGTGAAGTTTTCTCCAAGCGAGGAAATTGCGGAACCCGGTTATTGGGTTGGCATTCAGGGTCTGTTGCAGCGCCTTTATGCATGGCTGCTGCGACGCATGCCGACGGAGCGGCAGCGGCTGCTTTTTGTCACAATCCTGGCTGGTGGGCTTTGCGGGCTGGCTGCCGTGGCGTTCCACCTGAGCATCATGGGGCTGGAGGCGCTGCTGATCGATCGCGCCAACGCTGCTCACGGCTATAGCTGGATAGGTTGGACCATTCTCTGCCCCGCAATCGGCGGACTGATTGCCGGCGTGGGGCTCACCTACTTTGCACCTGCCGCGGCGGGCAGCGGGATTCCGCAGGTGAAGGTGGCTTATACGCTGCGGGCCGGGTACGTCACGATTCGCGAGACGATCGGCAAGTTCATTCTTTGCGCGATTCAAATTGGCTCGGGTGCTTCGCTGGGACTTGAGGGGCCGACTGTCCAGGTCTGCGCGGGCGTGAGCAGCATGCTGGCCCGGCTGGCCAGGCTCAGTCCCAAGAACACGCGGCGCATGGCTTCCGTCGGCATGGCGGCAGGCATTGCCGCAGCTTTCAACGCGCCCATTGCCGCGGTCACTTTCACTCTTGAGGAATTGATCGGCGATCTGGATCAGACGATGCTCTCCGGCGTGATTGTGGCGGCGGCGCTCGCAGCCGTGGTTGAGCACTCCATCCTCGGCTCCAACCCCGTGTTTCACGTGCAGGGCAACTACACGCTGGGCAAGGCGTCGTCGCTGGTCTGGTATGCGCTGCTGGGCCTTTTGGCGGCGATTGTTTCGGTGGCCTTCACGGATTCGCTGCTGGGGTTGCGGGCGTGGTTTCGGCGGCTCAAATCGGTGCCCAAGTGGGTGCAGCCGGCCATTGGCGGCGCCGCAACGGGCGGCCTGGCCGTGGTTGCGTTCGTGTTCTTTCACCTGAACGGAATTGCCGGCGACCCGTACAAAACGCTCACGCTGGCTCTTACCGGCAAAATGACGGTGACCGCGATGGTGGTCTTCTGCCTGCTCAAGCTGGCTTCTACGGTTTGTTCTTATTCAAGCGGCGGCTCGGGCGGGATTTTTGCTCCTGCGCTCTTTATGGGGGCGATGCTGGGCGGCGCGGTGGGCTACATGGACGTAACCGTCTTCCACCACTCGTCGGACTCGATCGGCGCGTTCGCGGTGGTGGGCATGGGGGCGGTGTTTGCAGGCATCGTTCGTGCCCCGATGACCTCGGTGCTCATTATTTTCGAGATGACTGGCGGCTACGGGCTGGTTCTGCCGCTGATGATCGCCAATATGAGCGCATTTGCCCTGGCACGGCACTGGCGCCGTGTCCCGGTGTATGAGGCGCTGCTGGCCCAGGATGGCATCCATCTGGAACATGGACCACGGCCGCTCGACCCGCCTGACGACGAGGGGCTGCCGGGGGTGGTGGTACACGCTAGCGCGGACGCGTAGCAACCTGTGGCAGAAGTCCTATGTTGAAAGGGCACGACTTTAGTCGTGCCGAAAGATCAACAAAATCACGTTGGGCTTTAGCCCCTGCGGTTTTTGTTTCCAGCTATTTACAATTCCGCAGTGGCTAAAGCCGGAATCCAAATTGGCCATTTGCGGCACGACTAAAGTCGTGCCCTGACACAATCTATGGCCTGAAGGTAATTTTGCAAGAGGCTACCATGTCGAGATTCGCGCGAAAGACGAACGGACGAGAGTGAACTTACTTCGGCACTTCCATGTTATAGAGGAAATAGGCTCTTAGCTCCAGATAAGGTCCGTGGAAGTCCCGTGGCAGCGGAGGGTAATTTGACCCGGTGAGCGCACCCCAGGCGGCTCGATCCAATGCTGTATCGCCGGAGCGGCCTTCCAGTTGAAGGCTGCCATCCATCAGGCGGCCGTTGGGCAGCACTTTGAAGCGGATGGCCACCATGCCCGACTTCAGCAGAGGCGGATTCACCTCGTCCGGAATGAGCGGGTCCCAGGTAATTTCCGTCTCGCGGTGCCAACGCTGCAACCAGGCGCGGAAATCGACGCCTTGCTGGTCTGACAATATCTGGACATCGCCGCCGGCTCCGGGATGGCGAGCGAGTCCGCTGCCCCCCAGGTTGCCTGCGCTGCCTGAGCCGGGATTGCGCGAGGCGTTCCTCATCTCTTCCCGCTGCTGATCCGCCAGGCTTTGCGAGTTCATGGCAAAGCTGGGACGGGCCGGCACTGCGGACGGACGGGGCGCCTCCAATTGCGACTGCGTCTGCTGATTGGGCGGAATGGGCGCGGGAACCGGGGGCTGAGCGGCAACCGGCGCGGGTGGCGGCGGCGTCGGCGCGGGTGGGGTGGCCTTATTCATGGCCTCCAGCGTCTGCTTGTCAATCGTTGGCGGTTTCACCGGGGCGGGCAGGGGCGTCTTGAGTGCCGGCGCCTTTGGCCTTTCAATCGGCGTGTCCAGGTAGGTCCAGTCTTTGCGATCGCTGTTGGCAACCTTGGGTTCGATAATCCGCGGCTGGAAGATGTATCTGGGAAGCATGGCGATGGCCAGGATGACCAGCGCGTGCAGAAGGATGGCCCAAAGAACGCCCTCGCGCAACCGCGCCCAGCGCCGCTCGTCCTCGAGCTCGCCGATCATCTCCAGCAATTCGTGGGTGTCGTAGTCTACCCAACGCGAACCGCGCAGCACGGGCGACACGGGCGCGCCCGGTTCCTGGGTGGATTCGGGCTGGCCCGGTTCCAGTTGCCTGGAGGGCTCGTTCTCGTTCACCTGGTTTGGCAATTCGCTGGTGGGCATTCGCTTCTGGGGAAACCCGATGGGCGCACACGCTGCCCCAAGGTCCCTCTTCAGTCCTTCCTATCTATTCTCTCATTACCCTCAAGCACGTGCCCAACTGCGCTGGCCCGTACAATGGTACCTGAAATTGCTGCCTGATACTTAAGACGGATTAGCGACCGGAAGGGGACCCTGCTTGAAGTCGTTTATCGCGCGAATGATGGCCAAAATGAATGTTGTGCTGCTGCCTTTCCTGGCAAAGTTCGGCATTTGGGGCATCGGCGCGCTGGCTCTGCTGGATTCTTCCACCATTCCAGTCCCCATGGACGCATTCCTGGCCTTCTCCGTCTGGCACGACCAGAGCCGCTTTGTGTTCTATTGCCTGTCGGCCGCCGTAGGATCGGCGATTGGCGGGCTGCTGCCTTACGGCCTGGGGCGCGCCGGCGGGGAACTCTTCCTGCTCAAGCGCGTGAACCGAGAACGCTTCGAGAAGATGCGCACACGGTTCGAGAAACAGGAGTTTCTGGCCATGATGATCCCCTCCATGCTGCCGCCGCCTACGCCGTGGAAGGCATTCGTTTTTGCCGCGGGGGTGTTTGAGATGCGGATACTGCCTTTCATGCTGGCTGTGTTTTGCGGCAGGATGGTTCGCTGGCTGGTGCTCTCGCTGCTGGTGCTGAAACTGGGGCCGGGGGCTGTGGAAGTCGTGGCGCACCACGCTTTGCCGGTGGTGGGCATAGTTGGCGCGTTGGCTCTGGGTGGGTTTGCGTGGTGGTGGTTCAGGAAGAAGCGGACGGGGAAGCTGCTGGAGGGGTAGGCAAAACCAGCTCGGTTCAATCCAGAAGCTCTTCAATGCCCGCCAGATCGAAACGGCATGCGCTTCGGGGAAGGTCGAATACCGCGGAAGGCGGCGACTCCAGCTTTCCCTCGCTATAACGGAAGTGCTTTCCATTGGGGTCGAGAACCCGAATCGCCTGAATTCCCATCTGCTGATAGTCGGCGAGAGTGGTGAATCGGGCGCAAAAGGGCGACCTGTCATGCAGGAGTTTCCGCCTGAAACGATGATGCGCCAATGGTCTGGTTCTGGCACTGAAGGTATCGAGTATTGTGTGGTAGATTCTGCTTGATTCCAAATTCTGTTCAATCGAGGGCGGAACCAGGTCTTTGGCTCTTTGCCGAGGTGAGCGCTGATGCACGACTTGAGCAATCTACCGGTGGCCCATCTTGCCGCGGAGCTCGATGCGATCGGCAAGTCCGCGCAGCGGAAGGCCGGGTTACGGCTGCTTCCTTTGCTGGCGTTGGGCTATGGCATGGCGTACGTGGACCGTGTGAATGTCGGGTTTGCGTCGCTGCAAATGAATCGCGATCTGCATTTCAGCGCTACGGCGTATGGGTTGGGAGCGGGGCTGTTCTTTATCGGGTATGCGCTGTGCGAGGTCCCGTCCAACCTGCAGCTGCTGCGATTTGGGGCAAGACGGTGGCTGACGCGGATCATGTTTACGTGGGGGCTGCTTTCGGCGGCCACCATGTTTGTGCGGACGCCGGGGGAGTTCAACCTGGTGCGGATGCTGCTGGGCATGGCAGAGGCGGGGTTCTTTCCTGGGGTGGTCTACTACCTGACGTTGTGGTTTCCAAGGCGGATGCGAGCGCGGGCGGTGAGCCGGTTCTACGTTGCGCTGCCGCTGAGTTCGGTGGTGATGGGCGGGCTGGCTGGGTGGCTGCTGGGTTTGAACGGCAAGCTGGGACTGGCGGGATGGCAATGGCTGTTTCTGCTGGAGGGGTTGCCGGCTCTGGCGTTCAGCCTGGTGATTTTCAAGCTATTGCCGGATGGTCCGGAAGGTGTGGCGTGGCTGACTCCGGACGAGAAGGCGTGGCTGCAAGGTGAATTGAAGGCAGAGAGTGAGCAGGCTTACCTGGGGCCAAGGGCGGGTGCGCTACAGGCGTTGGGTTCGGCCAAGGTGTGGATGACTGGCGGGTTCTTGTTTTGCGCGCTGTTTATTGGACACGCTTACGCATTCTGCGCGCCGGCGATCTTGAAAGCTGCGACGGGATGGGATGTGACGCGGGTGGGATTCCTGGTGGCGGGGATCGGACTGGCCGCCGCGGCTTCGATGCTGCTGGCAAGCAGGCATTCCGATCGGATGGGCGAGCGGGCGTTGCACTGCATGATTCCCTGCCTGATCATGGCAGTGGGGTTTGCGGTGGCTGGAACGGCTCGGGAATCATGGGTGCTTGTCGTGGCGCTGGCAATATGCTTCTGGGCGTATAACTCGCTGCTGGGGCCGTCCTTCGCGGTACCAATGCAATTTCTTGCGGGAAGGGCGGCGGCGACAGGGATTGCCGCGGCTAACACGATTGCTATGCTGAGTGGATTTGCGGCGCCGTATTACATGGGGATAAGACGGGATGCTACGGGGAGTTATCAGGCCGGGCTAAGGGAGTTGGTTGTGCCTTGCCTTTGCGGGGTGGTGCTGATGATGGTTTTGACACGGAGCTTGAAAAAGCGGGATACAGCAGCGATCAGCTAGGTTCGCGGGGTTGCGGCTTTAGCGAGTCAGCGAGTCAGCTGGGCAGCGTAACAGCGCGTTTGGGCGCTGGCATTCGGGCGCCGGCTACCAGCGAAGGATGGGTAAGAGGCTGGAGTAATCGTCGGTCCAGACCTGGGCCTTTGAGGCATCGACTGGCTTGCGAATGCGGATGGCGACTTCTGGTTGGGTAAAGAAATAGGGGTTGCTTGTAAGCAGCATCCAGGTTGCGGTGAACTCACCTAGATCGTGATTCTCAAAGCTTGAGACACGACGGACATCCATGCCGGCGGATTTGGCAAGCTTCACAATCTCCGGTTCAAGATCGACATGGCTGTTGGAGATGTGAAAGGCGATGATGCCGCCGGGGGCGAGGTGTCGCCTGTAGATGTCAATGGCCTGGGTGGTGAGCAGGTGGAGCGGGATGGCATCGCCTGAAAATGCGTCGACTACTAAGACGTCGAAGTTCTGCGGCTGCTCCTGCGAGAGCGAAGTGCGCGCGTCGCCTTCTACGATGCCGATTTGCGCGCGGGAATCGCGGAGATAGGTGAAAACATTCTGCGCGATGGGTGTTACGGCGGGATTGATTTCATAGAAGCGGATGTGATCGCCGGGCCGGCCGTAGGCGGCGATGGTGCCCACACCGAGGCCAACTACGCCGATATTGCGCGCATGATCCTGGCAGCAGAAGCGCAGCGCGAGACCGACGCCTGAGTCTTCAGCGTAGTAAGTGGTGGGGGTCTTGCGTAACTTGGGCGAGAAGATCTGTGTCCCATGCTGGATGGAACCGTTGGTGAGCGTGCGCATGGTAGTGCCGGGGTAGGCGGAGAGCGATTCGCGGACACGGAGGCTGCCATAGAAGTTGCGTACGGCAATGGGCGTGTTGCGAAGGTTTGCAAGATGAAGCATGATGACCAGCGCAAGCATAAGGGCGCTGGCTGTGGCCCACAGGAGTCGCTGCGGCCAGCCGCTGGACCATGTGACGGCGAGCGCGAGGAGGGCGGTGACAAAGAAGGTTAGCGCCAGATCGTAATTGAAGGAGAAAATGAGCGGGGATGCTATGCCGATGAGGAAGGAGCCGATCGCGCCGCCAGCGGCAAAGAGGAGATAGAAGAGGGTTGATTCCGATGCGCGTTGGGGGCGGAGTGCATATGCCTCGGTGTGGCAGAAGAGGCACGCGAAGAATACTTCGATGAGAAAGAAGGAGAGGCCGATGCGCAGGGGGACCGAGACGTCTATCTGCGAGAGCATGTAACCGAGGCCGGCGAGCATGACTACAAGGAAGCGGGTAAGGATGCCGCGGGGCAAGAGGCGGGGAAACTGGAAGGCAAGAATGAGGGTGATGAGATAGACGGCGAGGGGAAGTATCCAGAGAAGCGGAATGGCAGCAATGTTTTGAGTTAGATAACTTGTAACTGCGCTTAGCTGCATGGCCGCGCCCATGGGCAACATGACCCATAGCAACTTATGAGTGAGCGGGGCTGGAGTTATGGAGGATTCGTTGGCTGTTGTGGATTGTGTAGGGGTATTTGTAGCCGACCTGGTTCGCCAGGCAAGGATTGCTGAGACTAATGCGAACACGGCAAAGCCGCTGCACCATATTAGACGCTGGGCTTTCAGGGTGAAGTGCGGTTCGATGAGCGTGGGGTAGAGCGCCAGAGCTAGCAGCGAGGCAAGGTTGGAGAGGGCGAACAGGCGGTAGGGAATGCCGCTGGTCTGAAGTCGCGCGAGCCAGACCTGGAGGAGCGGGCTGGTTGCGCCGAGCATGAGAAAGGGCAGGCCGATGGACAGGCCGAGTGCGGCGAAGATAGCGGAGACGGGATGGTGCGATGCGTTGTTCAGGTCAACTGTCTTGACGGACCAAGCGATTGCGGATGCGGCGGCTATGAGGAGCAGGGCGAAGTGCAGAATCCAGTGGGAACGATGCGCGAGCCAATGGGCGTTGAGATAAGCGATGAGGAGCGCGGTCTGGAAGAAGACGAGACAGGTGATCCATACGGCTGCTGATCCGCCAAAAACAGGAAGGAGTTGCTTGGCGGCGATGGGTTCGACCAGGAAAAGAAGGAAGGAGGCTAGGAAGACAGTGCCGCCAAAGAGCAGCCGCGAATTCAGGCTGGACCCGGAGGAGATTTGGGTTGTGATTTTGCTTTCATCCATAGTTGTGACGCGCCTCGAAAGATCGAGCGGCAACGGGAACTGATGCGCAGCGGCGGGTTCAGCTCTTCCCTGAGCAATTTCTGCGGCTTCGCGCATCGCCTCTACTAGTTCATTTGCGACGTTACTGCCCTTCATTTCCTTGCTGCTCCGGAGCCTTCGCTTTGGCATAACCGAGCTTGGCGCGAGCTTACGAAAAGCAGGTCCTTCGACTCCGCTGAAAAACGCTCCGCTCAGGATGACAGGTCTGTTTTGTTATGAAGGTTGGAGACCGGGCACTCGAGCGCATTGTTAGATGGTAACCGTGGCAGGGAGGATTTTGTCGACGTCGACCCATTGGGTGGGGTAATTGCCGGTGTAGCAGGCGGTGCAGTAGCCGGTTTTCTCCTTGGTCTCGCATGACTTTAGAAGGCCTTCGAGAGAGAGATAGGACAACGAGTCGGCTTCGATGAATCGGCGGATCTCTTCTACGGATTTGTTGGCGGCGATCAGGTCGCGCTTGCTGGGAGTGTCGACGCCGTAGAAGCAAGGCGATATGGTCGGCGGGCAACTG
>Ga0302197_10004977_pt1 | contig 11503 bp, 13 predicted proteins | sample II_Bog_N2_1_FD_193526 | JGI IMG/M metagenome (GOLD analysis project Ga0302197, IMG submission 193526) | Peat permafrost microbial communities from Stordalen Mire near Abisko, Sweden - II_Bog_N2_1 | ecosystem: Environmental > Terrestrial > Soil > Wetlands > Peat | place: Sweden: Abisko...
CCCCTGCCCAACCCGGGGGGGGGGGGTACCACCGGGCAGCTACGCCATGACTAGGGAACCGAGCTTCCCGTCCGGAATATCGCTCGCAAAAAAAATCTGCGCTCGCATCGCCCTTAGCATAGAGATGCATGCCCGGAATCCTACGCAGCACCCGCGTCACGCTGGAGATGATCAAGTGGGAACACTCGATCTTCGCCCTGCCCTTCGCTCTCACCGGAGCCGTTCTCGCCGCGCGTGGCTGGCCGAAGCTCAGCGTGCTGCTCTGGATCATCGTCTGCATGGTCTCCGCGCGTTCGGCGGCGATGGCCTTCAACCGCCTCGTGGACGCTCGCCTCGATGCCGCCAATCCACGCACCGCGAAACGCGCTCTGCCCGCCGGAGAACTCTCGCCGGGATTCGTGCGCGCCTTCATCCTCATCGCTGCGGCGATCTTCCTGTTTGCCGCGTGGCGTCTCAACCGGCTCACGCTGGAGCTCGCGCCCCTAGCGCTCGCCGTGGTGCTGCTCTACAGCTACATGAAGCGCATCACGCGCTGGTCGCACCTTGTGCTGGGTCTTGCGCTGGGCATCGCGCCCGCAGCCGCGTGGATCGCGGTGCGCGGAACCTTCGCTCCACGCGCCGCGCTGCTGACGGCGATCGTCATCCTTTGGGTCGGCGGATTTGACATCCTCTACGCCTGCCAGGACTTCGCCCACGACCGCTCCGCCGGCCTCTTCAGCATCCCCGCGGCGTTTGGACTGGAAGCCGCGTTCTGGATCGCGCGCGCGATGCACCTCGGAATGTTGGCGCTGCTCTTCGTGTTGCTGCACATCTTCGCGCTGGGGCACATCGCGCTCGCCGGAATGATCGTCGTCGCCGCGCTGCTGGTCTATGAGCACGCCATCGTGAGCCCACGCGACCTCAGCCGCATGAACGCAGCCTTCTTCACGCTCAACGGCATCATCTCGGTGGTCTTCTTCGTCTCCATCGCCGCGGACGTTCTGCTTCACCACTGACAAAAGGCCGCCGCTCGCGTATCAGCGAACGGCGGCCTCAGTCGTCTCGAACCTGGAACCTCGAACCTAGCTCTTGCTGCGCAGGTTCTCCGTGCTGGCCTGCACCCGGTCCTTGACGTTCTGCGCCGTCGATATGACCTTCTCGCGGACGTCATGGGCCTTCTGCTCGGCCTGCGGCTGATGGCGCTCGCGGGTGTCCTGCACGGCTTCTTTCACAGAGCCCCAGGCCTGCTCGGCGTGGCCCTTCACCTGCTGGGCAGCGCCTGCATTCGCGAGGCGATCATTGTGGACTGCCTCGCCGGCAGCCTGCTTCACCTTGCCCGCGACCTCGTCGTACTTGCCTTTGATGGTGCTGTTGCTTGTGCTCATGGCCCAGCTTCCTTTCGGTATTTGCGGACAGGCCCACACTTCCGGGCTTTGCCGGTTCATGTTGCGTTCGGTTCATGGCTACAGAGTTAGACTCCTCTGCGCCCCGTAATCAGGTTGTAGATGAGGACGATCACGGCCAGCACCAGCAGGATGTGGATCAATCCACCGCCCACGTGAAGGGTGAAGCCGAGAAGCCAGAGGATGAAAAGGATAACGATGATGGTCCAAAGCATGACGTCGAACTCCTTGTGGCCGCAGCGCAGCGGCGTTCACAGAGGTTAAGTTGCCTCCCTTTCGGCCGAGGTTGTCCTGCAATGCAGCACTGCGCAGGATATTCTGGAGAGACACTCCGAGGCGCACGATGCCCAGCTCCATGCCGGACAACTCCAAACCGCTGCGCCGCATCGCCATCCAGGGCGAGCGCGGCTCCAACAGCCACATGGCGGCCCTCGCCATGCTCGGTGAGGTGGAGATCGTTCCGTGCAGCGCCTCGCCGGAGGTCTTCGCCGCGGTCGTCTCCGCCATCGCTGAAGCCGCTGTTCTTCCCATTGAGAACAGCCTGCACGGCTCCGTCGCCGAGCACTACGACCTGCTGCTCCAGCATCCGGTGCGCATCGCCGGAGAAAGCCTGCTGCGCATCCGCCACAACCTCATCGCCGCTCCCGGCGTCAAGCTGGAGCAGATTCGCACCGTGATCTCGCATCCGGTCGCGCTCTCGCAGTGCCGCGACTGGCTGGCGAAGTTCCCGCAGGCCAAAGCCGTTCCGTTCTACGACACCGCGGGCAGCGTCAAGCACCTGATGGCGGAGCGCCTGCGCGACACCGCCGGCGTAGCGCCCGCGCTCGCCGCCAAGGTCTACGGCGCCAACGTACTGGTCGCCGGCATTGAGGACCACGCCCAGAACCTCACCCGCTTCCACCTGATCCAGCGAGAAGGCGATCCGCTGCCCGCGGCCTCCGCCCCGCCCGACAAGATGAGCGTGGCCTTCGCCCTGGAACATCGTCCCGGAACGCTGGTGCGCGCATTAGAGGCCCTCGCCGCCACTGGCGTCGACCTCACCCGCATCGAGTCCCGCCCCGTTCCCGGTCGTCCCTGGGAGTATGTCTTCTACGTCGAGCTGCGCTTCACCGGCGACGACATGGCTGACCGCGCGCTGGCCGCGCTCAAGCCCGTCTGTCCCATGGTGAAAGAGCTCGGCCGCTACGCGGCGGCCTGAAATACCGCGGGCCTTTACAGCCTTCCCGGGATGAGCATACTTTGGTCGCACTTGATAGCATGGAGCCACGCATCAAGCGAGACTAAACCAACACGCCCCGCTGCACGGTCAGCCGAGGGCAGGAGACAGAATGGCAAACGGCAGTTGTGACATCGGCCTGATTGGGCTGGCAGTAATGGGGCAAAACCTCGTTCTGAACATGAACGACCATGGCTACAAAGTTGCAGTCTTCAATCGCACCACCTCCAAGGTCGATGACTTTCTGGCCAACGAGGCCAAGGGCACACTGGTGGAAGGCGCGCACTCCATTGAGGAGCTGATCGGCAAACTCAAGACTCCCCGTCGCGTCATGATCATGGTCAAGGCCGGCGAGGTTGTAGACCAGAACATCGCAACCATCGTTCCGTTCCTCGAAAAGGGCGACATAATCATCGACGGCGGCAACTCGCTCTACACCGACTCCAACCGTCGCACGAAGGAACTCGCGGAGAAGGGCCTGCACTACATCGGCACCGGCGTATCCGGCGGCGAAGAGGGCGCGCGCTTCGGCCCCTCCATCATGCCCGGCGGCGATCCAGCAGCTTGGTCCGCAGTCAAGCCCATCTTCCAGGCCATCGCCGCAAAGGTCGAAGACGGTACTCCCTGCTGCGACTGGGTCGGCGAGGGCGGCGCGGGCCACTACGTCAAGATGGTGCACAACGGCATCGAGTATGGCGACATGCAGCTCATCTGCGAGGCCTACCAGCTCCTCAAGGACGGCCTCGGCCTCACGCCGGACGACCTCGCCGCGGTCTTCAGCGAGTGGAACAAGGGCGAGCTCGACAGCTTCCTCATCGAGATCTCCGCCGAAATCTTCGCCAAGAAGGACGACGACGGCAGGCCCATGGTGGACAAGATCCTCGACGCCGCCGGCCAGAAAGGCACCGGCAAGTGGACGGCCATCTCCGCGCTCGACCTCGCCATGCCCGTCACGCTCATCGGCGAGAGCGTCTTCGCGCGCTGCCTGTCTGCCATCAAGGAAGAGCGCGTGCGCGCCTCGAAGATCCTCCATGGTCCTGCGCCCACGAAGTTCAGCGGCGACAAGAAGGAGTTCATCGAGAACGTTCGCTGTGCCCTCTACTGCTCCAAGATGATCAGCTACGCGCAGGGCTACATGCTGCTGCGCGAGGCCGCCAAAGAGCAGGGCTGGCACCTCAACATGGGCGGCGTTGCGCTCATGTGGCGCGGCGGCTGCATCATCCGCTCGCAGTTCCTCGGCAAGATCAAGGACGCCTACGACAAGAACCCGGACATCGAGAACCTGCTGATGGACGACTTCTTCTCCGGCGTGCTGAATAAGTACAACCCGAAGTGGCGCAAGGCGCTCATCGCGGCCATCGAACTCGGCGTGCCCACTCCGGCATTCTCCACCGCGCTGGCGTTCTATGACGGCTACCGCACCGCTCGCCTGCCGGCGAACCTGCTCCAGGCACAGCGCGACTTCTTCGGTGCCCACACCTATGAGCGCGTCGACAAGCCCCGCGGCGAGTTCTTCCACACCAACTGGACTGGCCGCGGCGGTCGCGTCTCGTCCTCTACCTACAACGCATAATCGCGGGATAGCTCGGCAACAGAAAAGGCCTGCTCAAGTCTGAGCAGGCCTTCGTTGTTGCGATCCGTGATGGGCTTGCGCGCGTCCTTTCGGTGGACTTAGTGCAGCTTCTGCACAACCCACAGCCCGGCAATGGCCAGCGTCATCAGCACGGTCAGGCTGCCTACGCCTGTACAAATGGGCTGGATCATCTTCACGCGGCGAACGATGGCATCATTCTCCAGGTGCATGGGCGACGGCACTTCCTCGGTGAGATAGAGCTGGTCGGTCTCATGCTCGGTCAAGTGGCCGCGATAGATCAGCAGGGTCACCAGGGCGATCACCATCACCCCCCAGATGACCATCATCAATGTAAGTGTTGTCATGTTCTCCCCCTCTGAGTTGAGTTTCCCGGTCCGGGATACCGAGCGGGTCCACGTTGGGTGGGCTCGGGGGGTAGGCTGGGCCTGCGAGAAGAACTATACGCCCGCTCGCCTCCCGCGGGAAGTGATCGCGCGCACAATGCAGCTAGTTGTGCATCAGGTGGAGAATCAGGGTTCCCGCCAGGCAAAGCCCGACTACGATCGCGACCAGCATGCCGACCAGGAACCAGGCTGTCCTGCGCCGGTCTCGATCGCTCGGCTGAGTAATCCCGAAGAGCTTGAAGAATGCGGAGGCAAAATCGTCCAGCAGGGCCATGGCCCCATCGTACGCGCACGCCGACCCATGGCGGTTCCCCTCTCGAATCCTCCGCCTGGGCAACGCATCTAAACAACTGCCGCTTGCTGCGAGGGTTGGCGGGGACTAGACTTATGTCAGACCCATCCCCGGAGCCGTTTTCCGGGCGTCCTTGGCAAGATTCAATCTCGCCGCATTCAAATTCAAGGAGTGTCATAACTTATGGCTACCGCAGCCCATCCCGCAGCTGAAGTCGTCAACGCCCCTGAGGTCGTCGATGCACCGGCAACGTCCAGCGCCCCGGTCGTCCTCACCCCCGCGGCCGTCGCCAAGGTCAAGGAGATTATGGCCACCCAGGACCCCGTTCCCGCCGGTCTGCGCATCGGTGTGGTCGGTGGCGGATGCTCCGGCTTCCAGTACTCCATGTCCTTTGAGAACGCCGCCGGCATGATGGACAAGGTCGTCAAGCTCGAAGACCTGAAGGTCTTCGTCGATGCCACCAGCGCCATGTACCTCAACGGCTGCACCGTGGACTACGTCGAGACCCTCGAGGCCGCCGGCTTCAAGTTCGAAAATCCCCAGGTCAAGTCCACCTGCGGCTGCGGATCCAGCTTCAGCGTCTAACGCAGATATGCTTTCTCGGCTAGTAAGAATCTAGATACCCCACAACGGCCTCGCTGCGGCGAGGCCGTCTTTCGTACCCATCAAAGGTGTACATTGGGGCGCATGGTTTCCCAGTTGCTTCTCTTGCCGTCCTTGCTCTTGTTATTTTCCGCCTCGTCCGCGAGGCCAGAAGCACCAACTCGCCTGCTGGCTGGACCGCAGGCCGCGCAATCTACTGCGCCGCCCGAGTTGCCTCCGCAGAACCTGGCTCCGAAGAGCGAATTTGAGCCCTCCTGGAGCTACTTCCAGCGTGGCCGGACCTCGGGATTTCCATCGTTTGTCCCCGGCTCGCGCTACCGCCTGAAGGCGACCTTCCAGATTCCCACCCCCACCAACGGCCTCGCCACCGGACGCTACGAAGACACCTTCGTCGATCTCACCCACTGGCGACGCGAGGCCTGGGTCGGCACGAGCCACCTTGTCCGCACCCGCGATGGCAACCAGCGCTACCTCGATGCGGAAGGGCCGGACGCCAGCATCTTGCTGATGGTGCTGCGCGTGACCGAACCCCTTCCCGACACCGACACCCTCGACGACTCGGTATGGGGCATCAGCCATTCCACGGTGGGCGATGTCCCCGCCATCCGCCTCGCTTACGGCCCGGAAACCGCGTCCGGCGATCTGGTTCCGGGCGAAGGGCAGGGCTTCTGGTTTGACGCCCAGGGCAAACTGCTCCGCGCCGTCACCGGCGGGGTGGACATTCTGCGCTCGGACTTCATGCCCTTCAACGGCGCGCAGGTGGCGCAGACCTCAGTGGTGCGCGTCACCGGCGGCGGCGTGGCCATGCGCGTACGGGTCAGCAGCGTGGACGCGCTCACCAGCCGTCCGCCGGAGTGGGACTTCGTCGTCGCCGGCCATGAGTGGAAGCCCCCGGTGGGCGACGATATCCGCTAGCCAGCCAATCGCCGCCAACCCCGTCTAAGATGGAGAGACACAGCGAAGCCCGCAGCCCATCTGCGCAACCGCCATCTGCTCCATGAACGAATTCACCATCAAACTCGCCGACGAACGCGGCCGCGTCCAGGAGCAGGTTCACGCAGCGGCCACCGCCGAGGAGCTGCGCTCGCGCTTCACCCAGGCCGGCTATCTGGTCTACTCGGTCAAACCGCGCTCCGTGCTGGGGCGCAGCGGCAAGAAAAAGATCAAGCTCGAGACCTTTCTGGTCTTCAACCAGCAGTTCCTCACGCTCATCCGCGCCGGTCTGCCGATCCCCAGCTCGCTTGAACTTCTGGCCAAGCGCCAGAAGGACGTTGCCTTTCGCGCCCAGATGGAGGACGTCGCCGCCCGCGTCAAGACCGGCCAATCCATCTCGGAGGCGTTTGAGGCACAGGGCAGCGTCTCGCTGGTCTACACCACCACGCTGCTCGCGGGCGAGCGCTCCGGCAACCTCGAAGAGGTGCTCGCCCGCTATCTGGAGTTCCAGCGCGTCGCGCTCACCTTCCGCAAGAAGCTCAAGGCCTCGCTGATCTATCCGGCGTTTCTGGTCATCATGGTGATTGGCCTCTTCATCTTCCTCATTACGTTTGTCGTCCCACGCTTCGCCGACCTCTACAACCAGCTCGGCACCAAGCTCCCCGAGCTCACGCTGCTGCTGCTTGCGCTCGGCCAGAACGCGCAGCACTACGGCCTATATATCGCACCGGCTATCGCGCTCATCATCTATCTCCTCGTCCGCTGGTCCAGGACCGACTCCGGTTCCACCACGATCGACCGCATCCGCATCTCTCTGCCGGTGGTGGGCCAGGTGTGGGTGAAGTACCAGGTGGGCCTCTTCGCACGCACCCTCGCCACGCTCCTCACCGGAGGCCTGCCGCCGGTGCCCAGCCTCGAAACCGCGGCCCGCTCTATCGAGTCCCGCCAGATCGCCAAGGCGGTCTATACCTCGGTCGAGCGCATCCGCGAGGGCCAGCCGCTGCACACCGGCCTCGCGCAGACCGGCGTCTTCCCCGAGCTCTCCATTGAGATGATCGAGGTCGGCGAGACCTCCGGCGCGCTGCCGCAGATGCTCAACTCCGTCGCCGAGTTCTTCGAGGAGGACGTCCAGACCTCGCTCGCCGCCATCATGAGCCTCATCGAGCCGGTCATCCTCATCGCCATGGGCTTGGTCGTGACCATCGTATTGATCGCGCTCTACCTGCCGATCTTCAGCCTGAACGGCGTGGGCGGTCAGTAGTCGCAGTTATGACCATGGTATGATGACCATAGTGAGGCCGCCCATGAAGACTATGCCAGCTGGGAAATTCAAAGCCACATGCCTGTCGGTTATGGACGAGATTCAGCGCAAGCGCGAGCAAGTCGTGGTGACTAAGAACGGCAAGCCCGTCGCGAGGATGTTGCCAATGGATATGGAAGAAGGGAAGGATCCTTTAGACGCCTTTTACTTCGGGAAGATTGAGATTCCTGGCGACATCATGGCTCCCCTCTATTCGGACGCAGAGTTGGAAGAGTTCTCTGAGGCGTCGCTGGCCCAACTGAAGTGATTGTTCTGGACACTCATGTTGTCTTATGGCTGACGACCGACAAGCGTCTGCTTTCATCGGCTGCCGCTGAAGCTATTCGGAACGCAAGTCGGGCGGCAGAGGGGGTTGCGATTGCCGATTCTTCCCTATGGGAGATTGCGATGGCGTCGACCAAGGGCCGCATCCGCCTCCCAGGTACGTTAGCGGACTACCTCCGCTATGTGGAGAAGACCTTCGTTGTGCTTCCCATCACGGGAGCGATCGCAGAGCGTTCGATACTGCTTAGCGACAGCTTCTCGAGAGAGCCAGCCGATCGTCTGATAGCGGCCACTGCCATCGTCCACGGGCTAACGCTGGTTACGAAGGACGAGAAAATCCGCAAGTCCGGCGAAGTCCCCTGTATCTGGTAAAACGAATCGAAGCACCTGGAGTCTCACCATCATGGCCACCATCCCTGTCGCCGTCCCTTACAGCAACGACGCACTCTCCGAGACCGAGCGCGCGCAGATGCTCGCCCGCCGCTACCACGCCGAGTTCGTCGACCTGAAGAACTTCAAGATCCAGCACGAGCTCTTCAAGAGCGTGCCGGTAGACATGATGTTCCGCTACAACTTCGTTCCGCTGGAGCAGAGCGAAGGCCGCCTCGCCATCGCCGTCGCCGACCCCTCGAAGCTGATGGTCATCGACGAGATCGCCGGCCTGCTCGGCGCGCGCATCGTTACCCGCGTCGCCACGCTCTCGCAGATCACGGACCTACTCAAGAAGAACGAGCAGTCGCAGCGCGTGTTGGACGAGGCCAGCGAGGGCCTCGCCTTCGACGTGCTCTCCAACGAGGAGAACGCCGAAGAGAACATCTCCATTGAGAAGCTCACCAACGACGACGACATCTCGCCCATCATCCGCCTGGTCGACACCACCATCTTCACCGCGCTCGAGCGCCGCGCCTCCGATATTCACCTCGAAACCTACGACGACTGCCTGCTGGTCAAGTACCGCATCGACGGCGTGCTGCAGCAGGCGATGGCGCCCATCGCGCGCGAGCACCACCAGACGATCCTCTCGCGCATCAAGGTCATGAGCGAGCTCGACATCGCCGAACGCCGCGTCCCGCAGGATGGCCGCTTCCGCGTGCGCTACAAGGGCCGGCTCATCGACTTCCGCGTGAGCATCATGCCCACCGTGCATGGCGAAAACGCCGTGCTGCGCGTGCTCGACAAAGAATCGATGTCAGAGAAGTTCAAGCAGCTCTCGCTGGACGTTGTCGGCTTCGCGGAGAAGGACCTCACCCGCTTCCGCCGCTACATCAAGGAGCCCTACGGCATGGTGCTGGTCACCGGTCCCACCGGCTCCGGCAAGACCACCACACTCTACGCCGCGCTCAACGAGATCAAGTCCGAAGAGGACAAGATCATCACCATCGAAGACCCGGTCGAGTACCAGATCCGCGGCATCACGCAGATTCCGGTGAACGAGAAGAAAGGTCTGACCTTCGCGCGCGGCCTGCGCTCCATCCTGCGCCACGATCCGGACAAGATCCTCGTCGGCGAGATCCGCGATGCCGAGACCGCGCAGATCGCCATCAACTCCGCGCTCACCGGCCACCTCGTCTTCACCACCGTCCACGCGAACAACGTGGTCGACGTACTGGGCCGCTTCCTCAACATGGGCGTCGAGCCGTACAACTTCGTCTCGGCTCTGAACTGCATCTTGGCGCAGCGCCTCGTCCGCACCATCTGCGACTTCTGCGCGCGTGAGATCACGGTCAGCGATGAAGAGCTGGAGTTGAACGGCCTCGACCCGAAGGACTGGCAGGGCTTCAAGTTTCGCGAGGGCGCCGGCTGCATCGAGTGCGCCGGCACCGGCTACCGCGGGCGCTCCGCCATCCACGAACTGCTGGAACTCGATGACGAGATCCGCGAGATGCTGCTCGAAAAGCGTCCGGGCTCGGAGATCCGCAAGAAGGCCAAGGAGAAGGGCATGATGTTCCTGCGCGACTCCGCGCTGGACCGCGTTCGCGCCGGCGTCACCACCCTGCGCGAGATCAACAAAGTTACCTTCATCGAGACCGGACGCTAACGCCGCTACTTCCTCTTCGCCGCCTTCTTCGTGCTGGTCGCCGCCGGAACGAGCAGCGGAATCACCGCCGTCCCGATCGGGCTGCCCAGTCCCGAGCAGGCGTCCCAGCCCGGCCCGGCAGTAAAGCTTCCGTTGTTGCCGCTGGTGATGTCGCGGAAGGCCATCTGCGCGCCCGCAGCGTAGATGGCCGGATTGATAAAGCCCGCGGCGACCTTGTTCTTGGCATTGGCCAGCGCAATCAGCCCCGCCCACAGCGGCGCGACCGCGCTGGTGCCGCCGATGACCAGCGTCTGTCCATCCACGCGCACGGAGTAGCCGGTGGAAGGGTCGGCATCGCCGCAAACATCCGGCACGCCGCGGCCGCCAGTCGTCGTGGTCGACTTGGGCACGCCGGCGTTCGCTTGCCATGCAGGCAGAGCGAAGACCGTACTCACACCGCCGCCCGTGGCGCCCTCGTTGGCGCTCAGCTCGTTCCACACGACCTCGCTCTGGATGGTGCTGCCCGAGCCCGTCAGCTTGGTCCCGCCGCAGGCCAGCACATGCGGGCTGGAGGCGGGAAAGTCCACATGGTTGGCCGTGCCGGTCACGCCGTCGGTAGAGCCATCGTCCCCGGAGGCGACGGTGATGGTCACGCCCACGGCCGCCGCTGCCTGGCACGCTGTATCCAGCGCCGCCATGGACTGCGCCGTCCAACTCGACTCCGGCCCGCCCCAACTGATCGAGATCACGCTGGGCTTGTTAGTGGTGTCATGCACGGCGGTCGAAATGGCGTCGATAAATCCCTGGTCGGTGTTGGGCGCGAAGTACACGGCAATCGCCGCGCCGGGCGCCACCGCTGCGCTCACCTCAATGTCCAGCATCACCTCGCCGTCGGGTCCGCTGGAGGTGCCGGGTGTGTTCTTTCCCTTGTCCACGGAGACCGCCGTGACCGTCGGCGCGGTCTGACCCAGCGTCTTGAAGTAGGCGGTGATGTCCGCCGCGCGAAATCCGCCGCCTAGTTCGATCAGCCCGATGGTCTGACCCTTGGCCGAGGCTCCCGCCGGGAACTGGTAGAGCTGTGCCACCTGCACCGGCGTGTAGGAGGTGCCGGCAGCGGCCTTCGCCGGACGGAAGTGCGGCTTGGCCTGCGGACGGTTGTCCAGCCCCAACACTGCGTTCACGTGGCCCTCCAACTCGGCCGGCAGGTAGATGGAGCCGCTGCGCAGTCGCAGGTCGCCCTGCTGCTGGAGCGTCACGCCGAAGGCCTTCTGCATCGCCGCCACGCTGCCGGTCAGTTGCAGCGTGCAGGGGCCGGGCGGCAGACCGGAGACGACCTTCAGCCCAAACTCCTTCGCAAAGGCCTTCACCAGCTTCTTGGACTCCGGGTCAGCGCCGTATTTGCTCGCATAGGCAGCGCGGGTCAGGCGCTCCTGCGGAACGCCGCCCTTCACCGGCAGCGCCGCCTTGCACTTCAGCACGACGGATACGATGATGTTGC
>Ga0302197_10004978_pt1 | contig 11502 bp, 11 predicted proteins | sample II_Bog_N2_1_FD_193526 | JGI IMG/M metagenome (GOLD analysis project Ga0302197, IMG submission 193526) | Peat permafrost microbial communities from Stordalen Mire near Abisko, Sweden - II_Bog_N2_1 | ecosystem: Environmental > Terrestrial > Soil > Wetlands > Peat | place: Sweden: Abisko...
AAACTAAATAATAAAATAAAAAGAACGCGTAAATGTAGGGGTTTCATCTCTGTAAATATTGTGCAATTATAATCAAACTATAATATTCAATAGCCGCAATTTGTTTTACCCTATGGTCATATTTACAAAATGATGAAATACCTGATATTTTATTTTAGCTCAATTACCTGGTTTTAATAGTTAATACCAAAGGCTTTCCGTTCCATTTAAAATCAATTTCCTTATCGCCATTGGCATTAACCGCAATAGTATAGGCGGTTTTATTTGAGAATGATATGGCATCAAATTGTCTATTCACGATAATTAATTTAAAGTTTTTTGTTCTGCCGATAAGATGCTCTGGTATAATGCTTATAGTATGCGTTTTACCCTTTCCGCTGGTTGTAAAATTAACAAGATCGTATTTGCCATTTTTCAACGAGTTGGGATCTTTACCATCATCATAAAACCATTGCGATGTTGTTTTGGCCGATGATTTACCTATGTAATATTTCAATGTAAGCGATTTACCATCATATTGCTCAGTATATGTATATGGCCCTGCCATAGGGATGACACTTCCCGCCTTTACAAACAACGGCAAGCTGTCGATTGGCGCATAAACATCCGCAGAATCTGTATACGATTTATAATCATTAAATCCTATCCACTCCCCTTTTGGGAAAAGCACTTTTTTGGTGGTTTGTCCTTTCACAATAACCGGCGCAACCAGTATTTCATCGCCCCATAAATATTCATCATTAATATTTGACAGTCGTTGATTTTCCGGCTCAAAATAATTCACACCTAATACCAATGGCCTGCCTGTGGTAGTATTTTTATAAGCCTGGGTATAATTATAAGGTAACATCGTATAGCGGAGCTTAATAAACTTTGTCACCCGTAAACGTGTGGTATCATCCCAATAAATAGGCTCAGGCGAATAATGTACCGCTCCTGCATGGGTACGCATTACCGGGCTAAACGAGGCAAATTCCAGCCAACGCGAATATAATTCAGGATCTTTGCTGGCCTTATCACCTCCGCCTGTAAAACCACCTGCATCTGAGTGCATATAGCCCACACCATTTAATCCCATGCTGATGATAATAGGAATTTGCGCCTTCAACCCGGCAAATGAACGGTCAATATCACCCGACCACGGAAATGTCGAATATCGCTGCATCCCGGCAAATCCCGACCGTGGTAATAACAATATCCTGCTCTCCGGGAAATCCTTCCTGTATCCGTCAAAGGCGAATTTAGCCCAGGTTAAAGCGTATGCATTGTGTACTTGTTTATTGGTACCTGCAACATAAACCAAACTATCGTTGTTCGCCTCCGGTTCACCCAGATCAAACCACCAGCCTGCCGTGCCATCCTTTATGCGTGATTTATAAAAATTCCAGTAAAATTGTTGTGCCGATGGTTTAAAAACATCCAGCAAACCTGATGGCCCTGCCCAAAACTTCCCGAAGATGTACGGAGAACCCTTTTTACTAATATCAGTCGCCAATAAATGCTGATCTACCGCAGCTTTAAAATTTTCCGATTCTTTGGTGATGTATGTTTCACTAATGGTAACCACCCTAATATGGTTCTTCAATAAATTAGCCAGCATACGCTCAGGATTAGGGAAGCTATCAGGCGCCCAGTTATAGTTACCCATAAACTTTGCCGCTTTGTACCAGTACAAGTCGAAGACCACGGCATCAATCGGTATGCCTGCCGCTCTGGTTTTGTTAACTACGTCAGTAACTTCACGCTCCGATTTGTAACCGTATCTTGATGAGATATACCCCATCGACCAACGAGGCGGCAATGGCTGGCGACCAGTCAAAAAAGTATAATTCTTCAACACGCCATCCATACTTCCTCCACCAACAAAATAAAAGCTAACTAAACCCGAGGTAGTTTTATAGCCTAATACTTTAGCATCCGTTTTACAAACATCAAAACTACCTTCGGCAGCATTATCCAAATACAAACCATAACCGCGGTTGGATACCATAAACGGAATAGAGATATTAACATCCGTTTGCCCGAAGTGATAATCATAATGCGCCTGGTTGTTATTTTGCAATATTGTTCCGCGCCTGTTTAAATAGATGGCTTTTGACCCGCCACCATAAAATGCCTCTTTTCCATCCGATTTAAAACTAACAATTGAACTATCGCCTGTTTTAACATAATTAAATGCTTTAGACAGTAAATGATTTTGATTATCGATAAAACTAACCGACAAATCACGCTTATCTACCAGTACTTTTAAAGCTGAAGTTTTGATTCCCGTAAAGTTTTTATCATTAATATAAACAACCTTAACGTTGGTTGGCCGCCCGATGGTAGAATAGCTTTTAACTGCATCGCTTAAGGTGTGTTTATAAGTAACATTAATTACATCTGAAGTGTAAGGCGTTATTTCAATATAGCCATTATTTGTGCTGATGATCAGGTCTTTTCCATTGTAGGCACTCTTTCCGAAATCGTTCCCGGTTTGAGCAAAAGAAAAAGCTGGCGTAAGTACTGATAAAGTAAGCAGTACCAAAATTCTGCTTGTGATTTTTTTAATAGATAGACGAGCTGATATCATAAAATAAATAGAGATATTAAATATTCAAACTGTTGGTTTATATTTTAATAACGAAGAAACAAATGTATTATAAGATTTTTGAAGAACAATGGTTCAATACCGGTAATTTTAATTCCATGTCATCAATCTGTGAAATCAAAAACTAAAATCGGCTAATCCATTCAATAATATTATTTTTGCGGCATGAGTAATGTAAAAGTAGGCCTGGTGCAAATGAGCTGCACCGCCAACAAAGAGCAGAATTTGCAAAAAGCAATAAGCAAAGTACGCGAAGCCGCCCAACAAGGCGCGCAAATAGTTTGTTTACAGGAATTGTTTACTTCACTATATTTTTGCGATGAGGAAAATTACGACAACTTTGCCTTGGCCGAAGCTGTTCCGGGCCCATCAACTGATACACTTTCATCCTTAGCTGCCGAATTAAATGTGGTGATCATCGCCTCGTTATTTGAAAAACGCGCTATGGGTGTTTACCATAACACAACCGCTGTTTTAGATGCCGACGGTGCTTATTTAGGCAAATACCGCAAAATGCACATTCCGGATGATCCGGGTTTTTATGAGAAATTCTACTTCACCCCCGGCGATTTAGGTTACAAGGTTTTCAAAACCAAATATGCCACCATAGGTGTATTAATTTGCTGGGATCAATGGTACCCGGAAGCTGCCCGCATCACCGCCTTAATGGGTGCCGAAATATTATTTTATCCAACCGCTATTGGCTGGGCAACAACGCAGGACGAAGCCACCAACAAAGAGCAATACGATGCATGGCAAACCATACAACGCTCACATGCCGTTGCCAACGGGGTACACGTAGTTAGCGTTAACCGTGTAGGTCACGAAGCCGGTGTTGATTTTTGGGGCGGATCATTTGTAGCCAATCCGTTCGGTAAATTGTTGTACCAGGCATCACATGGTAATGAAGAAATTATCATTCAGGATCTCGATCTTAACAAATCTGATTATTATCGCAGTCACTGGCCATTTTTACGTGACAGAAGAATAGACTCTTATCAGCCAATTACAAAAAGACTGATTGATGAAGATTAATTTAGTCCGAAAGTCGGAAAGACGGGAAGTCCGAAAGTAAAACAGAAATCAGCATGAGTTTTAAGTTTGAGAAGTTATTAGTTTGGCAAAAGGCTGTAGATTTATCTGCCGATATTCATGCATTAACCAAAACTTTGCCAAAAGATGAGCTTTTTGTTTTAACATCGCAAATAAAAAGAGCAGCCGATTCAGTATCCTTAAATATTGCTGAAGGTTCAACAGGACAATCGAATCCTGAATTCAATAAATTTTTAGGTTACGCACTACGATCAGATATTGAAGTAGTTGGTTGCTTATATTTAGCACAGAAACGAGAATTAATTAAACAAAACGACTTTAAGAGGTTGTACGAGCAATGTGAAGAAATATTAGTAATGCTAAATTCTTTGCGAAATAAGCTTAAATGATGGCATCAGACAAAAAACTTTCGGACTTTCCGACTTCCGGACTTTCCGACTTGCCAGCGAAAGCTGGCTTCCACTTTCCCGCCGAATGGGCTCCCCACACTGCCACATGGCTTAGCTGGCCGCACAAGGAAGAATCATGGCCGGGAAAGATCGCTACCATCTATAAACCGTATGCCGAATTTATAAAAGTGGTAGCCGAAGGTGAGTTAGTGCGCATTAATGTGAAGGATGAGCAAATGGCAGCCTTTGCAAAAGAGCAATTGATTGCCGTTGGAGCTGATTTGAACAAAATTGAGTTTTATGAATTCCCAACCAATGATGCCTGGTGCCGCGACCACGGGCCTGCGTTTTTGATCAACTCTGAAACCAAAGAAAAAGCGATTATTGATTGGGGTTATAATGCATGGGGTGGTAAATACCCTCCCTTTGAACTGGACGATGTGATACCTACTAAAATAGGAGAACGCTTGGGCTTACCTGTTTACCATCCGGGTATTGTGATGGAAGGTGGCTCTGTTGATTTCAACGGAAAAGGAACTATCCTAACCACTACTGCGTGTTTACTAAACGAGAACCGCAATCCGCATCTAACCAAAGAACAAATAGAAGACTATCTTAAAAACTATTACGGCGCTGAGCAAATCCTTTGGTTGGGCGATGGTATTATAGGTGACGATACCGACGGTCACATTGATGATATTACCCGTTTTATAAATGAAGACACCGTAGTTACCGTTGTTGAAGAAAACCCTGAAGACGAAAACTACCACATCCTGCAGGAAAACCTCGAAACCCTAAAAACCATGCGCCTGCTTAACGACAAGCCATTAAATATTGTCGAGTTACCGATGCCAACGCCTGTTATTTATGAGGACCAGCGCTTACCTGCTTCTTATGCCAATTTTTACATCGCTAATGCGGCTGTTGTAATGCCAACCTTCCGTTGCGAGAACGATACAAAGGCGCTCGAGATCCTGCAAAAATGCTTCCCTGATAGAAAAGTAGTAGGTATTGATTCCACCGATATTATTTGGGGATTAGGCAGTTTCCACTGTTTAAGTCAGCAGGAACCGGCGGTTCAAGCTATTGCGTAACATAATACCAGGGGGCATTTAATGTTCCCGGTTTTAAATTAACGCTTACTGTTGAACCAACCGCAACATCGTCATAAAAGGACGATGTAACGTCAATATCTTCCGATGAATAGCCATCTCTCCATCCATCTATAGTGATATAGTATGAGGTTGATTTACTACCATGCGAAACATGGTGATCAATTACTTTTACCCTGTATATTTTAGGTTGTGCCTGGTCAAAATCACAGTTAATTGACGTGGCTGCCCCCAAGCCATAAGCGGCAGAAAACACTAATGCACATATTATTTGCGCCATAACATTGTCTTTTACCTTTTTTATCGCCACAAAAAACAAAACGCAAAATGCTACCACTGCTACCACTACTGCCGGGAATAATAAACTGCTAAAATTTAAAAATTTAGTGTTTTTAAAAGATTGCACCGCCAGTGCAAATGCAGGTAATAAAAGGCCTATAAAAATTGCATTGTAGGCGCTGTTCTTTTTTGCATATAATCTTATAAGCCCATTGCTTAAAGTCACCAGCAATATCCCCGGTATTGGATATAGTAATAATGCAATACATACAGCGCGGCTATCGGAATGAATATATATCACCGCAAAGAAAGAAAATAGCGCCACCATGGAATACCATGTAGCGTATTTTTTATTGTTATTATATTTCAGTTCTCTGTCTTCCGCCGTAATACCTAAACTTGTATCCTGTAATATTTCTGATTTGGCAGCTTCAAACTCTTCTTTGTCCAGGTCTTTAAAATTTTCAGCCAGCCAATTCTTAAAGCCTTTACTATCGCCTATGCTTAGGTAGTCTTTTATAGATAATTTAGGCGAGTGCTCATCAAAAGGGTAAATAAAAATTATTTTATCTCCAATTCTAAATCCCTTAATATCTTTAATAACAATTTCTTTAGTGCCCCATACATTTATATATTTAATGCTATAATCGGTTATTACTATCTTTCTTTTGATGAGGTTTATAATAATTAATGCAGCTGCGGCAATCCCCAATATTGGAAATATAATTAACGCTGGATTGTTATTATAACCACCATTATTAGCTGATAGAGGCACAAACAATGTAAAGCCAACTATAAAGATAGCCGCTATGCCGTAAAATATTTTATAACCGGTAGATGTTGTATATTCGTATTCCATGTGATAAGTTTAATCGCTCTAAAATATAACTTATCCTGTACTAATCAATAATAAATATCACTCCCAAACTTTTTCACCGACTTACCTCCCCCATTCACCGACTTCTTTAATCACACTACCTATATAGCATAGGGCGGCTTATGTTATCGCTGTACATTTGATCTATCATTTAAAACATAAATATCATGGATAGTCAAATTAACAACACTCAACATAAATACAATAAAAATATCATAGCCGGTTTTGCTCTGCTATTTATCGGCTTGGCAATTTTAACTAAGCATATCGATTTCTTTTTATTTCCGCACTTTCTTTTCAGCTGGCCGATGATCATGATAATTATTGGTTTAGCCATCGGCGCAAAGCATAATTTCAAAAAATCAAACTGGATTTTTATAACAGGCATTGGCGTTCTGTTTTTATTGCCTAATATTATACCTTCGTTAGGTGTAGCTGCGCTGTGGCCGCTGGTATTGGTTGCAGTTGGTGTAAACATGCTTGCAAGGCACGACCAAAAATGGAACGGCCAGAAATGGGAAAAACGCAGCGACACTGAATTTAACAGGTTTGACAACAATATTTAATAAGATATAGATCATGGGTATCGATGTAGAAAATCAAAATCAAAAAACCCCGGGCAACGGAAAGGTACTGGTTGGCTTGCTGTTGCTGGTTTTGGGTGTGGGTTATTTGTTTCAGCAATTAGATTTCTTTTTTATTCCAAACTGGTTGTTCTCCTGGCCGTCATGGCTTATCATCTGGGGGCTGTATGTGGGTGCAAGGCACAACTTCCGTAATTCCGGTTGGCTTATAATGGTGCTTATAGGCCTGGTGTTTTTATCGGATGATATATTCCCCGGCCACAATATGCATCACCTGATATGGCCATTAGCGCTGATAGCATTTGGCATCTGGCTCATCACCAAACGCAACCAAAGCTTCAATCAGGAAAAATGGGGCCGTAAATGGGAGAACAAATGGGAAGAAAAATGGAATAAGAAACAATACGGTTATACCAATCCTTTTGAGCCGATAATTACACCAGTAACTCCTGTTGAGCCGGTTACTGCCGAAAATGCAGGCACCCAAAGTTCAAGCACAACAATACCACCGGTTGGCGGCAGTTCAAGTTCAGCAAATCAGGGCACTTTTAGGGGCGATGATTTCCTGGATGCTGTATCCATTTTTGGCGGGGTTAAAAAAACCATCCTTTCCAAAAACTTCAAAGGCGGCGAAATTGTAAACGTGTTCGGCGGTGCCGAACTGGATTTTACGCAGGCCGATATACAGGGCCGTGTAGTGATTGATATTACACAAATATTTGGCGGCACTAAAATAATTGTACCATCAAACTGGCAGGTTGTGTCAGATCTGGCCGCTGTTTTTGCCAGTGTGGATGATAAACGCATTAACAGGGGCATACTCGACAACGACAAGATATTAGTACTGAAAGGTGTATCTATTTTCGCCGGGGTTGATGTTCGCAGTTATTAATTACTAATAAAAAACGAAGTTTTGGTTACACCACAATTATCACCATCGAAACTCTACAGCTTGTTTGTAGCCTGCGGCCTGATATGGGCCGGGCTACTCACTTACATTGTACATAGTTTTGGTTTTATTTGGTACATAGCCTTAACCGATGGTATTGTAAATACTATTCTGCTTGCCGCTGCCTGCTGGCTTATCAACAACAACCTGCGCTATTACCAACCGGGCAAAGGCAGTTACATGAACTTGCTGATGTGGTGCCTGGTTCTCGCCGGAATTTGTACCGCGGGTTTCCGTGGCATTATCCCATACCTAAGCTCTAGTCAGGCGTACATGAATTTTATCGCAAACTCGCTAACCATCCGTTTTTGCAGCAATTTTTTAGCAATTGGATGGATGGCCATGATCAGCATGCTTTGGTATTCACAACTGGATCACAAAGAAACCGAGAAACGCCGCTCCGAAGCAGAAAAGCTGGCCCGCGATGCGGAGTTATACAATCTACGTCAACAATTACAGCCGCACTTTTTGTTCAATAGCTTAAACTCCATCAATGCGCTGATAGGTTTTAAACCGGATGAAGCCCGCAGGATGATCCACCAGCTATCTGATTTTCTGCGGGGAACTTTGAAAAAAGATGATCAGCTTTTAGTGCCGCTGAGTGATGAGTTGCAGCATTTGAATTTATATTTAGATATTGAAAAAGTACGTTTCGGCCACCGATTGGATACGGAGATAAGCTGCGACAAGCATTGCGGCGAAGCCCTGCTTCCATCCATGCTGTTACAACCTTTGGTGGAGAACGCCATTAAATTTGGGTTGTACGATACCACCGAAAAAGTAACCGTAAGCATCCGCGGCGAAATTGATGGCAACAACCTGGTGGTAATGGTTCAAAACCCCTACGACCCGCAAACATCCCGCCCAAAAGGAACAGGCTTTGGCCTGCGTGGCGTGCAGCGAAGATTATATTTATTATTTGCGAGAAATGATTTGATGGAAACACATCAAAATGATAATATATTTACAACCATTATTAAAATTCCGCAGGTAATATGAAACGCGCCTTAGTTATTGATGACGAACCATTAGCACGCATGGTAGTGCTGGAATATTTGCAGCAATTCAGCGATCAGATTGAGGTGTTGCAGGAATGCAATGATGGTTTCGAGGGACTAAAGGCCATCCAACAACACCAACCCGACCTTATATTTCTGGATGTGCAAATGCCCAAAATAAACGGCTTCGAAATGCTGGAGCTGGTAGAGCAATCACCATCTGTAATTTTCACCACTGCTTTTGATGAATATGCCATCAAAGCTTTCGAAGCTCATGCAGTCGATTACCTGTTAAAGCCATTCAGTAAAGATCGTTTCAATAAAGCTATCGAAAAATACCTGGCGCAATCACCTGCTCCTGCACAGCAAAGCAAGAAAACAGAAGAATTACTGGATGCCGTTGCCTCATCCCCTGCACAGCATGAGCGCATCGTAGTTAAAACCGGCACCAAGGTTAAGATCATCCCGGTGCAGGATGTACAATACTTGCAGGCCGATGACGACTACGTAAGCGTTTTCACCCAGGAAGGCTCCTACCTCAAAAACAAAACCATGAATTTCTTCGAGCAAATGCTCGATCCCCGCTATTTTGTACGCGTGCACCGCTCCTACATCATTGCCATACAACAAATCACCCGCATAGACCCCTACGAAAAAGACAGCCACCTCGCCATCCTAAAATCCGGCGCTAAAATACCGGTAAGCAAATCAGGTTATGTGAAGTTGAAGGGGGTTTTGGGGATATAAAACTTCCCCAAATGTCATTGCGAGCGATAGCGCGGCAAACTCGTAGCATGATTATCGAATATAATATACATTGAACTATAACCTAAGCCATAGATGGAAATTGAATACCAAAATAGTAAAGAGGATTTTGTTGATTATTTTAAAACGGTCTTAAAAGAGCGATTTAGAAAATCGATTCTTTCCATTCTGTTAATGTTAGCCTTCATACTATACTATCTTTATTATAGCAAATATAATTGGCATGTATATTTAATTGTTATCTCTGCTTTTTTAATTTTCATATCGATATTTTCATATTTCTTACCATTGTGGAAATTCACTAATAAAATAGATCAATCAATAAAAACCAAACTAAATTATACCGAACCAAGAGTAGTAACTCTTACAGATGATGGAATAAAAACTGAAGGAAAAATAACGGAGACATCGATATTAAGGACTTGGGAGAACATAATATCTATAAGAACAATTGAAAAATTTATTTTTGTTTCTACTAAAAATAAAGAAAACCTACTCCTTTCAGAGAAATGGTTTTCCTCTAAAGACGAAGTTTCAGAGTTTATAAATTCAGTTCAATCACGAATCAATATTGGAACTCCCAATTTCTTCATCAATAAATCACATCGTTCAATTAAGTCAATTAAGCCTCGATATCTAATTGGGATTCTATGTTTAATTCCATTAGTTGGAGCATTAATAGGCTTTGGTATGATTATGTTTGGAATTTTTCAATACAGGGATAAATGGGTGGTATTTATTGGAGCAATTGGAATTTTAGTTACTGTATATTTTATTAAAAGCAATGATCTTCATAGTAAGAGCTCCATAAAAAACTTTGCAGCTGGTGACAAGTATGAATTGAATGATCTTGTGAAACAAATAGAGTTTTACAAGCTACAAAATGGAGTATACCCTGATAGTTTAAAACAAATAGATGTAAAGGGAGAAATGGTAATTATAAATGATCCAATATTATCTTTAAGTGAATGCAAAAACACTCTCTTTAATTATCACAAAATCGGAAATAAATACACTCTGTTTTCATCTGGAATTGACACAATACCCAACACCGCCGATGATATTTATCCTTCATTAAAAATCGACACCAGTAAAATTGGATTAATAATTAACAGGAAATAACTCACTAACAATCCTTCACCAATTCCCAATAAACCGTCCCTACAAAAATATTGTTCTTAATAGCTACCTGGGCTTTTACATTATCCAGTTCTTCTTTTACTTTATCTTCAGCCCGGTCGCAATTTAAGGTATGGTAATGTATCACGTACCCGGTTTCGCTGTTGATGAATTTATATTGTTTTTCAGCAGGTTTCATTTCACGAATGCTTATAAATAAATAACATTTATACCTGTAAATGGTTTGCTATACAATGCATGAAAATTCCCCTCTTGAGAGGGGGTGCGAAAGACAGTGAGCTGGCAGGGGTGTGTTAACGAAGCGACTCACCCGGTTTTCGTTCGGCCACTTAATTTGCCCTCTCTTCTTAAGCGGGAAAGAGGGCAAAAAGTCCATTCTCCTACCCTCTATATCGCGCAGTGAAAGAGGGGGCCGACGAGCGTAGCGATGTCGTGAGTCAACCCGCTGACAAAATACTGTCAGCACCTCCAACCCATTAATTCCGTAACTTAGTACCCAATCTAACTACTTAAAAAATATCATCACAAACGTGCCCGCCATAATCAACGTTGCAGCAATAATAGTTTTCGGCGTTAATGGCTCACCCAAAAATATAGCGGCCAAAACAATAGCTATGGCCACACTCAGTTTATCAACCGGCGCTACTTGCGATACTTCGCCTAATTGCAGCGCCTTAAAATAGCATATCCACGAAAAACCAGTGGCACAACCCGAAAGGACCAGAAATATCCAGTTAACTTTTGTTAAACCGCTAATGCCATTTTG
>Ga0302197_10005001_pt1 | contig 11476 bp, 9 predicted proteins | sample II_Bog_N2_1_FD_193526 | JGI IMG/M metagenome (GOLD analysis project Ga0302197, IMG submission 193526) | Peat permafrost microbial communities from Stordalen Mire near Abisko, Sweden - II_Bog_N2_1 | ecosystem: Environmental > Terrestrial > Soil > Wetlands > Peat | place: Sweden: Abisko, Stordalen...
TGTTAAAACTAGGCAAGATAGAAAGGATAAGTTCCCCTTTGAAGGGAATCCTTACCATTTTCCAATGAGAGATCCTTGGGTTATCATTCAGCTTCTGAAAGACCTCTATTTATTGAACTGCCCACCCGTGTATTTTCTCGATCGGTTAGGGGATTCTGGCAACAACATCCATATTATTTTTTTTGTAGAGATAGAGATATGTCTTTTCGACGGTAGTCATCTACCGGTAGCGATCGGAATCGCATTATTTGTACTGCAACAATTACCAAAAATATTATTTATTGGTGCTTCGCTACATGTTTAAATTACTTGACTTACCCAATCAATAATTATACGAATAAAGGAAAAATCTCTTTTTTAATAATGATTTTTCTCAATTAAAAATTAGGTTTATGAGTCATTTAACCGATTTGTGACGAATCAGACAGAAATGTCGAATCTAAGTGCAATTCCTTAACTTTTAGATATAATCATAATTTTATTATTTTTTGATTTAGAAAAGTAAAATATCAGAACTGGCTTCAGATTCGATTGAGTACCCTTCCATACTGATCTTTTAGTTTTTCGTATGCAAGCCATTAACAATAAACATCTCAATAAAACCATGCTTAATTCCACCAATTAAATTGGCTAATCTCATCAAGTTCGATCTCGATTCATGTAGAATGCCATTTTATCATTAGTTTTTCTTGACAATCTATCCTGATTTATGTAAAAACTTCATAATATCATTTAAGATATTTACTAAATATAATTATCAATAGAATGCAAGATATTGAATTTTACAGTCCTGAAGAACAAATTTTCGGACAAACCATTAAACCATTTTAAGAAAAACAACTGGAGATAGAAAAAAGAGTCGTCTTCAGTGGATTTCCTTATGATTAAGGCACCAGGAGGAACGGAGGGAGAGTTGGAGGATGCGTGGCCTCTAAAATATTCAGACAGACTCTTGGAAAGTTAGAAGTTTATCCCAATCGAGAGGTTAAAGTCTTTGATTCTGGGGATATCTAAGAAGACCTCTAACTTGAAGTAGCTCATCAAAAACTTTAATAAAAGCATACCAAAATTCTTGGAGAAGGACCTCAAACTTTACTTGTATCAATCGGAGGTTCGAATGACCAAAGCTATCCCAATGTTGCAGCTCTATTAGCAAGCTATCCTGGCAAGAGATTGGCAGTCATCAATCTCGATTCTCATTTTGATGTCCGTCCCCTAAAGGAAGGTAAAGCTCATTCAGGATCTCCATTCAGACAAATGTTGGAAGACAAACGGTTTCAATAAACAAATAGCATATTTGTATAGTTTGGAGCCAAAGGAGCCACTTGCTCCAATAATCATTATCTTTATCTTCAGTAGCATAAGGTTTAAGTCTATTGGATGGAAAAAAACATTCGAAGACATTAGTTGTCCAAGGATTCACAATGGAGGACTCAAGCAGGACAAGTTTTTGCTTAAATTATGAAAGGTTTCGAGCACAAGGCAGATGTTATCTTCGTTTCCTTTGATGTGGACGTAATTAGCAGCAAATGGATGCCAGGAGTTTCGGCACCGAGCGTGTTAGGAGGGCTTACTAGCGATTAATCTCTATAAATCGTTAAAATAGCTGGAAAGAGTGCTAAGGTCCAGCTTGTAGATTTTTCATAATTTAACCCAGCAGTTGAATCAGTCCTGAGTTCACATCTCATATCTGAACTTTTCTTCGAGCTGTGCATGAGTTTTGGTGAAAGATGACAATGATTTAAATGGTCAACCAATTTGAAAAATCTTCCCTCCTTTAATAAAATCTCTAATTAATTATTAAGATATGATAAAAAAGGAAATGAATTAGCCGGACCAGATAATTGGTCAATGCAGGTCCGTGATGAATTTTTTGAAATAGGCGTCTTTATCGAGTTGGTATTTTTTGCTGAATAACCATAGTATTACAATATTTAAGCTGTACATCTACTCAGCTATTGACTCGAGTATTGAAGACCATTATCAATCTCTTGAGGTTAGCCCAAACCAGAACGTTAGCACATCTCATTATAAATACGCTTTTAGAAGCGCTATAAAGCAAGTTATTATCCCTCGCTTCGACGTTATCGACTATGACCTCTCACCAAACTGCGACGCCAGTTATTTCTACCCTTTTAAGCTGCAGTTTTAACCCTAGTTTTGGAGAGACTTTAAACATTTAGCAGTATTTTGGACTTGGAGGGTGGTGGCGAAAATCCCCAAGAAGGAGTTCTTCTGGATACAAAATTCATATTGATGTCATAATGTTGTGCATGTGGCTACAATTTTCTCACTAACAGCATGTTCCTCGTCTTGTGAAGTTGCAGACTGTCCTTGGTAAAGTCACTACCCATCCGAAAATATTTATCTACTGGCTCTTGACTTCCATCTTTGCTTTTGATAGGTTTTGGACGATTTACTGGTCTTTCTATCAAGGAAGAAAGCAAATTCTTTGTTTTTTTGGCGTCCAGGGGAGGAGTTTGATTAAAGGTCCATCGGTTATTCTTGGTCTTTTTCTTAATTGGAATTGACGAATGCATTTGTGTGGGCAAGTCATACTTTTTTAGATATTTCAGTTATTGTTGTGGACGGGGCGTCATGTGCTCTTTGGTCAGCACTCGATCGGCTATAATAAAAGCTTCCATGTTTTAGAATATGGACTATTTTTTTGGAAAGTTAAACTTTATTAGTCAATAGAATTATTTAGATCACTCATTGGCACAGCTATTCGCAAGTCTCTAACTCACGATATTTGCGGATAAACGCCAAATCTAGTAATTATTTGCAGCTTCGACGCTCTTTTGGATTCTTCTTCAGAATTTAGCGGATAAACTCTCGAAACTATTTGGAGACCTTACGATTTGTGGGAAACTATACTTCGCTTGTTACCTATTTAAGAAATCACTTTACAATTTTTATCAGATCCTCTTGCTAATTTATATTGAAAGGAGAGGTACCTAGATGAAGCTCATAAGCGAGTATACCTATCGCCCACAAGTCAACCTTTTCATCGTACCGAGAACCTTGCAGCAGTTCAGGAGAGAGATATAGAGGAGTACCACATAGTGTGCTACGTAACTATTACTTTTTATGAACAGCCCAGCCAAAATCGCAAAGCTTGACGTTTCCCTTAATAATTGTTGGATTACATGCACAAGTACAATATTTTAAGGCTTAATGTCTCGATGAAGTATAGTATGGCTGTGCATAACATTGACTGCTTCCAGCAAATTTCCAATAATAAATGATGTACTCTCCTCGGAGAGAGTCTATCCAGTAGCGATAAGATCATAGAGTTGCCCATCGCAGCCGAGCTCCATGATTGTATAGAAACTTTCCTAATCACTAAAGAAACCATAGTTATGAATGATGTTGGGATGATCTAAGAAAGTTTGTATCTTTAATTCACGAATGAATTGAGTCAAGAGACCATCTTACATTATCTTACGTTTTGGCACTGCTTTAAGTGCTACAGTGAGTCCTGTATAAATGTCCCGAGCTAAGAACACAACACCAAATTTTCCTTCTCCAAGACGTCGAATTATCTTGAAATTTTCCTTCCTAAGCCCCTTTTTTTAAGGGGATTTAAATCGTTCCGGTGATTTGTTTTGACTGCGTAAAAAAGATGGTAGAGCTTTCTCACTTCTATGATAACTCACAGGATCGATAGGGGTGCGAATTTTATTATGGCGACTCCGAAAAAATCCCTCTTTTGGAAGTATGCGTCGGATATTTTCCTATGGAAAATTCTTTTCAGCGTTGGAGACGCTTTTTTATTCTTCCTCGGGGCGTGTCGTTGTGTCAGAAGTCATGCATTGAGGGCTTTGTCCGTACCTTTTTAATTCATCCTCTGAGCCGTATCTCGAAACTGTATTCGTTTTTAGAGTGTGATGTTCTTCGCCTTTATTTTTTCTAAAAAGAAAGGAAGGTTGTGAGTTAACAATCACACTACTGGCGGCTTTCGCCCCTTCTGAGGAATCCCATTTATGCCCAGGCTGAAAATTACTTTTACTCATTTTAAATTATTAAGGGAAGAAATGATATTATTTTACTCAAAAGTTATTTTCACTCCCGATTAGTAGCAGTTATCTAATTATTATTATCCACTCATGATCTTCTATCATATGTTAGGACTATCTCTGTATTTTATTAACACATATTAATCATCCGTCAATAGTGCAAAAAAATAATTAGAGTTTAAATAATATTGACACATGCATCGAAGTCGACAAAATAAGCTCGTCCAGCCAATATAAAAAAAACCAATGGGTGGAGTCATAAAAACGCCGTTCATTCTGGAGCATTCCACCAAGATAGTACAATGCATGTTACTTAGTAGCAAAAGCTATCCTTCCTCAAGGAAAAAATCCTTGAAAAGAAAAGAATTTCGACTGCACATAAGGCAATTAATAATGTAAATTCTGAATTGTCTGTTTTTCTGCAAAGAGTTAACATGTCCGAGTATTTGACAACATTAATCGAAAATGCAATTGACAGTTTGTAAATTTTAAAGGGTAGATTTCACGATATTCAGAAGTCAAACAGGCAGAGTTGTAGTAAATCGGAATTCCAAAGGGTCACGCTCTAAAAATAATTATAAGTTTGAGCAAGCAAGAGGAGATGAAAAAGAAGAAGAGTATTAATTAAGAAAGCAAGTAAAAGAATAAAAGCACATTTGATACCTCCATACATTCTGAGGAATCAATTACACATAAATCATTAACCAAAATACCTTAAGAGGCAAATGATATCCAAACTGAAAGTATTCCTCTGGAGAGAGTTAAAAAATCATTTTGTCTTTATTGCTACAGCAGAAGCTAACATCAGTTTTGTTCAATTAAATGTTAGTAACTTTACCATGGAATGTTCGAAAAATATGAACAGAATCTGCAAAAAGCTGAAGATTAATTTACAGGACCCTTACCTAATCACAAGGAACTTGAGGATAATCAATAATTTCTGTAAAATTTTGATTTTTTGTTTTAAAATCACACAGAATTGGATCAGACTGAATACGACCGCATCAAACAGTTGATGTAAAAATGAAAGAATTGATCAATAATAGACTTTAGTATTTATTCTAATAATTCGGTCAATCACCAATATGATGAGTAATAATTCATTACAATTAAAGTTTATTCATACAAAATCAGATTTACCGTTTTATTGAAGCAAACGCTTACTGAGTCTTTTCGTAGATCACAATTCCAATCCCATCAGCAAGAGCAGCACGAAGCAAGCATGGATAAAGTCCAATAATAAATCCCTTCATTCCTGTGTTTCGATAGATATGTTTGGAACAATCAATAAATCCGCCATCTGGAATCAGTCGATGCGATTTATACGTTCCAGCAGGTTCGATTTGAATTCTAGTCTTAATAACATCTTGAGGATATGAAACTATCCAGCTATTCAAAGCAGCAATTGGTCCCACTATTAAAGCCTACCAAACATTGAGATGAGGATGCTCTGCTGTGATATATTTCATTTTTAGATATTCATAAGTTGCAAATTGGATTGAATAGGATGGAATTTATCGAGCTGCCGTCGAAAATGAGCCTTTGGATAGTCCTCGGATGCCTTCCGTGCGAATTAATTCCTTCAAGCACTATCGAGAGTTTCGATACTTGAATTCCTTGTCATTTTGCATCACGCATTTGATGAGTTAGACGGGAGTAACGACAATAGTTACGACCAGACCAGCGAATGCTCCATTCTAAAGTCCACCAAGTAGACTCATTTATTATTTTTTTCTGATGACTTTATAGAGTTAGTATGAGCTGAACATCACTGCATTGACAAAGGGTATCGTTAGAAGAGGATAGTATATTCCATTGAAAAGATGCATAAAGCCTTACTGACGAACAATAGTCGTGAAGGCTGCCGACATTGACAGGTTCGGATTCATCTGCATTCTCACCTTCAGTGTGTCCAGGATATACCCCGAGCAACAGTTACCGATTCCTGATATGGTGCCGCAGGCGAAATCAACGAAAAAATCTATCATATTCGGTAATATAAAACACTTTTTGTGTGAAATTATTACTCAACCAAATTACTGTAATTTAATTTTATGAACAGAATTAAAAATAAATGCCACCTCTTGAACAAATATCAAAACGGGGTTCAGTGAGTCCTTTTGGACCACATGACTTCTCGACACTTTTCGTAGGTTATTATACCGATTGAATCCGAAAAGGCTGCTCGGATGAGGCAAGGAACTATCCCAATCCAAAATCCTCTCCATCCAGCGGCTCTATAAATTTATCGCCCACAATCTATCACTCCTCCATCTCCATAAATACTCTTATATTTGTTGGTTTTTTATACTTGTATCTTAGTTTTAATAATATCTTGAGGGTAAGATAAAATCCAAGCCCAAACTGCTGTGATTGGACAGACCACCAATGTTTAAACCAGAGTTAAGTGAGGATGGTCTGGGGAGATGTACTTGTTTTTTATATATTAATAGACTGCGAATTGAGCACCATAGCCTGGAATTTCACGAATAAGCGTTGATACATTGCCTTTATATAGTCCAGCGACGCCCTATGTGCGGAGGACATGCTTTAAGCAGTCTCGAGAATGATTAAACTTCTTTTCTCGGTCGTGCTGCATCACGCATTTAACTAATTCCACAGGAGTCACTACAATGGAGACTATAAGTCCAGCAAATGCTCCATTTTAGAAGCCATCCCAAAATCCTAGTTGTTGTTTATTTCTGATGACTTTATATTATTAATAGGATGTGAAGACAACTGAGTTGATCATTGGAAATGTTATAAGCGGATAGTAAATGCCGCTGAAAAGCTGTGCTGCTCCCTCATGGCGTACAATTGACTGAAAAGTTTAAGTCATGGTGAGAGCAGGGTTCATTTGCATCCTGACTTTAATGGTATCGAGCATGAATCCGGAAATGCAGTTGGTGATGCCTGAAATGGCTCCGCTGGTGAAGTCAATAAGACTATTAATCATGGTTATATTATATTTGTGTTGGAATCGTAATTATAATTTATCTAAAAATTGAAATCAATATGTTAGTTGATGTATAAAAAAGTTATAGCCATTACCCATCTCGTTAGCTGTAAGATCCACCATGTATTTATATTTTCAAACACATCATCAGTTTAACAAATTTAAAATTTACTAATTTTTCAGTTAGAACTTACGTATTCTCCGAGATGTAATTTCCAAAAAATACTCTAAATACTTATTTTTTCTGCCTTTAAAGCTCTAAATAATTAATTTCTGGAGGGTGAGAATTCATTCATTCGCCCTTGTATTTATTGATAAATTTGAAATATTAAAATAACGAAATGGATATTAACGAATTACTTTTCGTCGGACTCAATAAATATGGACAGGCCGGCATCGGGGAAAAATATCACAACAAGAACTTCACCACTCCCAAGTCCTTCGCTTTCTCAATTTTTATTAAACAGATCGCTTGTGGGGCTCACCATTCAGCTCTTCTTACTATCGAGGGAAATATATACACAATGGGCAGTAATATTCATGGAGCCCTCGGCTCCAACCCGAGCCTCAATTATTCTTTCGTTCCGACACTGATAGAAGGGCTTGACGAAGTAACCAAAATTGAAAGTGGTCCTTTCCATATGTGCGCAATTTCAGGAGGATAGCTTTATTCTTGGGGAAAAGGAATCGATGGGCAACTAGGTCATGGCAATACTAAAAATCAGCCACGCCCTCTCAAAATTGAAAGTCTGGGTAAAGATGTGTAAAAGGTGAGTTGTGGGACTAATCACACCTTAGTTCTCACAGGCGGTTCTAAAAAAGATGTAAACCATTGTAATAAGCTAGAGTATAAGAGCAGCTTACGCTTTCGGCAATGGTATCTATGGGCAGTTAGGAAGCGGTCAAAGTAGAAACAGCTATGTGCCAGTGCGAGTCAAACTCTAAAACATTTAGTTGATAGCTGCCGGATAAAATCATTCTCTTTTTGTCAGTGAGGGAAAGATTTATTCATGTGGCGACAACACCAATGGTCAATTAGGCTCTTTCTTCTCCAAAAAATTCATGACAGATCCAACAAAGTAACATTATCACTATTCAGTCTCTAACTACCGAAAACAAAATAAAAAGTGATTATGATTCAAGCTAAAAAATATTCGCTTGCTCTGACTGAATCAGGAGGCATGTATGTATGGGGAATTAAATCAAATTTTGGTCCTCTGTTTATATAAAATTTCGATGGCTAACAGAGAAATGTTATTGATATTCGAGTGGGTTCCGATCAAATCTATGGTTTAACCACAAATGGGTCTCTCTATTCCTGGTAAGTGTGTAAAGGCATCCAAAAAGAAGGATTATTACAATGTAAAGACGAAGTTGTGGTATCAAATAATCGAGCAGTGATAGATTTTTCTGCTGGTGATGGCTTCATTCTTGTGGTTGGGGATATTCTCAAGCAAATACCGTACGCATCTGTTCCACCTCCACTTCTGAGCTGTTTTGATGAGTTTGATTCATAATTTATGAGTAAAGAACATAGTTCAAGTTCTAAAAGTGAAAGTATGAGCAATGAAGAATAGTAAATTAAGGAAAGTCAATTCTATCAGTAATTGAAGGAAAGCATGAACATTTAAAAGAAAAATCATGTCTATTCTTCCATTGATTAAAGTAAAGAGCAGCTTTCGTCTGTGGTTTAACAAATTATTGATAGCAGCAATCGAGATTTTTTCAAACTTAAATCAGATCGAAACTGTGAAAAGAAGGCAAATCATATTGCGTAGAGTCGATAAGGTCTCTACTAAAATTTCAATTTTAATAATCAAATAGATTTCAGACGTCAAACATTTGATAAAAAATAGAAGAAGCCTTAAAAAGTATAAAAAGAAGAGGAAGCCAATCAAATCAAAATGTTAAAGATAATGTAAAGAGAGGAGAACGATCAAGAAGGACAGGATTTCGCAAAAACACCAAGCAGTTCTATTCTTTGCGAGCCTACCAATTTTTTAAAGTAGTCTATTACCAGATAGAACTACGAAATTAGAAAAGCAACCATCAATTAATCTATCTCTGATCATGAAGAGACATTTAAATAGCCCACTCCTTCAGAACCTATCCGCAAGAAAAAATATAGTTACAGTTATCTTCACGAGGAGAAGTAAAACATTCAGTCTTGCCCTTCATCAAAAGAGTTAAAATAGGAGCGACAACAACATAAACACCGAAAAATAGATCAGATCATGCAGATGCTTTAGAAAAGCAACAGTTTGGGCTATAAATAATCAATAGAACAATCAGAAGGAGGAAGAACCTAGGAAGATAGTGGAAAATAAAACTAAATCTTAAAATCCAATCGCCTCCTACGAATTGAACTGAGGGATAAATAACTGAAGATCAGTCAACTGCAAGAGTTACTAAGTCGCAAGTAAATGTAGATATAAACTCAGCGAGAGTTGATTAAACTTCTACGAATAAAGAATAGCAGTAATTTTGCTTCTCTGGAAAAGAGTTGATGCCAATAGTGCTGATGTTTTGAAATTTATATAGATTTGCAAAAAATAAAAAAGATGAAAATTATATCTATCCATAAAGGCTATCACTCTGAATGTTTTAATAATTTTACTATATAATTCTGATAATGATCAATTTTCTGCATACAAATGGTGGTTTAAAATCAAGGTATAAGTTAAGATTAGTAATTGCCTTGATTGCCACTCTTTGTTTTCTTCTATATAGATTCATGTATAACGCTACAACCCCAGCATGTCTTAGAGATGCGTGGCATGATTTGACCCTGGGGTTCAATGAACATCTTGCAAATGGATCAGGAGGTGATAATGTTGTCATTGGCATCGGACAAGTACTCATGGATGGATGGATTTTCATAATAGTCATACTGTGGTACTGTTGCACATAATTTAGGATAGTCAAATTTAAGAATGCAAGGATAGTCTTGGCGCCTGCCATGTTCTTTCTTTGCAGAACCATTATAATGGTAAGGCTTTCTCTATTCAGTATGCGGAGTCTTTTCCCTTCCCAGATCATTGGCTTTGGCACAGCCCTGGTTTCTTTTCTTTCACAGTCCCTTATGATAAAACTCGAGATTTTTTTTATTCTGGTCACACAGGGTCGCTGACTGTTATTATGCTAGAACTGTACACTGTTTAATATTATTGGGTAGGCGGTGCTGCTTTGATAAGTCTTTTGTATATGATGAACATGTTAACCATCATTCAGGTGCACTACACCATTGATGTGGCTGGTGGACTAGTTTTCGCTTTCTTTTTCCATAAATTAGCTGGAAAGATAGTTTACTATTGGGATTGGGTCTTGAATTTGCCTTATCTCCTTGTAAAAAAAGGAGTTGAAAGATATAAAAGAACGAAAATAGGGTCAACAAACTTAACTGAAAATAGATATGTGTCTAACATGGTCTTAGAATAAAGATTTATTGAAAGGTGATTTTATGATAATTATATTTGTATTTAGCAATCCATTCACTGAGAGTTAATTAAAATTAAAGAAATATATTGGCTAAAGTTTATATTGCATAATTTATAGCAGATTCTCATAAATTCACGCGATTACATCATTCTATTACTATGCTAGATTTGTTTCCCTTAGAATGGCGCGAATTACATAGACCCTCTCCTCGATTTGCTCGTTTCCGCAATCTTAAAGTTCAAAGAGCCGAGCTTTTAAAGTTGACTATTGTTGCAACTTAGCCAGCATGCCAGTATATTCCTCATCACAACTCTCTATCTTGAAGAGAAAAGCCAAAAATGTCAAAGCACGAATGACATTGCTAATTTCCTTACTATCAAGCGTATATCTGAGTAAATCAATAAGCATGCTTAACATTGATTAATTTGAAAAGATAACTGCCAAAATGGTCTAAGCTTATTCTCTTTCCACTAAAGTCTTCTTTAAATGCAGCAGTAGATTAATAAACAAAAATTGACATTCTATTCGAAATCCACGAAAGTTATTGTTTTGGTACAAATAGTACATATTAGTGGACAATTGAAGGAAATTGCTATTCAAAAACAATTACGCTATTTTAGGTTCAGAACAAAAATTACTGCAAACCAACACCAACAAACTCATAACATCAATATTCAGTTATCTTCCCATTTTATAATTGCTTTTGTCGGATAGTTTGGTCACCATTGTGATGAGCTTGTGCTGAGTAAGCAGGTGGTTCGTTATAAAATAATAGATGGAACAGTGATCGAAAGATGATTTAACTAGAATACGCAGAAGCGATAAGGTTGTTTGCCATTCAGCACTCTTACTCGACAACTGCATGTGATTAAAAATGAACGTTGCAATATGAGGGTGCTCCATTAAAAGTCGAAGAACTTCAGTCTCGTCAGTTAGGTAGTCCATTATGAATGCGATATATTTTACAAATTCACTGTCATCATTAGGACTGCAACTCAATTAGCTCTCTAGATACAGTCCACTATTCTAATACCTCAAATTCAACACTTTTAACAAATTGTTG
>Ga0302197_10005003_pt1 | contig 11468 bp, 10 predicted proteins | sample II_Bog_N2_1_FD_193526 | JGI IMG/M metagenome (GOLD analysis project Ga0302197, IMG submission 193526) | Peat permafrost microbial communities from Stordalen Mire near Abisko, Sweden - II_Bog_N2_1 | ecosystem: Environmental > Terrestrial > Soil > Wetlands > Peat | place: Sweden: Abisko...
GTGGCGCCTGGGCCTGCAGGCACCCATCCTCTACAGTTTGGTTCTCAGCGTCATGATTGTGTGGTTGCTCTTGAAGGGCAATCAGCCAGCGAAGCCAGGCGAACTCCCAACTGATGGTCTTGCGGAATGTCGGCTTTGGCAGTGCTGAAATCGAGGAATACCCAGCTGCAGAGTTGAAAAAGGCGCCTTCAGGCATTCAGCGAATGCCAACAGCTCAAACACTCATTGACTACCGAATATGCGCGAGCGTCGGGATTGCTCCTGAAAAACGCCCATGTGGCTTGAAGGGATTGTTGATCTCCACAAGCTCGTACAACGCATTCCTTCCGGTCCGATCAACTCAGGATAAGATTTCCAGATTCAAGCACTTACCCTACGGCTCAAGAAACCGTGAATATATTCGCCTTATATTCGCCTATACTGAATCCATGTTTTACGTTCCAACGTCCGGCATTCCTCCTTTTGTGATCGTCTGCAAGGGCTGCGAGCAGAAAATCCCCGCGCCTGTCCAGACCATGCCCGACTTATGGATCGTGGCCGATTGTCCGCTCTGCGGTGAGAAGCGACGGTACTTGCCTCAGGACATTCTTCGGGGACGGCTGTCCCACGAGTTGCTGGCGAAGCCCCCGCGGATTGCTGATTGGCGGTGAGAGATGGGCGAGATGAAACGGGCGATCGCGCGCGAGGAACAGGAACGGGCCAAGGCGATGGAAGAGCAGAAGCGAATTACAGACCGGTTTGCTTCAACGCTGGTGATCGCTGCGTCAATCATTGCGGCCGTACGGCTGGCAAGGGAACAGGACATAAGCAGGCCATCACCTCGCTTGACTTCGGTCGTAACGGACAGCATCTCGCTGGCGAGATTGATTCTGGAAAAAGTCCTGCGCTAAGCTGGCGCGAAAAGGGGCAACAGTTTTAAGCTGTAATCCTATGTGTGGGCGATACGGCAGACGGGCAGACAAGCAGCGCATCGCAGAGTGGATGCAGACCCACAATACCGACGTCTTTGACGACTCGTATTTGGCGCCGTCCTACAACATCGCTCCGCAAAGCTTGCAGCCCGTGGTCAGGCTGAGCAGTGAGACGGGCGAGCGTGAACTGACGATCATGCGGTGGGGCCTGATTCCATTCTTTGCGAAGGACGCCAAGATCGCGTATTCGACGATCAACGCACGTGCGGAAACTGTCGTCACGAGTCCGGTCTTCCGGGAGCCGATGAAGCGTCGGCGCTGCCTGGTTCCTGCCGACCTATTCTGGGAGTGGAAGAAGATTGATGCGAAGACAAAGCAGCCGTACGCCATAGCCCTGCAGGATGATTCACTATTCGCGTTCGCCGGCCTATGGGACACCTGGAAGGATAAGGCGACCGGTCAGGCCATCGATTCCTATACCATCATTACCACAGATCCGAATGAACTCATGGAACCGCTGCATAACCGGATGCCGGTGATCCTCCAAAGACCGGACTATCAAAGATGGTTGGCGCCGGCTGAACCATCGCAGTTGCCGATCGACTTGTTGAAACCATTTCCGGCAGAGCAAATGAAGGCCTGGAAGGTGGGCTCGGCAGTTGGCAATGTGAGGAACAACAGCCCAGAACTGCTCATCCCGACTTCGTGAATCCCAGCTAATCTATTCTGGAAACGCGGCTTGGCCTGTCGTCAGTCGACCTGTTTCGCAGAGAAGTCGGTAAACCCTGGATGTCTCATCACGGCAAGGTAATCGACCGTCGCGCGCATCCGAATTCACGTCCGCGTAATACAGTGCGCACCTCAATTTGGAGGGGCCCCGTCAGTTCCTGACTCAACGGCCTATCGAGGATGTCTTGATGGCTTGTCTCTAACTGAAGCTGGTGCTACACTCCGCCTACACTTGCTTGTTTGTCCAAAGTGGACCCGAAAGTCCTCGGACACACCTAGACATTGTGAGGTCGCTATGCGTCTTATCTCATTCGCGGCTTGTCTGCTCGCCGTTGCCTCTGCGTCGACCTACGGCTGGGCTCAGAAGTCTCCCGCGTCAGGAAGTCCTCCTGCGTCAAACAATCCTCCCACGCCAGAAAATCCTACTCATTGCTTTGACCAGTCCTGCGTCCTCCAAATAGGTATGCTCTCCGTCAACGTGCTAAGTGTACCCAGCGCCTACGCTTGGACTGTCAGCGCTGCGAGCCCTGATGTCGCGATGTACAATTTATCTGACTTCAACATCAGCCTCAACGGCAAACCATGGATCACCCAGGATGAATTTCTTAAGCACACCGTCGGCTTAGCCAAGAGCTCCGGCAGTACCCTAACCGTTGCCCCACTCAAGAGCGCGACTTCGCCGATTTCTGCGTCCGAGATCGCTGCCACCATCAACACCATCAATAAAGGCATCTCCGCCGAGACCATCTCCGACCGTCCCGGCAGCCAAACCCTAATTATTCGCACATCGGTTCCATTCACCGACCAAAAGCTTAAGATTATCGGGCTCATACCGTCGCCGCTCAATGGTCAAGGGGAGGCAGACCAAAGTGCCTTCGGATCGAAGGCCCCCGCTAAGGATTTTGCAGCCCTTCCGAAGATCGGCCAGAACTTCGTTTACTGGCTCAATTCAGCGGACGTTAACCGCCTCGCTAACGACAAGACCAGGGTCTCGGTTCGCCTTTCCAACGGATCGATATTCGACCTCTACTCCGGGTCCGGCTTGGAGGCCTATTCCTGGACCTATCTTTCCGACCGAAGCAACCTCGATCCCGGTCCCATGGTTGTCATCCAGGTCTCGAAGGATCCAGGGGCCATCGGTGATCTTAGTTGTCCTCTTCGCCCCCAGGTAGGGCAATCGCAAAACCGGGTCTACGGGTCCTGCCCCCGAACCTGTGAAAAGGATTGGTTTGCCGGCGTCAAGACCAACACTGACGTGAAGGGCGCCGCCGACGCGAACACCAGCGCAGACGCAAAGGCCGACCTAGAGAACTCCTACGGCAGTTTCTGCTCCGCATCCTTCCTCATGGTCCGGCAGAAGGTCGACTTTACCGCTTCCAATTCCATTCTGCCAGGGATCGAGGAAAACTATATCGGGATCAAGACCGACAAGGACGGAAAGCTTGAGGTCAACCCAACGGCCTTCGCTGGGGGCGACTTCACGGTCGACGAGAAAGTCTCCGTCTCCAGCGGCCCAAACGGCAACGATGTATTCAAAGTCGATCCCGGACCTGAAGACTGGGTGATCGACTGGGTCCTCAACCCTGTTGGCTGCCGTCCTGTTGCCCGCGACTCGCAATTCCAGAAGTCTATTACCATGCGCCCCCCCCGCAATGCTCCGGACATCGAGCGAAACAATGGGATCGTCGTCGGGGCCGCGAAGATTTTCGACGTCCATGCCTTGCAGAAAATGCTCAATGATACCGCAAACCAGCTTGCCTCGATGTCTCTCTTCAATGGCGCTCAAATAGGCACCGCTGTGGGCACGCTCCAGGGCGTCAGTCGCGATGCTTCCTACGTCAATGGCCAGATCGGAACCGCACCGACCTCCGCCCTTACACAGTTCGCGACGGCGGGCTCGACCTCTCCCAATACTGTCCAGACCACCACACCCATTGGCGGCACGAGTGTCGTTCTCCAATGTCCCGACGGCTCACTTCCCACCATCGGCTCCAGCACCACTCTTGGGGGCTGCGCCGTTATTCCGGTCACCGGAACCGCAGCCAACGTGCCTGCCTACGCGGTGATCACTCCGTCCTCTGCACCAAACCAGGGAATTCTCACAACCAACCCCGCGGGATCGGCAATCACCAACACAGGGACGACGGGGACCGTCCAGAACAGCACGACCACAACAATGGGCAGCGTTTCCGGAGTCGCACCAGCAGCAATCGCTTCCACGGCCCTGTCTGCGCCTTCCAACATCGCTGTTGCAAGCTCCGATATACTTGCCGAGCAAGTCCAGCTCAATGCGCAGTTGATCGGCTACAAACTGCTCTTGCAGGGCGCACTCTCCGATCAGTACCTGGCCAAGAATTCAACCGCCGTAGGCATGAGACGCCAAACTACCCTCGGATTCACCGTTAATCTCGATCCCCCTCGCCAGTTCAAGCATGCGGTTGCCGAAATCCGAATCGTCATCGTGCCCCCAGCTGGACCCTCCAATGGTGAAAGCCCCGTCAGCCTTATGACCCTTCTCCCGGTCGAGAAAACCTACAACGTAGCAAAGGTAACCAGCCACCAGAGTGCCTTTGGCGGAGGAGCAGTCGTCGAGCCTGTTTCCTTCGGACTCAGCGCGGGAAAATCAAAAGACCGCCTGTACCTTGCCAAGGACACAGATACGCTTGCATTCCAGTTCCACCCGGCTGCCCCTCCCCTGCGCACACCGTTCCCGCTGGCGGCGCATAACGAACTTCAGAAACTCGCGTCCTTTGAAACCCTCTCGCCTTGCGAATTCCCGGATAGCGACTTGCCATCCCAGGCTCTCGTGTTTGGCTGGCAGTTCCGTCCCGTGCTCGGGGAGGAGTACGTCACCGGAGGCCAACGGCAGGTCTTCGCGCAACTCGCCCTTCCAGTCGATTTGCAAGGGCAGTACGTACCGGCTATAAGAGTCCAGACTCGTTGGCGGGACTATGATCGCAAAAGTCAGACCGTGGGAGCTGTCTTCAAGGACAGTTGCAGTGAGACCACCGATCAAAGCGGAGTGATGCTCGCAAATAAGCCTCACGTCGATGAACTGGAGATGTCCGATTTGGGGGGTGGACTGGTCTCGCTCACTGCTCGGGGACAGTTCTACTCCTCCTCCCTTGGCATCCTCGCCGGAGCCAATGTCCTTGCGCCGCGTTCCTTCGACGGACGAAGTCTTGGCCTTGTTGCCTCCGCTCACGATCTGCTCCTCGCCCGGAATCTGTACATCCTCGATTCCAACGGAACCGCGTCACCCTTTGGGATGATTCCCAACCCCAACAGATCCTGTGGACTCTCCGACGCCACGATGAAAGCCGTGCCTTACCCGGACGGAAACTCCAGGTCGACCCTTCAGGTTTCGCTCGGCTCTGATTTCAATCTCAGCCCTACCGGTGACCATTACCCCCGCCCGCTCGTCATGGTTGGCGATTCTGTCTACGGTCTGAAGGAGACCCCCTACCTTGCTCCCGATGGCGGTGGACTGTGTTACCAATTCATCTTCGGCGGGACCACATCCCCAAAGGGCTGCAGTTACCAGTTCATTGCCCCCACAACCGCCTTGCGCAACGCACAAACATTTCTGACCAGTGAACTCACGTGGTCCGACTTCTCGGAATCGGGAAGGATCTCGTTCGCACCTTCCTTTACTGCTCTTGCAGTGGCTTCTGCGGCTGCCACGGACGCAAAAGGCAACGAAACTGGAAGCACGCTCTACTCTGTGAGCGGCTTCGACCTGAGTCGCCTGCAATTGCCTTGCGCTAATAATCGGTTCGGAGACAGTCTGAACCCTTGCTTGCAAGTCAACATCGGCGGCAAGTCTTTGAAGTCCGAGGAAGTCGCATTCACCCTTGAGAGTAACAATCAAGCAACCATGACTCTTTCAAAGGACCAACTAGGAAAGGCCAAGGCAGTCCGCTTTCTGCTTTACTGGGACGTCATCCACCACAAAAATCCACCCGCACCCGACACCAATGACCCCGAAAATAGCGTCGAGTGGTCCCTCAGCATTCCCAAGGCCGAGACCACACCAATAACTCCGTCGCCATCCTACCTCTTCGTTGGAGACAGCCGAACCGTTTCATTCTCCGGTGGCGAGCTCTGCACCACAACAAAGGATTATTCAGCGACCTTTGAAGGTGTAGCGCTCAAGCCAACGCCAACCTGCAACGGAACTTCCCTCTCCGTGGCTGTTACCACAGCAATCACAAAATTGCCAGGTACCAAGGAACTGACACTCAGTACAAGTGGCATCCCTGTAACTTCTGGTGGCAAGCCCATCAAATTAAGCTTTGACGTCCTCAAGCACTGATCTGTCTCTCCTTTCGCGGTCGATGGCAAGCAACATTCCAGGTCGCATTTCCAGCAGAACGCCTCGTATGCATTCAGGTATCCGGCAAGAAAATGGCGAACCGTATTTTGGGGACATGGCGAGGATCGAACTTGGACGAATCAGGGTGCAACTGGAAGGTTTGTGCAACTTGAGCTAGCTATTCCGGCGTGGCCCACTTTGACCATTTGATTTGGCCCACCTGGGTAGTGATATTGTGCATCATTTCTCCGGGTTTTGGTTTTGACGGGTTTTGAGAGATATTCATGCTTGTCGTAGTCGCGGCGGTGGTAATGTGGGAATCGCCGCAACGATTTCCAAGGGCTGTGGTAAGGGTGGAAAAACAGTTCCATCGTTTCTCCATGCTTTCCACGGACCGGCATTTCCACGGCCTCTTCGGGCTTCCACCAATACTGTGGCGGATACCGTTCAGAATCCGAGAACTGCGGCAAGAGTACACTTGACCATGATGATGCTCCAAAGAGAAAGAAGCGGCGCCGCACTTCAAATCGCGCTCCGGGCGGCCTGCGAGAACGAGGCAAGATGGATGGAAATGTCTCCAGAACTCTCTGACCACGGCGAACGGATGGAGCAGTGGGCCAGTACAGCGAAACTCCGGCGGCTTGAAGTCGAGCGGATCGAAACACTCATGGCCGAGGTGGAGAATTCAAGTCCAGGCCCAACGCTGCGCTAGGGCCGCGCAAGAACCAGATTATCGGACCGATTCCATAGAGCCTCAAATTCGGCAGAGAATGCCCTTACGGAGTCGGGCGACTGGATGTAGAACAGATCGTTGTCCTGATCTTCCAGCTCTGCCGGCGACCAATTGGCCGATCCGGTGCGGATAAAGCTACCGTCCACCGCGTAGCTCTTCAAGTGCATCAATTCTCCGCTGGCCTTGACTCTCACATCCACCCCAGCCCCTCTAAGAACCGCGCTCGTTGTTTCATGGCCGTGGGCTCTCGATTCCTCTTGAGCGTACTGCTCGGCATCGCGGTACACGCGGACCCGCACCCCTTGGCGCGCCTTGCTTGCTAGCAACTCCGCAATCTCTTTATCCGTGAAGGCGTACATTGCAACGTCAATATTCCGCCGAGCCTTGCCGAGCACAGCGATTTCCTCAGCCTCAAGATTCGCCCCAGACGCGTAATCGAGATGCTCCGGCTTGCTGCCCGCCGCCGAGGACTGCGCAGACGCCACAGCAGCCCGTCCAGCGCCCCCCCGCGCATCCGAGGGCGAGTGCTGCAATGTCCGGGCCATTATTGCCAGAGTCAGCACCCCTATACCGAGCATTACCGCCCGCATGACGCGCTTGTTCACAACTCGCCGTCTCTGCTGCTCCACAACGGTCATAGGGGCGTCCAGCGCGGCGCTAGAGCCGCGACCAAACGCATAATCCCCAGCTTTCACTACCCAATGCGCGAGGTCCACACAGCCCCTTTCCGATGCTCCTACTTGCGCCGCTTTTTGCGGTCAACCCCATCCAACAGTTCCGAGAGGCTCACCTTGTACATCTTCGCCACCTTTAGCAGCGTTTGCAGTGAGCAGGTCTTTCCGGCCTCGATCTTTCTCCAGTGCGACTCATAGAAACCGAAATTACGTGCCACGTACAACTGTGTCCATTTGCGCTCAAGCCGAAGTTCCTTGATCCGCTTTCCGATCTCCAAACACAAGGCCTCGTACTCATCCACATGGCCTTTCCGCACTTCTCTTTTTGTAGCAATTCTCGCCATCCTTTTCCGCCATGTACACGTTTTTAACCGCCGCACTACTCTTATAATATATAAAACACCATATTCGACACGAACCCGCCCACGCCTTCTCAACTTCTCCTGCCGATATAGGAGTTACTTTTGTAGTTACAGTTATTCAGGCCATTTTCCGAGTTTCAAACGCTAAGTTACTTTTCGGTTACCCTCCAAACGCGTACACCCGTCCCATGCGGCCTGTTTACAACACCGAACGCTTACGTACCGCATATTGCCGTATGCGCTAATGAGTTTGCTCTTTCATATAACAAGAATACTTGACAATAACACTAAAGTTGCATAGTGTTGGTTCAGCCCTCCATTAGGACAACTCCACATCTACAGAAAGGCAACATGAATACACCTTTATTGCGCCCTTCCTGGGACGCCTCGACTCTCCGTGTCTCTTTACGGCGTTCCGCACCCTCACTCCTTCGCTCCGGTCTCATGATTGGCGGCCTCCTACTCCTTTCCTCAGTCGCAGCCCACGCTACACCTGTAACATCCTCTGGCGACAACGGCTCACCGTTCGGCCAGGCGATGGACAACGTACTTCAATTCATGACCGGCCCAGTTGCCAAAGTTGGCTCGTTTTGCGGCATCGTCCTAGCGGGAATCTTGTACGCTACCGGCGACCCGACCGCGAAGAAAGCCGCCGTTGCCGCTGGTATCGGCTCACTTATTGCCCTCTCGTCAAGCGCGCTTCTCACTTGGCTGGGAGGCAGCTTCTAGGCTCCCGCCCGCAACTCACTCCACCACCAACACACGTTCCCGAATAGCAGCAGAGGTGTAAGATGGCAAGCAATTTGCAGCGTCGCAATCGAGTATTCAAGGCTCTCCACAAACCTCTGCTGCTGTTCGGGATCGAGCGTAAGCTATTCGGCGGGGCGATCATTATCGCCCTCATGATGAACACGGTCACGAGCAGCCTGCCGTTCACCGCCATTACCTTTGTTCTCGCTGCAATCTGCGCCTATATCGTCACCGTCAAAGACCCGATCTACCTAACAGCACTTATTAAGTCGCTAAGTGCCCGGCTCGTTTACGACGCCGCGAAGCAAGACCCCCACAGGATAACCATCGAATAATGCTAAACCTTGCGAAAATCATCAAGCCATGGCAGGAATCCGGCGCTCTGAACGCGCAAGTCAATCTCTATGGATTCTGGAATGAGAACACGTTTCTGACCAAATCCGGCGACATGGGGACTGTCATGAAAGTCGAAGGCATCGACTACGAGTCGCTCGACAAGGATAGCCAGGTTGTAGCCGTCAACCACCTTGAAGCCGCGTTGAAGATGTTCACGACGGAGTTTCGCATTTATCAGTACCTGCACAAGACCAACCGCCCGCATATTCCGTTCGAGGTATACGGCGATCCCCTTGTAGACGCAGCCATTGACCAGCGCAAACGGTACTTCGAGGCGAAAGCCGGCTCACTCTACCAGATCGACATCTACTATGTCGTTGTCTACGAAAAGAAGAGAGCCAAGCGCGGCATTCGCCCTGCATTGTCCCATCTGTCCAGCGATCCAGGCCGCGCTTTCAAAGACCTCGGCGCACTCTTGAGCGGCAAGCAAATGACCATGCTCCTCAAGGAAGAACTAAACCTCGACGCGTCGATATTGCATCAGCGTCTCTTGGCTTTCCGCCGCCACGTCGAGCAGGACTGCGCTCTTGAGGTTCTCGATTCCGGCCGGCAGTTTACATTCCTCCGGTCCCTGCTCAATTACGACCAATACCGCATCGCCGGCAAGCCGAAGGGAAGCTCCTACCTTGATTACCAAGTAGTCAATTCAAACATCGAGGTTGAGCGCGACCACCTGAGAGTGGGAGACCATTTTGTAAGAGCCCTCACCATGAAGGAGGCCATTTCAGAAACCAGGCCGATGGTTCTTGACAGCCTCATGAAGCTAAATGCGGCCTTTCTCATGTGCTTAGAGTGGCACGTCCTGCCACCCGGCAAGGCCAGGAGCATGACAGAGGGACGGCGCCGCCACGCCAATGTGGCCAAAGGCAGTTTATCAATGCCGAAGGCTGGCACAGCAAGCGAGAGAGACACCCTTATCGACGAAGGCAGTCAGGCCGTAGTGGAGCAACTTGGAGCCGTCCTGCGGCACATCGGAGACGGCGAACCTATGGGCGAGTTGAGCCTCACCGTCATTCTGTCTTCAACGTCACTCGCTGAGCTAATAGACGAAACAGCGAAAATAGCATCCATCTTCGCCAACGCAGACGGCGTACTATTCCCTGAAACGTACAACCAATTGAACGCCTACCTTGCAATCGTCCCAGGGAACACGGTACACAACTTGCGCCGCTTGCTCATGCGCTCTTCAAACTACGCCGATCTCTCTTTTTTTTTCACTATTCACACCGGCGACAAGAGAAACCACCATCTCAACTCGGAATATCTTGCCGTTCTCGAAACAGATAACAAGACCCCTTACTATCTCAACCTGCACAACGGCGAGATTGCCCATACCCTGATTCTCGGAATGACGGGCAGCGGCAAATCGTTCCTGTGCAACTTTCTTCTCAACAACACGCAGAAGCTAAAGCCCCAAACGTACATCTTCGACATTGGAGGTTCTTTCGAGTCGCTCACGGAGATGTACAACGGGGCTTACGTCAACGTCGGCCAGGAGTCGAAGGACTTCCATATCAACCCGTTTTGCCTTGACCCGACGCCGCAGAACCTAGAGTTTCTCTACTCGTTTTTCCGCGTAATCATTGAGTCGAACCAGAAGTACGAACTTACCTTGGAGGACGAGAAAAGCCTCTGGTTTGCCATCAACAGCGTCTATAGGGTCCAGCCCGAGAACCGCACCATGACCACGTTCAAGAACCTCATCGGCCAGCTTAAGCCGCGCTTGGACCGCTGGACACAGGGAGGGCAATACGGATGGCTTTTCGACAACGTGGACGATTCTCTGACCTTTGCGTCCTTTCAGACATTCAACTTCCAGGGTTGGGGTGATGCTACCGACGTACTCTCGGCACTCTTGTTCTATGTGCTCCACAGAGCCAACAACGAGATCGTCGATATAGACAAGACCGGCACATTCAAGACGTTCCTGCTTGACGAAGCATGGCTCTTTCTTGGCAACGAAACCATCCGCAATTATGTCACCAAGGCTCAGAAGACATGGCGCAAACACAATGCGGCCATGATAATGGCGACTCAGAACGTCGAAGACCTCCAGAAGTCAGGAATGCTCGGACTGGTTGCGACTGCCTGCCCAACCAAGATATTCCTCGCAAATCCAGATATGGACCGCGAATTATATGCGGAGGCATTCCATCTGAATGACACGGAAATCGAACTCATTGCCGGCTTGATCCCTCCAGGCGAAATGGTTATCAGAAGAGCCAGATCGTCCAAGAAGGTGCGGCTTGAGGTGGACTCTGTGAGTTATTGGATGGCCACCAACAATTCCAAGGATAACGTCAAGAAGCATGACTACTTCGCCCGATTGGGAGTGGCCGAGGGAATCAAACGACTGGCGGCAGATTTTCCATTCCGTGCCAGATAGGCACACCAACCACCCAACACACACAGGAGAGAGCATGAGAGTACGCGGGGCATTATCGTTTCTTTTTTTCGCTGCCTTGGCAACGAACTACACCGTTGGCCAGGATGCACCAAAGCAGCAAAGCGCCCGGACGGTTCAGTACCACGCCCAGGACATCGTTCCGATTCACGCGAAAGTGAATTTCACCACTCTTTTGGTCCTGCCAACGTCCG
>Ga0302197_10005017_pt1 | contig 11456 bp, 10 predicted proteins | sample II_Bog_N2_1_FD_193526 | JGI IMG/M metagenome (GOLD analysis project Ga0302197, IMG submission 193526) | Peat permafrost microbial communities from Stordalen Mire near Abisko, Sweden - II_Bog_N2_1 | ecosystem: Environmental > Terrestrial > Soil > Wetlands > Peat | place: Sweden: Abisko...
CTCAGCGCACCGAACTGGCGCGATGTCACCTCGCTGGAGGGTCGCGTGCTTTCGCACGGAGAAGAGGAAGATGGCAGGCGCTACCTGATGCTCGAAGGGACCGACGGGCGAGTTTACTATCTCCAGCACACTCCCGAGTTGGATGAGGCCCGCAGCCGCGGCGACCTCACGACGAATTCGTTCGTGGTGATCAACAAGACGGTGGATGAGGATCGCCGCCGCCGAATCGTTGTCGCGAATCTGGGGAACGCGGAGGCGCTTTTTGAGAACCGGGATCATTTTCGCGCTCAGGCTACGCGGCTGATTGAGCACGGCGTGAGTCTTTCCGATGATGAGCGTTGGGGCGGCTGGCTCGGGAGATATTACGAAAAGCTCCGCGAGGCGGTATATGACCTCGACTACTCGAAAGGCCGATATCGAGACCGGAGCCTGGGCATGGAACGGTGAAATTCGCCGCCAGGCACGAGGCCTTAGCAACATGGAAGGCGCCTGACTGGCGATTCTGCAACATTCACCCCCCGCAGCCACGGCCCATCTTTTGATGCTCTCGCCCGAGCCAGCGTGGTCAATATGGCTGTCACTAGCCTCATTGAGCTGCCGCAGGCTCGGAGTTGGATACTCGGCGCCCCAGGACTGTGCCACGGATCACGACAACACGGCTCACGTTACGTATTGCAGACGACCTATTCGCAATCGCAGGTGTCGTGATTGCCGGCATCCGGCCGGTTCGATCCGTGTTATTCTCATGCGTTAATGGGTAAGATCTCAGCATCGGATTTGTGGCGCCGTACGATCTGCTCATTCATCGTGTTGCTTTTTGGGTGGCAGCTCGCGATCCCGATGGCCTCAGCGACGCCGTCTGCCTGCAACATGCAATGTTGTCGCCGACTGCATGGCAAGAGAACCTGTTGTCAGCAATCTTCCACACAATCGACGAGCCCCGCACTCAATGCTGCAAGAGGGCCTTTCCCCAGATCGTTTGCGATGGCGATTCCGTGAACGGCAGGGGTGTTGGAAATCGTCCCGACGAGTTGATCGGTTACCGTGTCTATGACCTCCACCCGGCTGTTGTGGGAGACATACAGCCGGTGGTTCGCGCCATCGACGTAGAGGTCGTCCCACCTGCCCTCGCCGCCGATTTTGATGGTTGTCGTGACTTTATACGCCGGTGTGGCGGCAATTGCCAGCGCGGCGAGGGCCAGTAATAATGACTTCTTCATTGCTTGCACTCAGTTGCTGCCAACATATTTTCTGTAAGCGGCGATCCAGTCTGTGGCGATGTCATGCTGGGCGGTCTCGAGGTCCAGCTTTCCGCTGCAAACCAACTCGTGGAGCCGCTCTTCCAGTTTGTCCTTCACGCGGGCGTTCCAGTGGGCCGAATAGGGCTGCGGCCAGAGGTTGCGGATCGACTCGGTTCCTCCCAGGTCCGGCGTGATCAGATAGTCAACTTCGAACTGGTTCGCCTTGGGGTCTTTGATCCCATATTCGGCGAAGACCTTCCGCTGCATGTCCAGCGGGATGTCACGGGAAATGACCTCGGCTCCCGCGTAGTCGCAAACCTCTTTCAGCGTGATCGGGCGTGCTTCGCCCGGCGTGATGGCGCAACGCGGTTTAGGGCCTTCGGCGCTCACCGTTGACTGGAATACAACGACGATGAACAGCAGAGCGCCGAGGAACGCCGCACCGGTCATGACCAACCGGCCGAACGGCGCGGCGGGCCACCGCAGGCGGAGAAACACCGGCCACGCAGGCGACGGGGATGAAGCGGCTTCAGCCATACTCGCCCGCAGCAACGCGCGGGGCCCGGACGCAGAAGGTATTTGAGCGTTGAGTTCGCGATTGCGTGCGCGGACGAATTCGGCGATCGTACCCTGCAGCGACGACATTCGCTCGCGGCACTGCCAGCAGGTCTCCAGATGAGCGTTTACCTGGGCCTTGCGGCGCCCCGGAAGTTCCCCGTCGGCGGCCAGGACCAGATCGTGTTCGGATAAGTGCACGTTCTCAGATGGCATAATTCCCTCCTTAGGTTTGCTCCGACCGCGTCAGGCGCGACAGAGACTTTTCCAACGAAGCTGCGACGGACCCGATAGATATACCAACCACCTCGGCTATCTCCCGGTAACGCAAACCCTCAGCCCGGAGCGACAGGCAGCACCGATCCTGCTCCGGCAGTGCGCGCACGACCGCCAATAGACCCAGGCGGCGCTGCGTGGCGGCCAGGCTTTCCTCAGGGCCAGGACCCGGATCCGAGGCAACATCGAAGAATTCCGGCAGGTGAGTGAAGCGGCTGGAATGCCGTCGGGTTCGTTGCCGGCATTTCAAAACTTCGTTATGCGCTACCCGGAAAATCCAACCCTGAAGATTGGCGCGGGATTTGCCCTGCCGCAAGTGCTGGAAGAGCTTCAGGAATACGTCCTGAAGCACCTCCTCCGCATCGGGAACGGGGATGCCGAAAGACAGGAGGTAACGCAGAACGGGCGCGCGAAGCTGCTCAAACAGGGAAACAACCTCGTCCTCGATCCGCGACGGCTTTGAGGCATGGCCGGTGTCTGTAATGGAAAAGCCCAGAGATGCTGAAGTATCGGCTGCCATCGGCACTTACCTGGGCAGAACGATCACGCCCCACGGTCCGGCGCTGACCGGGACCTTCTTCAAAACCGTGTTGGTAGCAAGATCCACTACCGACACGTCGTTGGAAGGCCCGTTGGCCGAGTACAAAGTCTTACCGTCGGCGGAAAGCGCAATACCCCACGGCCGCTGTCCCACTTCAAAGGACGCCCCCGGCTGATTGGTCGCGGTGTCGATTACGAACACCATCTTGCCCTTGCCCGTGCTGACGTATAGCTTCGACGCGTCCGCGGACAGCGCCATCCCCATCGGCTTGATCTGGCCAGGCGTCCCGATGGAGATCGGCTCGATCAGTACGTTCTTCACGGTATCCAGGTATCCGATCGCGCCATCGTTTTCCGCATTCACGTAGGCGTTCTTCCCGTCGGGCATGAAGACGACATTTCGCGGGCGGCGTCCGACTTTGATCTGTTTGAGCAGCTTGCCCGTCGCCGTATCGATCACGGAGACTGTGCCATCGGCCTCGTTCGTCGAATAAACCAGCTTGCCATCGGCCGTTACGGAAACGCCCTCGGGCTCTTCACCCGTCTTGATCGTCTTCGTCAGCGATCCGGCGGCGATGTCCAGGAAACTCACGCCATCGGCGTCTTCGTTCGAAACATATATAGTCTTGCCATCCGGGCTGACGCAGAAGTTCTCGGGGTCGGAACCGGCCTGCAGGGTCCTGACCACCTTGTTCTGAGCGATGTCGAACACCGCGATACCGTCCGCGCTCTTATCCGGCGGAGGCAACTTGCTCTCGTCGACATTCGGACCGCCAATCGGACTGCCGCTTAAGGCAATATAGATGGTGCTGCCATCCGGACTGGCATGGATACCTCGCGCACGCTTACCCAAGTGGATGTTGGTGACCGCAAACGTCGCCGAGTCGATGATGCTTAAGTCGCCGGCGACCTCGTCGCTGACGTAAATTCGCGGCGCGGGTGGCCCGGACGGCGCCTTCTGAGTGGTTTCTACCGGGGCTGGCTTAGAGCAGGCCGTCAAAAGAACAGCGCAGCACGCCGCCAACATGGACCAGTTTCGTTTCATCGACACTTATCTCGTCCTCCGCTCCGCAAACAGCGTTCACATTGCATAACCCTTGGCTCGGCATTTTTTTCAGCCTTTTTTTGGGGGGGCAAAACTAAAGAAATGCAAACCACACAAAAATAGTCTGAAAAGGGACGAGGCCAAAGGATTATGTGGAGTATGAAATCCTTTCGAAACGGGGTCGTTTGCGGCGCTCGTCTATTCGCCCTCGTACTCCTCGCAGCCTCGGCGCTGCTCCACGCACAGCAAACCGGCGAAATCCGGCTGGAGGTCAAAGATCCTTCCGGAACCGCTACCCAGGCGGCGGGCAGGTTGCGGAATTCGGCGGCCGGAAGCGAACAGACCTTCCAGACCGACGCGCAGGGTAAGTACACTCTCGGGAATCTGGCCTCAGGCCATTACCGGCTGGAAGTTTCGCGGAGCGGGTTCGCCACTCAGGTTTCCGATGTTGACGTGAAGGCGGGAACGCCTGTCTCGCGCACGGTAACTCTGGAGTTGCGGTCACAGGCTTCCTCGATCGACGTCGTATCGGTGACGCCACTGCCAGGAAGCGACCTCTCCCGCGATCAAATCGCGTCGCCGGTCCAAACAGCCAGCGCAAAAGACGTAGAGGACAGCGGGGCTCTGGACCTCTCGGACTTTTTGAATAAGCGATTCGACGGCGTTTATGTCAACGAGAACCAGGAGAATCCGTATCAGCCTGACGTTAACTATCGCGGCTACGAAGCGTCACCACTGCTCGGAACGCCCGAAGGCTTGTCGGTCTATATGGATGGCGTGCGGCAAAACCAGCCTTTCGGCGATATCGTTGCCTGGGACCTGATTCCCAAAATCGCCATTGAAGAGATGGTGTTGACGCCTGGTTCCAACCCGCTTTACGGGCTCAATACACTCGGTGGCGCAATCGCGATCCAAACCAAAGACGGGCTAAGCCACCCGGGAACCTCCATTTCTTCGAACGGAGGCATGTTTGGCCGGCGGGCGGTTGAGGCCGAACACGGTGGTTCGAACAAGAACGGGTTCAACTGGTACCTGGCGGGCAATCTCTATCACGAAGACGCCTGGCGGCAGTTCTCCCCTTCCTCGGTTCGGCAGTCGTTCGGCAAACTGGGCTGGCAAAGCGGGAAGACGGTACTTGGACTCAGTTTTGCGTACGGCGACAACAACCTGACAGGCAACGGCGTGCAGGATTTCCGCAATCTCGAAAAGAATTATTCGAGCGTCTACACCATTCCGGACATCACTCGCAACCATGCGCCGTCATTCACGCTGAGCGCGAGCCATGAGGCGACGCCCAACCTCACGTTCTCTGGTGTTGCCTACTTTCGATATGTGCGATCCGACGCGATCAACGGCAACCTGAATTCAAATTCTTTCGATGAGTCTCTGTACAACCTCAGCAAAGCTGACATAGCCGCACTCACCGCGGCTGGCTACACCGGCTTCCCCACGACCGGTACCTATCTCACCGAACCGTTTCCCTACTGGCGTTGCATCGCTCAGGGTCTGGCGGCCAATGAGCCGGTCGAGAAATGCGACGCTCAGAACATTACCAGCTGGACGAAGCAAAATAACTTTGGCTTCTCCGGCGCTATGACCTGGCACAATTCTCATCATCACTTCACGGCCGGAGTCGCGCTGGACCACAGCAGCATGACGTTTCAACAACAGGTTCAGTTTGCATATCTCAATCCCGACGGTATCTCTTTGACGCTGGTGCCCTTCTACGCGGATGGGACCAGCAATTCAAATGGTGTTCCCGTAGACGGAAGGGTGTATCTGCACGGCATCACCAACACGCCCAGCTATTACGCGACAGATACCTATGTCAATGGCAAATGGAGCGTTACATTTTCAGCGCGGTATAACCGTGAGACAGTGAATAATGTCGACCGGCTCCCTCCTGGATTTCCGGGTGAGACGGGCAGCGATGGTGGGCGCGCGTCACTCACCAGTTTTTCGACATACTCCAGGCTGAACCCGGCTGCTGGTGTCACTTATGCGGCGTCCCGCTTTCTGAACGCCTATTTCAGCTTCACACAGAGCAGCCGTGCCCCGTCGGCCATAGAGCTGGGCTGCTCTGATCCCAACGATCCTTGTAATCTGCCTAACGCGCTCGTTGCCGATCCGCCCCTGGAGCAAGTGATCACCCGAACACTCGAAGGCGGTGTACGGAGCGCCCAGGAACACAACCTGCGCTGGAGTGTCGGATTGTTCCACGGCATGAATTACAACGATCTGCTGTTCGTCTCGTCGCAGACAACCGGCTTTGGCTATTTCACAAACTTCGGCAAGACTCGAAGAGAGGGCGCGGAGGCGAGTATCGGCGAGAGGTTCGGCCACTTCGTGCTGGGTGCCAACTACACATTCCTTGATGCGACCTACCAGAGCCCGCAGACCATCGACGGTGGAGCCAACAGTTCCAACGACAGCGCCGCGGCGGGGATACCCGGCGTCGACGACAACATCGAGATCGTTCCGGGCAATCACATTCCACAGATTCCCCGCAACATTGGCAAGGCCTATGTCGACTACTCGCCCAACAGGAAACTCTCGGTGGATCTCGATTTCAGAGCCGTCGGGCGCTCCTTCGCCCGCGGCAACGAAAACAATCTCGACAAGCCGGATGGCGTGTACTATCTGGGGCAGGGGTATTCGCCAGGCTACGGCGTCGTCAACCTCGGAGCGAGATATCAGATACAACGGCGCGTCCAGTTGTTCGTCCAGGTAAACAACCTGCTTGATCATCACTACTACACGGGTGCCGTGCTGGCTTCGACGCCTTTCGATAACAATGGAAATTTCATTGCGCGTCCGTTTCCCGCATACACGACGGGGCCGCAGGCGGGCAACTACCCGATTCGATCAAGCACCTTCTTTTCGCCGGGCGCTCCGATTGACGTCTTCGGTGGGCTGAAGTTTACGTTCTGACTCCTAACTGCGGGAGCAGCAGTACCCCATCCGGGACGGCCCTCGCGGTCGCCCTTCCCATGCACGGCATATTCATCCGAATCTGTCAGTTCGTCGCCCTGCTTATCATTTTCGGACTAGGCGCCTGGCTGCTCGAACGCGCCTACACCGGCATGACGCGCCACCATCGTCCCAACAGAACCTCCCATCTTCGGGGCAGGAACGCACAGAGCACGACGACCCGGGGAAACGAACCCGTTCAGATAAATGGGCTACCCTAAAGACGAGCCCAAGGCGGCGCTCCGGGGACAATAAGCACATGGCGGATCTGGCCCGAATCGGCGTAGCGATCGACGAAGACTTGCTGGCGAAGTTCGACAAACTAATCGAGAAACGGGGTTATGCGAACCGCTCAGAAGCCTTTCGCGATCTTATCCGCCACGAGCTCGTTCAGGAAGTCTGGGCCAAATCGGATACGGTGATGTTCGGCACCGTCACGCTGGTCTATGACCACCATGTGCGGATGCTGACCGAGAAGTTGACCGAACTGCAACATCAGTATCACTCGTCGATCATCTCCACAATGCACGTTCATCTGGATCACGACAACTGCCTTGAAGTGATTCTGGTAAAGGGTAAGGCGTCAGCGGTTCAGAAGCTGGCGGATGCGCTGATTGCGACGAAGGGCGTCAAGCATGGGCGCTTTACGGCGACTACACCCAATCAGTAAGCACCGGCTGCGGTACAGTCGCGTGCTAAACCCAGGCCCGGAAAAAAACCGCCGGAATCGAAATCCGGTCTCGACATTCTTTCGTAGCACTGAATGAAACATCGTGATACCTTGTGGTATTACGTATTGTAAATTCGTAGCACGACGAAGGCGTACATGCGACACTATTTTCAACTTCTATCGGCAATGATGCTCACTGCGCTCCTGGCTGCGGCGCAGGATAAGGCGCCGGTCGCCAGGCTCGATCCGGTTCAGCTATCGGGAACTGTCGTTGACACATCTGGCGCGCCGATCAGCGCGGCCGTTGTTCAGGTTCAGAGCGCGAATCGTACCTTACTCAGAACGACGGAGTCGGATCTGAATGGCTCCTTCACGATTTCCGCACTCCCGGCAGGTAATTATCGGCTCGTGGTGTCTCGCGCCGATTTTGAAAGCAAAGAGATTCCCGTGACGATAGGCACCGAGTCGCCCGCCCCATTCCGTATCTCTTTGGCCGTGGGGACCGTAAGCACTTCCGTAAACGTGCAGGGCCGGTCGGATGACCTTGTCGGAATTGCCGGATCGGCCACCCAGGGAACGGTGGGCGCAGCGGAAATAGGAGATCGTCCGATTCTTCGCTCGGGAGAAGTTCTGGAGACGATTCCCGGCGTCATCATCACTCAACACGCGGGAGGCGGCAAGGCCAACCAGTATTTTCTGCGCGGCTTCAACCTGGACCACGGCACGGATATCGCCATTTCCCTCGACGGTATGCCGCTGAACCTGCCGTCGCACGCCCACGGCGAGGGCTACTCGGACATGAACATCGTGATTCCGGAGTTGGTGGAGCGGACGGATTTCCAGAAAGGTCCCTATTACGCCAATGTCGGCAACTATGGCTCGGCTGGATCGGCCAACGTGGTGTTCTACAAGGCTCTGCCCGAGAACTTCTTCCAGGTGGAAGGCGGCATGTATGGCTATGGGCGGGCCGTTTTCGGCGTATCGCAAAAGCTCGGTTCGGGCAATTTGCTGTTCGGGGGCGAAGCCTATTACGATGACGGCCCATGGACCCACCCGGATGGTTATGCCAAATTCAACGGCCTGCTCACCTGGAGCCAGGGCGACGACGCCAAAGGCTTCAGCATTACGGCCCGCGGTTACCACGGAAAATGGAACTCGAGCGATCAGATCCCCGTTACGGCGACGCCTCTGGTCGGTTTCTTCGGCGCTCTGAACCCGACCGACGGGGGCAATTCACAGCGTTACAGTCTACAGGCTGAATGGCACCGTGAAACTGCAAGATCGAAGACGAAGATTACGGTCTACGGCTTTTATTACGACCTCGATTTATTCTCCGACTTTACTTACTACCTGGATGACCCCGTTAAGGGCGACCAGTTCGAACAGCAGGACAGGCGCTGGGTGACGGGGTTCGACGCGCGCCACACCATTTTCAGCCAATGGTTCGGACACAAGGTGGAGAATACCTTTGGTCTGCAGGTCCGCAACGACTGGGTCCACAACGGCCTTTACCGGACGGAAAATCGCGTGCGCACGGACAAGAATGACATCAACGCATGCGATGACGATCCCATCGACGCATGCAATGCCAATCCGAACCTGGTGGCGGTCCTGCCCGCGGACACGGATGTGAATAAATTCACCGACACGATGATCGGTTTTTATGTGGAAAATAAAATCCAGTGGGCGGATAAATTCCGCACGGTCCTTGCTGTGCGCGGGGACGAGGCACTATATGACGTCACCAACCTAACCCCCGGTTACGTCGCTGCCGAACTGCCGGGCGCTCCAGTCATCAACTTCGCGGCGGCCAACTCCGGCACAGCCAACAAGTTCCTGCCCAGCCCAAAGGCGAGTTTGATTTTCGGTCCGTGGGCGAAGACCGAGGTCTATGTGCAGGGCGGATTCGGCTTTCACAGCAACGACGCCCGCGGCGCCACCCAGACTATGCAGCCGATTTCGCCGGACAATCCCTTTCCCACGGCCACAGCGAGAATCCCCGCCCTCGTCCCGACCAAGGGAACGGAAGTTGGCGTGCGCACTTCGGCCTTCTCCCATTTGCAAAGCACGTTGTCACTCTGGTATCTCCACAGTGAATCCGAACTACAGCAGGATGGCGACACCGGAGGCACGGTTGCCTCCTTAAATCCGAGCAACCGCTATGGTGTCGAATGGGCGAACTACTACACGCCGTTGGAACATTGGGCATTTGATTTTGACCTTGCGGATTCCAGAGCCTTTTTTACCGCAATCGACGCGGCTGATGCCGCGCCCAACAGTCCCGGTGGCACGCGCGTACCCGAGGCGGTTGGGCTGGTGGCCTCAGCCGGCGCCACGATGCACGAGTACAAGCGCTTCTCGGCGAGTTTGCGCTTGCGCGCCTTTGGCCCGCGCGATCTGACCTCCGACGGAATTTACCGCTCCAGCGCGACGGTCCTGCTCAATGCGGAGGTCCGGTATCGAATTAACAAAAAGTGGAGTTTTGTGGTCGAGGCTTTGAATTTGCTGAATCGTAAGGATCACGACATTGACTACGCTTATACCTCCCGAATCACGCCAACGGCGGAGGCGGCATTCACAGACGTCTTCCACCCCGTGGAACCGTTTCAGATGCGATTCGGGTTACGTAGAACCTTTTGACCAATTCCGCATTTTCAAACGGGGTGGCCGCGGTGCTGTCCATCTGTGCGCGACATTGTCATCGAATGTGCATCACCAGAAGCGCAAGCCGTCCGGGAGATCATTGCGCAGGTAAGCGCCAGAGGCGGGCTGCTTCACAGCTGTAAGGTACAACACTGATGAAAACAAAATGCTTTCAGTCCGTTAAAGCGATTTCCAGTTCGCGCGCGAGTTCCGGAAGCGCACCGGTCAAGGTATCCCAAACGATTGACAGATCCACGTCTGCGTATGCGTGTATCAGCCGGTTTCGCATGGCAATGATTTTGGGCCAGGGAATCCGCGGTAGCGCCTGCCGGGATTCGTCTGAAATCCGGCTCGCCGCCTCGCCAATGATTTCGATCTCTTTAACAAGCGCCAGCACGAGCATGCGGTCTCGGCCCAAATCTTCGCTGCTTCGTCCGGCAACGAAGGACAGGGCTTCCCTGGCGGCGTCCAGCATGTGTCTGAGCCGAATGACGTCAGACTCGTTCATACTGGATGGCGGCTGTCGCAACCACCTGGTCGCGGAAATATCGGCTGAGGTCCCCGGCCGTCCGCAGGTCGACCTTGCGGCCCAGCTTTTCCGTCAGTTCCAGTTCCATGCCGGCGACGTCGAAAAGCGTGATCTTACTGCCCGGCTCAAACTCCACCAAAACGTCGATGTCGCTTTCGTGCCGAAAGCGCGGGGTCAGGACGGAACCGAAAAGAGACAGCTTGCGAATGTGATTCCGCCGGCAGAATTCTTCGATTTCAGCCTGTGGCAATGCGAGAGCCGTTTCTGTCATGCACTTTCAGTATTCCATATCGGATCACGGATGAACACGGATAGACCCAAATGAAAACAAGCGCATCCGTAGTTTCTGGCCGGTCCACTCAATGCCCTGACGGGCCTGTCGGGGAAGGTCCTCAAAACTCACCAGAGGCTTACCGAGCCGAACCACGTACTGCCGATGCTGGTCTGGCCGACATCAGCCCAGATGGCGCAGGACCATCAGGAAATCACCCGTGAAGCGCGACCTTTGGGGTATCTTTGGGGAGTTTCCCGGCCCGAACACAGGACCACTTTAGGACCACAATAACCATTCCCAAACGCTCCCAAAGGCTATTTTGAGCGCCACTCGTGCCTTTGGTTTCTGTTGATTACCAGCGCCTGGCGAACTCATAACCCAAAGGTCGAAGGTTCAAATCCTTCCCCCGCAACCAATTCCTTATCCCCCCAAGCATTTCATAATCATTCGATTACCGATCTTTCTCGGAATTGTGCCGAGGCTGATCGCTTACCGTGTTTTCGGTATTTGCTACCAAACTGCTACCAAAGCCCGAACGGCGTGATGCGAACATGGCTTTTTGCAGTTTGGCTGCGGCCTCTTCCCTCGACTGAGGGAACAGGTGGCCGTAGACGTCGAAGGTGACCTGAATGCTCGAATGCCCGAGTTGATCACAGATGTATTTCGGGCTCTCGCCCTGCGCGATGAGCATGGAGGCAAAGAAGTGGCGCAAG
>Ga0302197_10005034_pt1 | contig 11438 bp, 7 predicted proteins | sample II_Bog_N2_1_FD_193526 | JGI IMG/M metagenome (GOLD analysis project Ga0302197, IMG submission 193526) | Peat permafrost microbial communities from Stordalen Mire near Abisko, Sweden - II_Bog_N2_1 | ecosystem: Environmental > Terrestrial > Soil > Wetlands > Peat | place: Sweden: Abisko, Stordalen...
CGTGGGCGAGCTGGACGAGGAGATGGTCTTCGAGTCGCACTCGAATGAGACGTTTATTTTGGGCGCATCGACGTGGCGGATTGTGGAGATTACGCATGACCGAGTGCTGGTTGTGCCCGCTCCCGGCGAGCCGGGGAAGATGCCGTTCTGGAAAGGCGACGGGCCGGGAAGGCCGCTGGAATTTGGGCGCAGGATTGGCGCTATGGTGCGCGAGCTGCGCGGATTGCCCAAGCCGGCCGCGCTGACGCGACTGGTGGCCGAGCACGATCTCGATCCCGGAGCAGCGGAGAATTTGATGCAGTTTCTTGCCGATCAGGAGGCTGCGACGGGCGCTGTGCCCGACGATCGAACCGTGGTGATTGAGCGCTGCCGGGACGAGCTGGGCGATTGGCGCGTCTGCGTGCTGACGCCGTTTGGCAGCCGCATCCATATTCCCTGGGCCATGGCGGTGAGTGCGCGGATTCGCGCCGCGGGCGGGCCGGAGGTGGAGACGCTGTGGGGCGATGACGGGTTTGTGCTGCGCTTTCCGGACACGGACGAGCCGCCCGATCCGGATTGGTTCCTGGTGGAGAGCGCCGAGGCCATGCAATTGGTGCTGCGGCAACTGGGAACGACGGCGTTGTTTGCGGGGAGATTTCGCGAGGCTGCGGGGCGGGCGCTGCTGCTGCCGCGACGGCGAGCCGATGCGCGGTCGCCGCTTTGGCAGTTGCGCAAACGCTCTTACGACTTGCTGCGAGTGGCGGCGCGGTATCCGAGCTTTCCGCTGCTGCTGGAAGCTTATCGCGAATGTCTGCGGGATGTATTCGATATGCCCGCGCTGATTGAAACTCTCCGTGCGATTGAACAGCGCCAGTTGCGGGTGCATGTGGTGGAGACGCGGACTCCTTCGCCGTTTGCATCGTCGCTGTTGTTCAGTTATGTGGCGAATTTCCTATACGACGGCGATGCTCCGCTGGCCGAGCGCAGGGCGCAGGCGCTGACCATCGATCAGGACCAGTTGCGCGAACTGCTGGGCGAGGCCGATTTGCGCGAGTTGCTTGACGCCGATGCAATTGCGGAAGTGGAAGAGACTGCGCAATGCCTGGTGGAGAGTTATCGCGCGCGGTCGGCGGATGGGATTCACGATTTGTGCTTGCGGCTGGGAGATCTTTCGCGGGAGGAACTGTCGCGGCGTATCGCTTCTCCGGATTTGTTGCAGCATGTCGACCGGTTGGTGAGGTCACGGAGATTGCTGGAGCTGCGCATTGCCGGCGAGAAGCGGTTGATTGCGGCTGAAGATGCGGCGCGGTATCGAGATGGGTTGGGGATTCCGTTGCCGCCGGGGCTGGCTGCGGCGCTGCTGGAGCCTGTGGCGCAGCCGGTGCTGGAGGTGGTGCGGAGGTTTGCTCGTACGCATGGGCCGTTTACTTTGCGCGAGGCTGCGGATCGCTTTGCGCTGGATGCGGCAGCAGTGGAAGAAGCGCTGCGGCAGCTTGCGCATGAAGGGCGCGTGCTGGAGGGTGGTTTCCGGCCGGGCGGGCTGCATCGGGAGTGGTGCGATGCTGAGATATTGAGGCTGATCCGCCGCAAGAGCCTGGCGAAACTGCGGCGCGAGGTTGAGCCGGTGGAGCAGCATACGCTTGCGCGTTTCCTGACGCACTGGCAGGGGTTGCTTGCGCCCAGACGCAGTGGGCAGGGAAACCTGGATGGGCTGCTGGATGCGATTGAGAGCTTGCAGGGCGCGCCGCTTCCGGCATCGCTGGTGGAGACGGCGATTTTGCCGGCGCGGATTGCCGAGTATGCGCCGGCAGGCCTGGACACGCTGATTGCGGCGGGCGAGGTGGCGTGGGCGGGCGTGGAGCCGATTGGCGAGCGAGATGGGCGAATCGCATTGTTTCTCGCGGATAAGCTACCGCTGCTGGCGCAGCACAGGGCGCAGGTTGAGCCATTTACAGAACGCGAAACCCAGCTGCTTGCGGTGCTTGAATCGACGGGCGCAAGCTTCTTCGATGCGCTGCATCAGGCAGTGGGCGGCGGCTATCCGGGCGAGACGATTGATGCGCTGTGGAGCCTGGTGTGGCGCGGGCTGATTACCAACGATTCGCTTCATGCGTTGCGGGCGTATATCGCCCGGCCGGATAGCGCGCGGACGCAGAGGCGGGCGCAGACTGGGGTTGTGTTCCGATCAAGAAGAACGACGCCACCGACGGCGCAGGGGAGATGGTCGGTGCTGGCGATACGCACAACTGTCTCCCAGGTCTCAAAGGCGAGACCTGGGGCACCCGAGGTTTGGGGTGGGCCCACAGCGACTGAGGCCAGCCATGCGCTGGCACTGCAACTGCTGAATCGCTATGGCGTTCTGCTGAGGGAACATGTTGCGGCGGAGAATGTGCCGGGCGGATTTTCGGCGGTCTACGATGTGCTGAAGGCTCTGGAAGAGAGCGGGCGAATTCGGCGGGGATATTTTGTGGCCGGGCTGGGCGCGACGCAATTTGCGCTTCCGGCCGCCGTGGACCTGCTGCGGCAGTTGCGCAACGCGCCTCCACAGGAGAAGCCGGAGTTTGTGCAGTTGGCGGCAGCCGATCCGGCTAACCCGTACGGATCGGTGTTGCGCTGGCCGGAGCTCCCTGTAGCCGAAGAGGACCAGGAGAGCGCGCCGCGAATGCTTACGCGCTCGGCTTATGCTGAGGTGATTTTGCGCAATGGACAGCTGGTTGCGTGGCTGCGGCGAGGGAATCCGAACCTGCTGGTGTTTTTGCCGGGCGACGAGCCGGAGCGGTCCCAGTCAGCCTCCGGTCTGGCGCATTTTCTTTGTTCTCGCGGGCAGGAGCGGCTGCGCGGGGCGAGCCATCAGGGCGTGCTCATTACAACCATCAACGGGCAGCCGGTGGCGGCGCATCCCATGGCGAAATTCCTCATGGATGCGGGGTTTCATCCCGGCCCGCTGGGGATGCACCTGCGGCGGATTCTTCTTCCGGTTGGGCAGCATGCTCACGGGGCGGACGCCAATGCACGATCCCGAGAGGTGCAATAAGCCGTGCCTGAGGGAGATACGATCTTTCGTACGGCAAGAGCGCTGGGACGCGCGCTGGCGGGGAAGCCAGTTACGGGATTCCGCTCGACTTATCCATTGCTTACACGATTCGACGATGAGACGCCGCTTGCGGGACAGACGGTTGAAGCAGTAGAGTCGCGTGGCAAGTGGCTGCTGATTCACTTCTCGGGCGGGGGAACACTGGCTACTCATATGCTCATGAGCGGCAGTTGGCACATTTACCGGCCGGGAGAACGATGGCAGCAGCCGCGAGTGAACATGAGGATTGTGCTGGAGAACAGCGAGTACATCGCGGTGGGCTTCCGCGTGCCGGTGGCGAAGATGTTGAAGCCGGAAGAACTGGCTCGGGCGAAGAAGATTCCCGCGCCGGCGATTGACGTGCTGAGCGAGGAGTTCAACGCGGAAGAAGTGGTGCGCCGGGTGATGGCGCATGGCGGCGAAGAGATCGCGGACGTCCTTTTGCATCAGGAAGTGCTGGCAGGCGTGGGCAATGTTTTCAAATCGGAGATTTGCTTTGTTACCGGCGTGAACCCATTCTGCAAGGTTGCGGCTCTCAGCGGGGCAACTGTTGCGGGCTTGATTTCCCATGCACAGAAGCTGGTTGCGGCCAACGTGCTGGAAGACTCCGGAGATGCGATTGTGACGTACGGCGGGCGCAGACGGCGCACCACGCACGAGTCGGACCCCGGCGCGAGTTTGTGGGTTTATGGGCGCAGCGGGGAGCCATGCCGGCGCTGCGGCGAAGCGGTTCGCAGGCGCATTCAAGGGCCGGATGCGCGTGTTACGTTCTGGTGCGCGAGTTGCCAGCCGATGCCGGATGGGAGTCAGATTGACGGCTAGCCATGTTTGTTATTTGTTAGAATGCGGCTGCCATGCGGATGGCGAAGCTTGCGGATTGAAGAGTTGAGATCGGGACGAGAGAGACAGATGGATCGCCGAAAGTTTCTGTTGCAATCGAGCGCCGCCGCGGCAGTTGCGTGTTCTGCCCGATGCCGTGCGCAAGATGCGCCGGGCGTTACCGTGGAGTTGATGGAGCGGGAAGGGCAGTCCGCGAATCAGGTTCCGTTGACTTATATGGGCTTGAGTTATGAGCTGGCGCAATTGACCGATCCCAACTTCTTTTCCGCATCCAATCGCGATCTTGTTGCGTACTTTCGCTTGCTGAGCCGGCATGGGGTGTTGCGACTGGGCGGCAATACCAGTGAGTTCTGCTGGTTTCAGGCGGATGCGTCCACGCCTGAGCCGAAGCTGCATGTTCCGGCAGGGAGTCTGGATGCGAACTGGATGCCGCATCGGCAGTTTGCGATTATTCCGGCGGCGATTGACGCGCTGGCCGGGTTCTTGCGGGCGACTGAATGGCGCTTGATCTATGGCTTGAATTTTGGCAACAGCACGCCGGAGCGGGCCGCCGCTGAAGCGGCATACGTGATGCGGCAGGCTGGAGATCGTCTGGAGTTTTTTCAGATAGGGAATGAGCCCGACTTGTACCATCGCGCCAGCAACGGCACGCGTCCGCCGGAGTGGGGATTCCAGGATTACGGGAAGGAATGGGTGAGCTTTGCGGAAGCGATTGTTGCGAAGGCGCCTGGAGCGCGTTTTGGCGGACCCGATGTGGCAGCTTCCTCCGACTGGGTGACAAAGTTTGGCGACGCGATAGGCGAAAAGCTTGCGAGCAGGTTGGTAGCGATGACCGGCCACTATTATGCCGAGGGACCTCCCAACGATCCGCTGGTGACGACCGAGCGACTGCTGGGCGGCAATCCCAAACTCACCGGCGAGATGAATGCAATTGAAGAAACGGCGAGGGCGCGCTCACTGATTTATCGCATGACGGAAGGGAACACGTGTTATCGCGGCGGCAAGCCGGGGATGAGTAACGCATTTGCCTCAGCGCTGTGGGCGGGCGACTATCTGCTGGAGCTGGCGAGCCTGGGATGCGCAGGAGTGAATCTGCATGGGGGAACGGGGGCGATGTTGAGCGCAGGCCTGGGCGATCATACGCCGGGACTGGAGGTTGCAAAGACTCCGCAGGCTATGCGCGCCGGGTTCTACACGCCGATTTTTGCCGAGCCGGGCAGCGATATCAAAGCCATGCCGATTTTCTATGGAATGCTGCTGGCAAACGAGTTCGCCGGCTGCACGATGATGAACGCAAATGCGGAGATGCAAGGCGTGAATGCGACGGCCTATGCGGCAAAGCATGAAGCGGGCTTCAAGGTTGCAATCTTCAACAAGGACGCGAGCAAAGCCATCGATGTTTCCGTGCGCGCGCCCCGTAAATCGACTGCGGCTGCTGTGTGGAGGCTTGAGGCTCCGGCGCTGGATTCGACCGAGGACGTAACGTTGGCCGGCGCGAGGATTCTGCCTCATGGGGAATGGAATCATAGGGTGGCCGAGCCCGTTGAAGTGAGGGATGGAATGGCTCGCATTCGACTTCGCGCTGCCAGCGCAGCCTTGTTGTTTCTTGCTTAATGGGCGGGGCTTCGGCGGAGTTTGCAAGCAATTACAGAAGCATCTCAAAGTAGATCAGCGGCGCATTGCGAAAGGTTGCGTGGCCGCGCTCACTGAACCCGCATTTCGAATAGAACGGTCCAGCGCCCGCATCGGCATCCCAGGCATCAAGCCGGATGACATCGGCAGGCCAGGCCCGGGCGTGCTTCACTGCTTCGGCGATGAGCAAGCGGCCGATTCCCTGGCGCTGCAACTCTGGATGGACTGCCATGCCGACGAGATAGAGAGCTTTCTTTACCGGTGTGAAGTAACTGACGTCGATGGCCCATGGCTTCTTGGTGGGCAGGCGGAGGCTGGCCACGATCCTGTCGCCATCACGCGCTATCAACACGCGCGAGTGGCGCATGCCGAAGAGTATTCCCTTCTCAGTGTTGACCCCCGACCAGCCGCCCTGCCCGTAGCGGCGAGTGAGACCTTCCGCCACATCGATGTGCAGCGCGGTAAGCGCCGGTGCGTCGGCTTGAGCAGCGATGGAGAATTCGATATTCATCGTTTCATTTGACGTCGGGCGCTGCAATGGCTCTGGCTGGCCTGGCGGTCAATCCGCCGGCTGAATCAGCATATAACAGCGAGAAGTTGATTGGAATGACATGCTGTTCGCAAGACCGCTAGATTTTGCCGCAGGGTTGGAGCAGTGTGGTGTCTTCTGTTATTCGTCACAGTTTTGTATTCCAAAAAACATCCCTCGGCGGCTAAAGCCGCGTTCATTTATTTGCCTTTACGGCACGACTCAAGTCGTGCCCTTTCAAAACGCTGTCGTCACTATTATGCGGGAAGGGAGACTAGTTCTTGCCCAGGCCGAAGATTTTTTGCAGGATGTTGCGGTGGTCGGGTGGATGGTCGCAGGTGTCGGTGGGCGCGGTGCCGGCCAGGAAGGCTGCTTCGTAGCCTTCGGGGCAGGATGCGTCGCTGAGCAAGTTAGTGGCCTTGTCGATGGGGACGATTTCAATACCGGCGGGCGGCGAGAATTCGTGGGTGTCGGAATATTGCGGAAGAAGGACGGCCTTCTTCATGAATTCAGCCCAGATGGGAGCGGCGGCGAAGGCGCCGTGGATTTTGATGTCGGTGTAGTCGTCGTTGCCGACCCAGACGATGCAGAGCAGGTTGGAGGTGTAACCGGCGAACCATGCGTCGTGGCTGGTTCCGGTTTTGCCCGCGGCCGGCGAGGTGAAGCCGAGTGTGCGCGTGCCTGCGCCGGTGCCGTGGTTGATCACGTTCTCCAGCATATTGGTGGTGAGATAGGCGACGCGGGGATCGAGGAGATTTCTGGATGTGGGTGCGTAGTCGGAGATAATGTCGCCGGTTGGTGTGCGAACGCTGGCCAGCATCCAGGGGTCGAGTTGGATGCCGCCGTTTGCGAAGGTGGTGTAAGCGCCGGCCATGTCAAGCGGTGTGGCATCGTAGGAGCCGATGGCCATGGAGGGCGTGCCGCGCGCGGACTTGATTCCGGCTTCACGGGCGAGAGCCGCGATGCGATCGAGCCCGACCATCATGGCCAGGCTGATGGTCGCGTTGTTCATTGACTCCTGCAATGCGTACCGCGCCGTGACCTGGCCGTAGTATTTGTCCGCGTCGTTGCGGGGCGTGTATTCGTATGGCGTCCCTTCCCCATAGGTGGCCTGCTGGTCGGTGAGGATGGTGAGCTCCGAGAAGACTTTGCTCTGGCCGGGCAGGATTGTGCCCTCGACAGCCGTGGCGAAGGCGCTGGCGTAGACAAACGGCTTGAAGATGGAGCCGGTAGGACGATGCGCCACGGCATGATTCAACTGGCTGTTGCCATAGTTGCGGCCGCCGACGAGCGCTAGCACCTGGCCCGTGTGAGGATTGAGCGCCACCAGCGCCACCTGCGGATAGACGTACGGAATGCCTTTCTTCTTGTCGCGCGCGTGCACCTTGTCTACCCGCTCGTCCACTACGTGGACCGTGGACTCGACCGCAGCGGTGGCTTCGCGCTGCAGGTCGGGATCGAGCGAGGTGTAGATGCGCAGGCCTTCGCGATTGAAGTCGCGCTCGCCGAGTTTCTGCATCAGCTGATCGTGTACCAGGTCGACGAAGTAGGGCGCCTCGCTTGCGTCTACACTTTGCGGCGAGAGATGCAGCGGCTCGGCCTTGGCGTGCTCGGCCTGGTCCTTGGTGATGGCTCCGGTCTCAACCATGGAATCGAGCACCAGGTTGCGGCGCTCGATGGTGCGCTCGGGATGATGGAAGGGGTTGAAATAACTCGGCCGCTGAATGATGCCGGCGAGGAAGGCGCACTCGGCCAGATCGAGCTGACGCACATCCTTGCCGAAGTAGACCTGCGCGGCCTCGCCAATGCCATCAATGGAAAAGCTGCCCTGCTGGCCGAGAGGGATCTGATTGGCATACATCTCGAAAATCTGCTTTTTATCGAAGCGGTGCTCGAGGTGGAACGCGACCATGATCTGAATGAACTTGTATTTGATGGTGCCGTTATCTGAGAGGAAAAGCAGCTTGGCCAGCTGCATGGTGAGGGTGGAAGCGCCGCCGCGATGCTTGCGGTCGCCGACGACATCGTGCCAGGCCCAGCTCATCATGCTGAAGAAGTTGACTCCTCCATGCTCAAAGAAGCGGCGGTCTTCAATGGCCAGCACGGCCTGCACAATGTTGGGTGGAATTTCGTCGTAGCTGATGAGGCGGCGCTTGGTGCGATTTGCGTCTTCGCTGAGGCCGGTGATAAGCAGCGGCTCGAGTTCGTAACTGGCGAGCGGCTGTTCATGATCGCCGATGATGGAATCGACCGCTCCCCCGCCCACGCGGATGGTTGCGCCGTCCTGCTCGTGATAAGACTGCGGGCCGGGGTGCACGGCGATGGATTGCGCGCTCTCGGAGTATGTTCCCAACGGCGAGACCTGCGAAGCGCCATCGACGGAGTAGCCGGCCTCGCGCAGTTCGTTGGCGATGAGGTGAATGCTGAGCTTTTGGCCGGTGCGGACCTCGCGGGGGGCGGCAAAGATTTTGGCGGTGTTGGCGAAGACAGGCTGCTTGAGCCGTTCGTCCACGATGCGCCCATACTTGAAGTAGAACCAGCCTGAGACGGAGATGACCACCAGCGCGACAGCCGCCGCTACGAACAACCCGATGCGCAACAACAGCGATGCCCAGGGATGCTTTCCCGAGGGTCTTGCCCATCGGATTCTCAGCTTCATCGCTGCTCCTTGAAGACAGTGAACAGTGAACAGTGGGCAGTGAACAGTGGATCGTTGCTCACTACAGGCTCCCTTCGGTTCCCGATAGCAGCGCCTATTCCTGCGCGCGCTGCTTGACCAGCGCCACTACTTCATCGATTGCTATATCCACGCTAGTAGTTGTGGATCGAGTTACCAACTCCACAAAACCGCCGGCGGCCTTTTTGCCTACGTTGATGCGATAGGGAATGCCCACCAGGTCGGCATCTTTGAATTTGACGCCGGCACGCTCGTCTCTGTCATCGAGCAGCACATCGAGGCCGGCGGATGTGAGTTCGGCTGCAAGTTTTTCACCCGCTGCGGCAAGTGCGGCGTCGGACACGTTGGTTACTGTTACCACCACTGTGAAGGGCGCGATGGAGGCCGGGAGGCAGAAGCCGTTGTTGTCATGGGACTGCTCAATGGCGGCGGTGAGAATGCGCTCGATGCCGATGCCATAGGAGCCCATGATGGGCATGACTTCCTTTCCGTTGGGGTCGAGGACGCGCGCGCCCATGGATTGAGTGTATTTGTAGCCGAGCTTGAAGATGTGGCCGACTTCGACGGCTTTGCCGACGAGCAACTGGCCGTTGCAGGGGGATTGGTCCGATGCGTGTTGCGGACAGGGTTCGCCTTCGTTGACGCTGCGAATATCGGCCAGGAGTGTCCAGGTGAAGTCGCGGCCGGGCACGACGTTGCGCAAGTGGTAGTCGAGCTTGTTGGCGCCGGCTACGAGGTTCCTGCGGCCCTCAAGGGACTTGTCGACGATGACGGTCAGACCCTCTTCGAGCGGCTTCGCATTGGGCTTAAGGCCGACAGGTCCGAGGAAGCCGGCAGGTCCATTGAAGAATTGCGCAAGCTCTTCGGCCTGCATGGTGCGCAGGTCCGCAGCGCCGACTGCTCCCAGCAGTTTGGTCTCATTGACCTGGTGGTCGCCGCGCAGGAAGGTGGCGACGCCGTGCCATTTGTCAGGCGTAACACCGGTCTTGTCCGCTTTGCCGCGCTTGAGCGCCATATAGGCTACGCACTTGATGTCGGAGGCTGGAGAGATTTTGAAGAACTCGGCCACATCGGAGATGGCAGCGCAGCCGGGGGTCGACACCAGTTCCGGCGTTCCGTCGCCCGTGGGCTCCATTTCGGCGACGGGATCGAGGCGCGAAGTGGCTTTCTCCAGATTCGCCGCATAGCCGCATACGGGGCAGCTTGCGATGAGGTCCTCGCCTGCGTCGGTGTAGACCATAAACTCCTGCGACTGCGAGCCGCCCATTGCGCCGGAGTCGGCTTCTACGGCGACGAACTTGAGGCCGCAGCGGGTGAATATCTTGCGGTAGACCGCATCGTGCAGATCGAAGCTGCGGTCAAGTCCCGCCTTGTCGATGTCGAACGAATAGCTGTCTTTCATGATGAACTGGCGCACGCGCAGCAGGCCGGCCTTGGGGCGCGGTTCGTCGCGGAACTTGGTCTGGATCTGATACCAGATCTGCGGCAACTGCTTGTAGCTGCGCAATTCGCCGCGGGCAATGGTGGTCATGATCTCTTCGTGGGTCATGCCCAGGCACAGGTCTGCGCCCTTGCGGTCTTTGAGGCGAAACATGTTGTCGCCCATGCCGGTCCAGCGGCCGCTCTGTTCCCATGGCTCGCGGGGCAGAATGGCGGGCAGGAAAAACTCCTGGCCGATCTGGTCCATCTCCTCGCGCACAATGGCGATGATCTTGTTGAGCGCGCGTGCCGCGAGCGGGAGGTAGTTGTAAATGCCCGCGCCAAGCTGGCGTATGTAGCCGGCGCGGAGCAGGAACTTGTGGCTGGCCACTTCGGCGTCTGCCGGGGCCTCGCGAAGAGTGGGAATGAAAAGCTTTGACCAGCGATGCATGGAGATGATTGCGTGCTTTCCCGCCGGGCGCGCCGGCGCAGGACAAATTGGAGCAGTGATTATTCTAAATGTTCGGGGACGTCGGGGACATCAGGAGACGCGTTTGCGGCCACGCAGTCTCATTAGGCGAAAGGCCAGAAACGAAAGTCCCTGGGTGGCCGACAGAAGCAGCAGGATTACTACATCCGACCGCCAAGTGAGCGGAAACGTGCCTTCGGGATCTTTAGGTTCCCACAAGAAGGAGAGTTTTGAGTAGAGAATCAAGGTTGCAATCACAACGCACAAAGCCAGGCCAACAAAAACCTTTAATGCTATGTTGTGACGAAAAGTCCAGAATGAAATCCATTCGGCGACCGCAATCAGAAGAAGAAGCGCAATGCCTGAGCGCCATGTGATCGAAATTGACCCGTCGAGGTTTTGACCCTCCCAAGGAAGGGCGAGGCTTGAATAGATCATGCAACCTGCATATATCGTGCACAAGCCCAAACCGAAGAGAATCTTCAACGCTGTTTTCAGCATTATGCGTGCTCCTCCGGCTCCTCTGGCTCATCCTCCATCTCCCACCAAATCTCAGCTCCACGCGGAGGGCCCCAATCGAATTCGCCGAGGCAAGCGCCTTCTGGAATCCCCTCCAGGAGTTCTTCCAACGTCATGTCATTTGGCTGTTTGTAAGGGATCGCCTTTTCTGGAGCCTCGGTCGCATTCGAATTCTCGTCATAAAGAAATTCGTTATTCATTTCGCGGGCCCCCTTTTGAAAAGAATACTGCGAATAGTTGCCGATTCGCCACATCCTGATCCCCGATCTCTGGTCCCTGTTTCAGATCGACATCACCCCAG
>Ga0302197_10005035_pt1 | contig 11437 bp, 10 predicted proteins | sample II_Bog_N2_1_FD_193526 | JGI IMG/M metagenome (GOLD analysis project Ga0302197, IMG submission 193526) | Peat permafrost microbial communities from Stordalen Mire near Abisko, Sweden - II_Bog_N2_1 | ecosystem: Environmental > Terrestrial > Soil > Wetlands > Peat | place: Sweden: Abisko...
TTTTATAGGTAAGTCAGTAAAAAATGTCAAAATGCAGATGAATTGCTGACGACATACGAAGAAATAGTGTCCTAATTGATTAAGGAAAAGGGAGGAAAGGGCTTAAGAATTTTTAAAATGCCTAATATTATTTAAAAATTATTAAGAGTAGACTAGAATTCGACAAGTGGAGGAGAAATACGGTACGCTTGGGCGACTTGGTCTATTTTGATCTAGCTATTGAAATAAAAAATAAAAACTAGGGGCTAGAGTGTTGTTATTTCTTAAAAACGTTCGGAACATTAGACAAAGGATGAAGCACTGTCCTCTGAAATTGGCTAAAATGTTATTATTGATCATTAATGAAATTTTGAAATATTTTTCATCGCTAAATTTTAAGGAAAAAATAATTTTTTGTTTAATAAATGAGCTGTTAATGATTAAATTATTTTTACATTTTTATCAACATCACAGACTCATATGTCCTTTAAATCCTCATGGGTTTAGTCGTGAAAGTGTAATAATTTCCTGCCCTCAGAAGAGTTGCTTTTATCGCTATGTCCTTTTTTGTTTTGTCTTTCAAGAGCTTATTTAATGAGTTTGCTTTCAATTTAAACCTTATTCCTTGAACCAAGAAAGGCAAATATCATAAAAAAAGGAATAAAAATGCAAGTGATGATACTCCAAACCAACACAAAATTTGATGTTGAAATGTTGTTCGTCCACAAAAAAAATGCATATGCTACAAAAAGCATTATCACAACAATGAAAGTGCAAAGAGAAAAGGCTCCAACAATATCTGAACATGACAACTCATAGTATCCTTCAGGCTTTCCTTAAAAGTGAGGACGGTATTGTCCAATTTTTCTAACTTGTGAAATAAGTACCTTTAGTAGGTGATATTTTAAATGATACTCATCTAATGAATTCAAATTATAAATGATTGATTCATCAATTTGGCATATATTTGTAGGCTACAAGACACAATTTATTAATATATATATATATTTCTTTCTCATTTTTGATGGAAATCCTTTTTTTCATCATGAATAGTGATAAAATTGATAAAATTGATAAAATTGATAAAATTGATAAAATTGATAAAATTGATAAACTGATTTCTTATGATAATTTAATATTATCTCATCTTATAAAATGTTTCAGTTTCTCAGCTCTTTTGGAGCCAGTACGAACTTCTAAAAATACCGGCTGGAGATAACTGCCAAAACATTTGATGCTCCAAATGAAAATTCCATCCGCTGTACATTTCTATCAATCAAGATAGACATAATTGGCACCTTTTCTGGGCAGGATTCAGAGACTAAGTCTCAAATAGCATTTGCAACCATAATTAAGAAGCTGCTGACTTCAGACTCTAAAACTAATTGGGTGTACTTGATGAAAAACTTAATTATATTTGACAGGTAGTTATTAGGCTATCCAGAATCGTCGAGGAAAAACAGTTTACTGAATAAATCAGCACTGTAAGTATTGTGACTATATAAAATTTCAAGGAGAGTGATCAAAGGTATTTGATGCTCGACTCATAGCGTATGATTAAGCAATATTGGAAATTAATTAAAGAGAAAAGTGTAATTTTATCAAATGATAAGCATATTTTTTGTTTCAAAAGAAGTCAAAGGATGGAATATTTGACAAAATTATCGGCAAATGATACGCTCAAGGAAATTCAGTCGATTTAAATGTTTTTTGCTTTGACTTTCTAACTGATTGATATACTATCTGGAAAGCGATTGATTGAGTAATTTCCAGCTCAAAAAGATAAAATATTGAAGGGAAGGTAATAATTTAGTAAAAGCAAGCTATTGGAGTATCTTTATCTGCACTTACTGCATAAATTGATGCTATACTACTCATGCCAACTACTTTGCAACAACTATTTCCTTCAAATATTCAGTAAACGGTCCAATGATTTGACAGAGGAGGAGATTTATCGGTACAAAAAATACATTATTAAATTTAAGCAAAATTCTAATAGTTACATTAAATTCGTCGAGGAAAGAAAAAATATCAAGGGATTTTAAGAACTTAACTATAAAGAACTTAATCCTTTTCAGAATTAGGATATTATCAAACTCATTGATGAGATCTTAGTCCAAAGGCATATTGAAACTTAAAAAAATCCGCAACTTTAGTATCTTTTCGCATCAGACAAAATGAATGTTGAGAAAAAGCCATGCTCAGATATGAAAAAAAAAGTTAATTTTATTCCAAGGATTCGCACGGCCAAAAAATAAGGTATATAATTAAATCAAGTCGAAAACGAATCTGAAATGACACCTTTCTCAAACTACGCCAGTAGTTACAGCAGTTAATTTCCACAGAAGGAAATAATGACAGTCGACCTGATTATTCAAATGAAGGAATATGATAAGTAATTGACTGACGAATCTGTAATATAGGAATCAACTAGAGATTTATGCAATTATAGTAACAGAGATACCAACATATCGTCAGATTTTCAACTTACTTGTGCATTCTGCAGGCAGATTTAATCAGCTTCTTTTAGTAATATCTTCAGTTGCCTTACTACTCACTGGAATTCCTGTTGATTTATCTTGAATATTTTGAAAGAGTGCATTATTTTCATTCATTGATATTTATTGCAAAAGTAAGAAAGAAATATCATTATCATAAATATTGCAACTATGTCGATTGGAGAGAAAGGTTTTAAACTAATTGCAGTTCTAAGGGATGGCAAGCGAATATTTTTTACTGAATTTAAAGATTTCGCTATTTTAGAGATATTATAATAGTATTGTTAAGGTTCTTTGATCTCTGTAGCAATTCAATTTATTTTCGATGTCGTAACCTTCTCTCATTTTCCACAACTTAGTGTCTGCCAAGGATTTCCTTCAATTGTTTAAATTTTGAGTGAATTTGATTTTATAACGATTCAATTTTTTGGGAATTCACTTTTTTTAAAGAGTTTAGTTCGCCTCTTAAGGATTGAAGATCATCTTTTTGTGTATAAAGTTCTGTAGTAGATTCCTCTAATAGATTCTTAATAGTGTCATTCTTACTTGAATGAATGCCACAGGTTTGGCCATTGTATCAAAAAAAGTGAAAAGTGATTAGTTGCATTCAAATTTCTCATCATATTCCGACATCACAATTATTTTTTCCACCTAATTTTACTTATCCTCATCTCTTCTGTTTAATAAATAATCTTTGTTCATGAAGGAAGTAAACATTTTTAAGTAGATGCTTTCGCGTCGAGGTGAACTCTACCTTGTAATGAGCTGATCGTGCTGCATTTTTTTGAAATTCATGGCTGAGGTAAATTTTTATGAGTTTATGATAGAGTTATTTTTACTACGTAATAAACTAGAGCATTATTTTGGATGGGTTGTCTCGTTTCTTCGCATACAGACACTGTACTTCACAGATCTAAACCTTGGTCTAGCCTTCATTTTTAGAGAATTTTCTCCTTCCATTTATAAATTATAGTAATAAGATTTATAACTGAAAATGACAAAGGATTTTTATAAACTCAAGCAAACAATATTCTATTAATATCAAATCAGCTTGGATGACCATAGACAAACTTATATTATATCGTTGACTTAGGTTTATTCTCTCTCCGTTTTGCATTTAAGCACTTATCCCATTAATAAAATCCTGGTCCGGGAACTATCCTTTCATAAATTCATAAGTACTTGTGTCTTCCTTCGCTATGTTGGATCGTTGAGTTGTTGAAATCTTATGACTCGTTGATTGATTAAAATTAGAGGTCGTAAATGCCATTTTGGATGTTTAGTGAGGAATCGGAGCCGTATTATAGACCTTCCTATCTGCCAAAGTGGATATCAAATATAAGTTATCCATCTTTTATCTTGAAAAAATCTTCCTCACGAGATTTCCATCAAATATTTTACCTTGGGTAACAGTTTTACTTTTCGAGGTTTTATTAAAGGCTGTTTCAGGGTTATAAAGGCCAGGTCCTCGACATTGGATAATTTGCTCGCGCTTTTGTATCTTTCTCGAAATTCTATTTAAAATGTGTTCTTCTTCTCTTTTGATGTAACAGTGGCTAGAGTATCTTCTGAGAGGTTGCTCATAGTAGCCTGGTCCTGGAATTTGAGCCTTTTATGTATCATTAAATATGTTTCTCCCGACCTTTTTAATACTAACTTCTTCGAAAGGTTTGCTCGCTGGCAATTCTGGTATGATATGGACAATGGGTTTTATATTTGACTTAAATTTTCCCTCGCTTGACTTTAAGTGTGACCGAGGAGGCATATTGTGATGTTCATAGAAATTTTGAGATCTCCAAATATTTTAATCTCCTTCAGAATACTCATAGAGGAGTTAACTTTTCAGGCTGGCTAAGTTATTCATTATTATTTTTATTAAGGCTGTAATGGGAAAGCTCATCAAAGCAGGAGGTTAAAATTCTCTTTTAAAAAACATAATGCAATCATTATCATGGAGTAGACTTCATCTTCTTCCCAAAATTCTAGCGCACTCTGAAATTAATTTATTATACTACTAATAATTATTTTTAATTATTTTCCTTGATCAATTTTTATCTTGACTATTTTTGACTTTTTAAGGAATTTGTTAATTGTTACTATATTTCACCATCTATTAACTTCAAATTTAATATTGTTCCGGTTGAAATTTATTCATGCAAAAAAAGAATAAAGCCATTGAGATCGTCAAAGGTAGATACATTTGTTATTCAGGAAAATTATATTGGATATCAGACGTTGAGCCGCCTAAAAATATCCCCAAATCTTTCTACTTCAACATTGACAACGTATTCAACACACTATTTAGGATCTCATCTATGACAGCTTTAACGAGGATTTTGGACCTCTCAATCTCGGCAAAACATGGAAGTATGTCTCCGAACTGGAAAAGCTAATGAATCATCCGGACTACAAAGCAAATGCAATTTACCATCACACATGCACTCATCCATAAAAAGCTGCCAATGCAGCCTATTTAATTTGTGCCTTTCAAGTACTTTAGTTCTCAATAAGATCATTTGTCTGGGCTATGACGCTAAGAAGGCTTATTAACCCTTTAAAAACGTCAGCCTGAAGCCTTTTCGAGATGCTGGATATGCTGAATGCAGTTATAAATGCACAGTAAAGAGATGGTTATTTAGTTACTGGACTGCCTAAAGGGGTTATAATATGCGATAAAACTTGGATGGTTCAACTATAAGTCATTTAACTTGCCGGAATACTAACACTACTAAAAAGTTGAAAATGGTGATTTAAACTGGATTTTGCCCAATAAATTTTTGGCTTTTAGTTCGCCTTCTGAAAAGCCAATCGATAAATACGGAGTATTATTCAATCTATCCAGAATAGAGTATTTACTCCGAATGACTATATTCCTATTTTTAAAAAATTAGGAGTGACCACGGTGGTTCGCCTCAATAATAAAACATACGATTCCAATGACTTTATTAAAAAGGGAATTAAACATAAAGACCTATATTTTCCTGATGGTAGTGTCCCGCCAATTGATCTTGTTCATTAGTTTTTAAAATTAGCTGAGAGTGAAGAAGGCTCGCTGGCTATCCATTGTAAAGCAGGTCTTGGTCGCACAGGTACTCTCATTGCTTGTTACTCAATGAAACATTATTACTTTCCGGCTGCTGCTTTTATTGGATGGATTAGAATAGCTCGACCTGGCTCTATCCTCGGCCCTCAGCAAAACTATCTGATCTAAATGTAGAAATTGATGCGCGAGGAAGGAGTGAATAGTCCAATCTGGAAGTAGGTGAAGAAGATTATTGACGAAAAAGAGGTGGTGCAAATGATGAAGGTACTGATGAGTTGATTTAGAACGTGAGCATAACTTCTGAAATGAGTCAAATGGAGAAATAAATCATGAAGAACGGATAGCAAGGGCAAGGCGAATACTTGGTGTAGCTCAAAATGAAAAAGGAGAATTCGCATAAAATTAACAGTTCCAGGTAGAATAAAACCACCTCTCGAAGCAATAGCAATTCTAATAAATACTCCCCAAATGTAATTACCCCTTCATTTAGCATAAAAAATGAATCACGTGATTTTCATTAATTATATTGTCGCACTTATAACTCGTAATGTCATTATATTCCATACGATCCTCAATTTTTAAACTGGATTCAATCAATAAAAAAATAATCAGATTATCTGATGAAACTGTGGAATTTTTTGGATGTTTCTGGCTGGAATTTTAACTGAAAGGGATCTTTTTATTTTGTGACTGTCGTGGCTGGTCTCCTCTTCGGTTTCATTATCCTCTGAAATTATGAGACCTTTACTTTACAAACGAAGGAGGTGGATGAAATCTGAAGCTAGGGTAAGCTTGGTGCCATCATCTAAATAAAGTTGATAGGCATTGAGGATATCTGTATTGTTGGCAAGTATCATTTCTAAGTCCCGATGAGCTTACCTTTGAGGAGTCCTTTCTCTTTAAGAGTAATTTTCTTTTGGTGGTAGATTTAATTGACAAAAAGCAACAATTTCCCAGGAATGCTCGTTATATTTTACATATTGTATTATAATTAGATTTATTTTAAATTCAACATCAGATTGTGAGTCAGCCATTACAAATTACTAAGAACAACTATATAGTTTGCAAAACCTTCTTTTCTCCTCAAAACTAGCTTGATTACACATAATTTAAAAAATTGTGTGACTATTAAACCTTTAATAATACTTTCCTTCATTTTTGTATTTAATCTAAATTAAATTTAGCAATAAATTCAAAGCAATAAATTCAAATAGCCGTCATATAGTATATCATAGAATATTAAGGTAAGCAAGATAAAACTATAATGTAGATCAGTTTAGTTATTTCACTATTTTTGACGACTGCATTCACGATTGTTGATCAATGTAATAATTTAGTGAAGAATGAATAATCCATTCTATTCTTTCGATACTATTAGGTTAATTTTGTATTCTTCTTTTCCCAAGTTTATAATCTATGTTTGACTCATTAGGGTCAGCTTTATATTAAGAGATACCAAAATGTTGTTCAAAGTGATGAAAGAATGTTGCAAATTGGTTCTTTTTGAGCATTAGCTTTTGATTGAGCCTATTCCTTTCTCCATCTATCTGAATATTTCTTCAATATAGCTAAGCTCAAACTCTTCCATGATGATTTTGATAAACTCTTCTTTCCTTTTTTCCCCATTTTGCATGCATTTAATCAGTTCATCAAACAGGTATCTAATTTTAGCATAGTATTTTTTGGTGCAACTGCTCTTTAGATTATGGGCTGCACTGACCATATTTTTTTTAACTATTTTTATGATTTAAGAACATTAGGAAAGGGTATTACCGTAGCCAATTTGATTTTCCTGATTTTCCCCGTCTTTGATGTTGCTATAATTGACAAAAAGAGCATAGATAATCACTTTATAAATAGATGGATCAGTAAATAGTTATCGTGTTCTTGTTGTAATAATTTAGCTGAAATTGTACGAGGAACAGTCAATTCCTGCCCCATCTTTGAGTTAGAAAGCATAGTTTATGCTAGGAATATCTTAAAACATCTTAGTCGACATTTATGATATAACCGAACAATTCGATAAGTATTCATTCTCTTCGATGGACTCCTGTGTTGCCATTCGAGAATTTATTGATTTCTTCACCCGATGAATTTTAATAATGGGAATTTATTAATTTTAGCATAGCAAAGCTTGAAGGAGTGAGTTTTTTTATGCCATTTGCGAGTGGCAGTGACTTACTTTGTAGTAAAAATTATTTATTAGGCATTTGAAAGAATTCACCGTTTCAGACTTCATTTAGGCGAATTTGGATAAAAATAAAATTGAATTATAATCTGAGAAAGATTAAGTGAATTTGAATAACAATAAAATTAATAGTTATAACAAACAGTTATTGATGGACTGTCATCGCTAGGGGTATGACTGCACTCATTAATTTTATATTATCTCTAATTTTTACTACTATTGAATTATAGGTAGCTATTTTAAAGGATAAAGTGAAATAACGCATCATCAAACTTACTAAAAACTATTGCTACAAATAATTAAGGCTTTAGTCCTATTTTTGGTTCAATTTCACTAAATCCTATATATCATTAAAGCCAAGTGTTTGATGGACTTGTAAAAATAATTCTCTTCTTACTTTTTACAACGTATATAATATGTCAACAATATCGTTATCCATATTTTTCTGGTTAAACGGCTCATGCTTAAACGAAAAGAACTTATCAATTGTGATATTGGGGATGATCTAACCATTTTATGACTGAATATACAATAACTTGTAAAATGTTGTATACTCCTAATGTTAAACTTTAGGTTAAAATAAGGTTGATCTCACCAACCGTCGTGTTCAATTAATTGTTAAACAAATCAGATTTCTCATGAATAATATCAAAGGGAAGCTTAAACTATTGATACTTCGATAAAAGATAATGATAAGAGATGATAAAAGATTATAATGATAGTTTATTGATAATGGAGTAATAATAATTGTGTACAATGAGAATAAAACTCATTTTTTGTTCTTCAGTCTTCGATTTAATAACTTTGGTAATCTCCATTGATTCTAACATATGTCTATACAATAAGAATTTTCAAAATCTGTGCTTTATCTCTGCAATTCTTTGCTCATTTCTTTTGAATTTTATAAGATTCTTCCGATATTTTTACTTTACTATTTTTTTTATTCCCATGATTTGTTAATTGCAGTTCTAGTGACTTAATTTTTAATATTTGTCCTCGATACGTTTTCTGGATTTTTGAATTCACAAAGCGGGGTTCTAATTTTTCTCTTATTGATATGATCCTCAATTTTTTTTGAAGAAAAAGAGCACATTTCATACCGCCCACTGTTTTGCTGACCAAAAAAATCTGAAGGAAGCCTTGAGCTTTTGATTCTGACACTTCTTCTATTGAAAAGTCTGTTGCTGAAATTAGGAGCCTTGAATTAAAGACTCGTTGAATAACACTACATTATTGAAAAAAATAATTTTTATAATGAATCAATAAAAATTAACAATTATAAGTCATTTTAAATTGGTTCAGGGAGTAAAATAAATTAGGGAAACTTGCAACAAAAAATTAAAAACAAATTAAAAAAACATCGCTTGACGAAAAGGAAGGGCTCGGCATTATTAGGTGAAAGACTTCGTATCTTAGTGAATTTGAATATATTTTAAGTGGAATTCGACTGAACTCTTCAGACTGGAGAACAGTCTAGAATATTCTGGACTATTGTTAAAATAAGAATGTGATTATAAATAGGTTATAATACAAAATAGTATAAAATGGACATTGAAAACGACAGTCAATCTCAAAAGTATAAAGAATTAGGAAATCAATCCTATAAAAAACAAGACTACACTAAGGCTCTCACCTACTATACAAAAGCCATAGAAATTAATTCTCATGACCCCAATTTTTACACAAATCGTGCCCTTTGCTCGTTTAATCTCAATAGATTCGAAGACTGCATCAAGGACTGCGACAGAGCATTAGGAATTAACTCTAATTTGACCAAGGCTCTTAAGAAAAAATGGCAGGCATACATTAATCTATTGAAATTCGATGAAGCCGTTTAAGCTGCTAAAATGGCCAACACTATTGACAAAAATGTGTCCTCCAACAATGATCTTGAGGAGGTGGAGTATTTAAAATCAAACTTCGACCGTTATGAAGCTGCCTAAAAATCTCACGATTATGCTTAAGCTCTCTCATGCATCAACCACCTGGTAAACAAAATTCCCAGTAACAAGACATTGAAGATGATTAAAGTTGAGTGTTTGGCTAAAACAGGTAAAACCGTATAAGCTGGATAACTGTTAAGCTCCATGCATAACTAAACGGCTCCAGACTTTTATTATCTAAAGGGAATAATATAACTTTATAATGGAGATAGTGCAAAGGCCAAGAGGTTCTTTTCAGAAGGTATTCGCCTAGATCCTGAAAATGTGAAGTGTCAAAAGGCTTTAAATAGGGCTAAAAAATGTGAAACTTTTAAGTAAGAGGGAAATGATCTGATAAAACAGAAAAAGTATAAGGAAGCTGAAATGAAATACACAGAGGCTTTGAACTTGGACCCCTACAATAAAAAATTAAACTCAGTTATCTATTCCAACAGAGCTTTGACTTACATGAAGAGGAGCGAAAAGGTCAAAGCTCTCCAAGATCTCAATAAATCTTTAGAACTCGATCCTAATTATATGAAATCTTTAGTCCGAAGGGCTGAGCTGAATATGGAAAGGCAGGATTACACGGCTGCTCTCAATGACTATAGCAAAATGCAATAACTGGATCCGAACATTGATCTAAAATCAAAGATGGCCGAAGCCCGTAAGAAATAAAAATTGGCCAAAAAGAAGGATTATTATGGTATCCTTGGGGTTGCTCGAACAGCTACTGACGAAGAGATAAAAAAAGCCTATAAAGTACTTGCTCTTAAATATCATCCTGACAGAAATCGCAACAAGACAGACGTTGAACAAGACTAGGCGTCTAAAAAATTCCAAAATATTTCATAAGCCAATACAGTGTTAACCAATCCCGATAAGAAAAAGCTGTATGACAGTGGGCAGATGTAATACGAGGGAGATCAAGGATCAGGCTTTTAGAACATGGGAGGAAACATGGGTAATATGAATTTTGGTAATATGGGAGGACAAGGATCCAATTTTTCATATACAGTTAATGGAAATGATATGGGAGGCATGGGAGGTATGGGAGGAGCAGGAGGCATGGATCCGAATTAAATTTTCAAAATGTTCTTCAGTAGTGGTAGCGGATTTGGAGCATTTGAAAATATGGCAGGAAATAGAAAAACTAGCTCAAATGCTAATTCAAAGCCAAAAGGTTTTAAAGGATTTGGTAATTTTGGCGGTATGTGAGGGTCAGCCAACTTAATGTGATAATTTATGCTCTAATTTTTAAGATTCTGTAAAGCATCAATCAAATTATGCTTATTAATCACCTTAATGAAACATTAACTAAGCGACAATTTGCTTATATTATAAAAAGTAAAATTAAACATGTTAGGCGGCCAATTAATTTCCTAAAAGAGTGACTTATTGCACGAAAAGCTAATAAAGATCATTGTCGAAGATAACAACTGCAAGCACGAAGAGTCTTTGAAGAGGTTTAAATAGCTGAGACGAGAGAAGATTTTAACTTTCACTCAAATTGGTCTTAAAGAGAAGAAGGAAATGGCCATGATAGTCATTCAAAGCATTGATGAAATGAAAAAACAAAAGCAAGAGAACAGATATAAACTTGAGATCTAATAAATCATGAGGCAAGAAGAGAAGAGACAGAGGGAGGACAGCAAGTAGTTTAAAATAAAGGCATATCTAAACAAAATCGCATTAGAAAAGGAAGAGAGATAAAAAGAGATGGCCAAATAAAAAGTGTAAGATGCCATTAACAAATAATAAATCTAATCTGCTCGTAAAAATGTGGAAAATAACAAACCTAATAAAC
>Ga0302197_10005039_pt1 | contig 11425 bp, 9 predicted proteins | sample II_Bog_N2_1_FD_193526 | JGI IMG/M metagenome (GOLD analysis project Ga0302197, IMG submission 193526) | Peat permafrost microbial communities from Stordalen Mire near Abisko, Sweden - II_Bog_N2_1 | ecosystem: Environmental > Terrestrial > Soil > Wetlands > Peat | place: Sweden: Abisko, Stordalen...
GGCGGAGAAACTTACCGCCGCGGACGGTGTAAAGGTGACGTAGATGGAGCAACTGGCGCCGGCGGCCAGGGATGCTCCGCAGGCGTTGGCACCGGTGGTGATGGCGAAGTCGTCGGGGTTGATGCCGGTGATTACCGGGACGATGCCGGTGAGCGAACTTGTGCCGGTGTTGGTCAGCGTGGCTGCCAATGCCGATGAAGTTACATGCACAACAGTGTTCGGGAAGGTCACCGTTGCAGTCAACGAAGCAGTCGGGGTGCCGGATCCGATGGAGATAGAACTGCTGGTTACCACCGATAATCCGCTGGCGGTCGCCGACAGCGTATAGGTGCCCGACGCAGGGAAAACTAGATTGTTGAAAATCGCCACACCATTGACCGCATTCGCAGTCAATGTGCCGTTTACTCCTTCCGGACCGGAACTGATTGTGACTTGTGCTGTGGAGCTGGTTAACGGATTTCCGTTCGCATCCTGGACCTGCACCACGACCGGGTTCAGAACTGTTCCAGCCGTGCCCGTTGAGGGCGGCTCGGTTGTGAACGCCAACTGCGGCACATAGGCCAGATAGCTCACACTCGCGAAGGAAGTGGTGGGGGTTCCGGTTACGGCAACGGAAGTGTCCAGAAGATCGAAATTGTTTACCGTAAGCGGGGAGCCGCTGTTGCAGCCAGGAACCGATGTGCTGGTTGCGCAGGCAGTTTGGCTCGTCCCACTTACTGTTGCTGCGAGCGCGGAATTAGCGCCATTATCTCGAAGCGTGAAGGCGTATTGTGCGCCGCTCCCTGGGGCAATCGTTGCCCGCGCAAAGACCGCCTGGATTTGGACGTTACCGCCAATCTGTTGCGCTTGGGCCTCTGAGGGCTGAAGGCTATCGCTTGATCTCCCAGTAACCGGAAGATAGTACAGGGGATCTGCATCGGTTAATACGTTACGCCAGGTTGGGATTACGAATTGTCCAGCCACACTGGGTACGAACACCACGCTGGCATAAACAGCTGAGGTTGAAGTGATGCCGGTCTCGTGGACATCCAGAATATCTCCAGGGGAAACGCTTAGATTCACCGGCAGTTGGGCGAATGTTCCCGATGTTGCTAAAGACGCAGATAGCGGCGTCGGCGATTCATTGTGATCCAATGTTGCCGCAACGGAAGAACCGGTTCCCACGTACTCGGCAATTAACTTAGTTACCGTCCCCGCAGTAGGTATGAGAGTCGCCATGCCAGATTCCGCTGAAAGCGAACTGCTGTTTCCAGCGAGCGAAAGATACTGGGCATTACCGACCTGCTGGGAACCGAACAGTATAGTCTCGCCCGGTTCGACCGGTGTTTGTACGACGTACCAGCTTGCGTATGTGGATGCTGGAGCAGGGCTTGAGCTTGGGGTGACATGCAAGGCGACCAGATCGCCCGGAACAAAGCCGGCGGTATCTACCAAATCACATGCCTGTGTCTTCGAGCCGGAGATGGTGACGGATAGGTATTCATCAAGGCCGTTTTTGTACAACGTCCAGGTCCAACTGGCTCCTGTGCCTGGCGCAATGGTGAGATTTACGCAAAGGGAACTGAATGTTCCCGTTGTAGGCATGAGAGAGTAGCTGGTTCCGGTGGTCGGGCTTGTCGCCGATACGTTTACGTCGTTGCGCGGCATCAGACCAGTCCAGAATTGGCCGGTAGTGAGCAGGGACTGCCCAGCCTGCGAGCCGAATATGTACTGACTGGTTTGTCCGGCGGCGAGGCTTGGAACGCTGAGGGCAAGAAAACATGCAAAGGCGAATCTCATTGGATTCCTTCTCAAATCAACTGGCAGAATCTTAGTGGATATCCGTTGTGGTTCCGGGCCGTGGCCGGGTCTGTGTCGGAAGCACAGGCGGGGGTCCCGAGGAATGCGGCTTCAGACAAAAGAATAGCCGCAAACTCCTTGCCCGGACCATAATTTTGCAGCAGATTCGCGCCTGAGGCAAATTACGGGTGGTCAGAAAATCGATTACTTGGTGAGGTGGTGCTTGATGAAGAAGAGGTGGGCGCTTCGTAGTCTCCCTGCCTTACCGCTTGCCCTGAAGAGCTAAAGATTCCCATTGACGATCAATTTGTTGGAATCCATACTTCTGGAATTGTCTCTGAAGACCGACCCGAAATTCCATTCCCCTTGGAGGTCCCGAAGTGAAATTCCCCGGCTTAAGGGTGTTTTTGTGTTTGGCGCTCCTGGTGCTTGCGGTGGGTTCGGCGCAAACATCATCCAAGCAGAAAGACCTCGACGCCATCGTCGCACGTGCGGCCGATACGAAGAATCCTCAGCCGGTCGATGTCAACAAGAAGCAACTCGAAGAGTGGTCGGCGAAATACCACGTCAAGTTGCAATCGAAGATCCTGCCGCCCCAGCGAGTTAGCGGTCACGGGGGTGCAGGACCGATAGCTGCACCGGATATAGTCTGCCCGTTGGAGTTCAGGCACGAAGGTCTTCGTTGCGTTCTTTTGTGGTATGAGACGGACAAGGACGGAAGGCCGACGAGTTGTCATTACTTTTGCGAATGAGGGAAGGTAAATGATCTTGAATCGTAACTTTTTGCGATCCGTCGTATTGGTGTCTGTGTTCTGCTCTGCAATGGCCGAGGCGACCTCGAAGCAGGCTGCTCTCACCGCTGATCGCACACGCGCACGATTCGGCTCATCCGCAATCTACCGCGGAAACTGAGAAGCAACTGCAAGAATGGGCCGCGAAGTACAAGGGCACTCTGCGGGAGCGCATTGTTGGCGGTTCGCCAACTGCGGGACCAGCATCTGATCACAAGGACTGTCCTGAAACGTTTCGGACTCCCTATGCAACTTGCCATCTGGTTGATAAGTGGCAAGCCAATGGCAAAACAGGGTGCCATTACGCCTGTTATTAGCAGGTCAAAACGCCTTGGTCCCGTTGAATGCCGGGTCCGTCGGCGGCATATGCAGCACAGCACCTGAGCGCTAGCAAAGTTTTGCGTAGATAGATCGGCACTCGAATGCTTCCAAAAGGGCTGGCCACGCCCCGATTTGCCGCCACACAAAACATCGCCTGCCAATCGTTAATCGTTGGGTGTATGATTCTCTGCGCCGCGGCCCCTTCGCGACTTTCGAATCTCTATGCTCTGAGCCCCGTCCCGCAGCGACTCCAGCTCCAATTGGGGCGGACTCGTCCGCAGGTAGCTATTGGGTGTTTGGCATCGGAAACGGAACTCCTGGCGGACACCTACGGCATCATCACTGGAGGATAAGAGTCATGGCGACAGCAACAGCAACGCATCCCGGCAAACTGAGCGAGGCGATTAGCTTCCGCTCGCGTTATGGCAACTACATTGGCGGCAAGTGGATTGAGCCGGCTTCAGGACGATATTTCGAGAACATTACTCCGGTTACAGGTAGACCATTTTGCGAGATTCCCCGATCGAACGCCCAGGATATTGAACGGGCGCTGGATGCGGCGCACGCTGCGCGGGAGGGTTGGGGGCATACGAGCCCGACGCATCGGGCGAACTTGATGAACCAGATTGCGCAGCGGATGGAAGACAACCTGGACATGCTGGCGCTGGCGGAAACGTGGGACAACGGAAAGCCTATCCGTGAGACGACGGCTGCCGATATTCCGCTGGCGATCGACCATTGGCGGTACTTTGCGGGGTGCATTCGCGCCCAGGAGGGGGCCATCTCGGAGATCGATCACGATACGGTGGCGTATCACTTCCACGAGCCGCTCGGGGTGGTGGGGCAGATCATTCCGTGGAACTTCCCCATCTTGATGGCGACATGGAAGCTGGCGCCGGCGATTGCGGCGGGCAACTGCGTGGTGCTGAAGCCCGCTGAGCAGACACCGGCGAGCATTCTGGTGTGGGCGGAACTGGTGGGTGACCTGCTGCCTCCGGGCGTGCTCAACATTGTGAACGGATTTGGATTGGAGGCAGGGAAGCCGCTGGCGTCGAGTTCGCGCGTGGCCAAGATTGCATTTACGGGCGAGACAACGACGGGGCGGCTGATCATGCAGTATGCCAGCCAGAACCTGATCCCTGTGACGCTGGAGCTGGGCGGCAAGAGCCCCAACATCTTCTTTGCAGACGTTTTGCAGGAGGATGACGATTTCTTCGATAAAGCGATTGAAGGGTTTGTGATGTTCGCGCTGAACCAGGGCGAGGTGTGCACCTGCCCGAGCAGAGCGCTGATCCAGGAGAGCATCTACGACCGGTTTATGGAGCGGGCGCTGAAGAGGGTTGCGGCGATCAAGCAGGCGAGTCCGCTGGAGCGCGACACGATGATCGGCGCGCAGGCGTCGAGCGAGCAGTTGGAAAAGATTCTCAGTTACATCGACATCGGGCACAAGGAAGGCGCGGAGTTACTGGCTGGTGGCGGGCGCGCGCATCTTGGAGGGGAACTGGAAGGCGGGTATTACGTTCAGCCGACGGTGTTTAAAGGGCATAACAAGATGAGGATCTTCCAGGAGGAGATTTTCGGGCCGGTTGTGTCGGTGACGACCTTCAAGACCGAGGAAGATGCGCTGGAGATTGCGAACGACACGCTTTATGGTCTGGGGGCGGGACTATGGAGCCGCGACGCGAATCGGTGCTATCGGTTTGGACGCGCCATCCAGGCTGGACGTGTTTGGACGAACTGCTACCACGCGTATCCGGCGCATGCGGCGTTTGGCGGGTACAAGCAATCGGGCATTGGCCGCGAGACGCACAGCATGATGCTGGACCATTATCAGCAGACGAAGAATCTGCTGGTTAGCTACAGCCCGAAGAAGCTCGGCTTTTTTTAAAAGCAGAGGTCAGAGATCAGAGATCAGAGGTCAAAAACAAGGGACCAGGAAACGAAAAGCAGGGAAAAGGGAGAAGGGAAAAGGGAGCAAGGCAAAACACTATGGCGGAGATACCTGAGCAGGTGGTGGCGACGGATTTGGCTATTCACCTGATACGCGTGCTGCGGGAGAAGCATGGGGCGCTGATGTTTCACCAGTCGGGGGGCTGCTGCGATGGCAGCTCCCCGATGTGCTTTCCGCGCGGGGATTTCTGGGTGGGCGACTCGGATGTGCAACTGGGCGAGGTGGACGGCGAACCGTTCTACATGAGCAAGAGCCAGTTTGAGTATTGGAAGCACACGCAGCTGACGCTGGACGTGGTGCCGGGGCGGGGCGGGATGTTTTCGCTGGACAACGCGGAGGGCGTGCGGTTTCTGATCCGGTCGCGGATCTTTGATGAGGGGGAGATCAAGGAGCTGCGAGAGGCGGGGAGGATCTAGGGTCAGGGTTCAGGGTTCAGGGGTCAGTGCCCCGAAGAGCAGGGAACAGGGAAGAGTGGTGAAGATCACTTGTGCGCATCTACATACATGCGGACGAATTGGCGTGAAATGTGGGGGCAGAAGTGGACGAATTTGCGCGATGAATTTCTTGATGCCGATTTGTGCGTGTACATGCGGACGTTTGCGGGGTGTTCGTGGGGATGTATGTGGACGAAAGGTCTCAAACCTCCGCGTGAAATGAGGATTTCTGGTGCTTTTGGCATGAGATTGCAACGCGAAAAGGGCCGGAGTTTCCGCCGCCACGACAATGACCATAACATGGTCTGTTATGGGGGGGGTGTTGTGCCGTCCCGGCGTGGAAGGGAAGAATTCCAAACCGCGGATCCCCCTTCGACTTCGCTCAGGGTCCGCTCAGGAGGACGGGGCACCCTCGGTTCATGTTGAGCGAGCATCCGTAGGGGTTAGGGTGGGCTGCCCGGCCTGCGGGGGGGGGCTGTCGTTTTGGTGTGCGCTTGGAGCTGTCGAAAAAGGGAATCGAGATCATTTCGCGAAAAAGCCCACCGAGGAGGTGGGCTTTTTCAACTATCGGATGTCCGCAGGAGGAGGCATAAGCCAACAAGCCCCACGGCTAGTACCTATAATATAGAGCTAACTCTCTGAGATGTCAATTTCGAAGTCCCTCGCGACAATTCGGCAATCCCTGTCTTTACCTCGGATGGGTACATTCGAGACGGCCGCTGGGGTCACAAGCACCGACGATCCCAGGGCTCTTGCGCTCTATGCCTGGAACGCTCGTGTGTCTGCCGCGCTTTTGGCCCCGCTTCATATATGCGAGGTTGTCATTCGCAACGCTGCTTCTGAGGCTATTGAGCAAGTCTACGGACCTCGCTGGCCGTGGCAGATAGGGTTTGAACAAAGTCTCCCCAGCCCACGAACCGGCTATAACCCGCAGCGGGATTTGCAGAATGTTCGCAGTCGCGTTCTCACAACTGGGAAAGTAATTCCGGAGCTCAAGTTTGTCTTCTGGCAGAGGCTCTTCACGAGCAGGCACGATCATCGGTTGTGGGACCACTATCTCCGGCAGGTTCTGCCGAACTTGACGCCGACCAAAACCGTTGCCCAACTCCGGCAGGAGATTTACGACGATTTGGAACAGATCCGAATTCTTCGTAATCGGGTTGCTCATCATGAACCGGTGTTCGCCAGGAATCTGCAGGATGACCTGCAGGAGATCGTTGCGCTGATTGAGTATCGCGCGAAGGAAACGGCAAATTGGATGATGGCGAATCAGCAGGCCTCGGCCATCCTGCTGGAGCCGCGGACTGGACCATCTGCCTCGGAGATCGCGGAAGAGGCTTATTCGCTGTGGCGTGTCCGGGGTGACGAGGCAGGGAGCGCCGAAGAGGACTGGTTGTTGGCGGAAGCGCGGCTGCTTGGGTTGGTTTGAGGGAACGCGAGGGAGGGTCAAAATGGAAGTGAAACCGTACGTTGAATATCTGGACAAAGAGATGACCATCATGGGCATCCTCTGTGCCGTGTCGGTGGCTGCGCCTGCTGGCATACTCCACGCCTCCGTTTCGAAAGATCTATACGGCGTGTTATGGCAGCCGGAGCACTTCTTGATTTCGATGGGGTCGGTGCTTTGCGTTTTCGCCGCACTGTTCTTCTATAAGGAACGGTCGCTACTGGCGTGGTACTACGGTCAGATCTGCTTGACTGAGGCTCTCGGTACGAAGAAGTCGGTAGTCGCAGAATTACGCGAATGGCTTCGTGACGCTGATTCCTGGGAAACATGGTGGCCATATTGCTTGGGGTTTACCTTCCTGATCGCGGGATTTGCGGAGTACTCATTCGCACTATTCTGCCTCCTAACTCCACCGCACTGGCCGTGGCTTTCCGCGAATTTGAGCGAGGCAAAGCTTGTTTTGTTCCTTGCTTGCCCAATCGTTGCGTGCTTGGCATCGCCTCTGCGATGGTACGTTCGGACTCACTATAAATTCAGCGAGGATGCATGGACAGATTTCTTGTCGGACCTTCTCGCGAGCCTCAAGAGAGGGGTTCAGCCGCCTCACGACGGGGTCTATGCAAAGTTGATGCCGTCTCGACTCCACGGCGTTGGCGTGTTTGCGATACGGAGGATCCCGAATGGGACGTACGTTTTCGAGCCAGACGACGACGCTCTTGTTTCCGTTCCTGCAAGTGCAACCGAGAGCCTTCCGGCAGAGATCCGTCGGCTGTACGAGGACTTTTGTGTGTTGGATGAGGGTGAGTATCAATGTCCGTCGAGCTTCAATCAACTGACACCGACGTGGTTCTTGAACAATTCAAAATCGCCCAATATGGCAGTGGACTCGAGTTTGAAGTTCTACGCACTTCGAGATATCGAGTCGGGGGAGGAACTGACAGCGGATTACGCTGCCTACAGTGAGTGCCAGACCGAGGGGCATGAAGAGGTGACTTAGGTGCCGGAGGGGTGGGCCAACCGCCTAGTTTTGGGATGAAGTTGTTGTGGCTCCCATCTGCGGTTGTGCAGAAGTCGTCGCCGGTTTCACGTCTTCTGCGTCTCCGGGAATTAAGAGATCTAAATCCGGTGCCTGTAGTTCGCGCAATCTTTCGACCAGGTATCGTATCGGCGCCATTCCTGCCACATCGGAATAGGGGACGCTCATCGACTGCACGCCGAGCAGAAAGGGGCGCCCAGGTTCTCCGTATTTTGGCATGTAAATTATCGGTGAGCCGCTGTTGCCGCCAACCAAGCTCGCGGCTACCAGCCACTCCGTCATTATCTTGTTTGGTCCCGCGCATCCTGAGACGGGAATCTTTTCCTGCGGAATGCTGGAGACATTTCCAAATTTAAAAACAGGATAGTTTCTTTTTGCTCCGGGAATTCCTGGGAGCAGCCCTGCTGAGGCTACCGATGCCCCGATCTCCACAGCCTTTGCTTCGCTCGCTGACGGAAGTTGTGAAATGTCTAGAAGTAAATTCTCAGCCAATAAGGCTTCGAATTTCTTCCCGTCGATATTGGTGAATGCTATATCTACGGATTCATCATTTGGGTATATCCACTGCTGTCCGGCCAGCGACAATTCGGTAATTCCAGACTCGCCCTTAGTGGGGTCAAATTCCTTCTTGTTAAAGTGTGCTACCAATTCGGCAGGCGGTGCGCAGCCCATCCAGCCGGGATCCGCCATATGTCGGGCGGTCACAAGGACAACATAATGTAGATTGCGATCGTTCTTTGACGGAACTCCCAGTAGAAATCCGGTTCCATCTGGTTTTTCATTGCCTTGCGCGTCTCGGTCATAGATAAACACCACAGTTCGTCGCGTCTTTTCTAGATTCTGCGCGAGTAGGCTTTGCGCCTGCGACTGGAGCGGGATCGAAGCTATGCAGAGCAATGCGATCGAATAACCGGTGATTTAGGTCATACTCGAATTCTACGATAACGTCGGCAAGAAACCGAGTTAGTAAACTAAAGGCGACAATCACTTGCAGATAATCGTTTGCGCGATTGCAGGTTCGCGCGGCGGCGAGTTATCTCAGCCAGCAAGGGAGAGGGAGAGGACGGTGGTGTCGTTTTTCTGTCCGAAGGGTTGGGCGGGGCGGGCGATCTCGTGGGCGGGGTGGGTGGGTTGTGGTAGGCGAGGGGTGGGGGCGGTCCCTACGGGACTGGAGGTCTTTTGGGATGCCGTCCCCCACGCTTAAGCGCGGGGCTAACTAACGCTGCGCCTACGGCGCGGGATTCGGCAGGGGCTAAAGCCCACTTCTCTTTTTTGGCCATTTTTGGCCCGGCTGAAGCCGTGCCGTTGTTACAGAACCTGCCTGCTTTTGGATCGACTTCGTTCGCCGGCGAGGGAGAGGGAGAGGGCGGGGATGTCGTTTTCCTGTCGGAAGTGTTGGGCGCGGCGGGCGATGGCTTCAGGGTCAGGTGTAAGGGTTGGGGTGCGGGTGGGTGGGGGCCGTCCCTACGGGACTTGGGGTCTCTGTTGGGATGCGATTTCCCCACGCAGAACCACCCCAGCGACGAAGACCTGTCGCCGGGGACCCCGGCAAGCGCGGGGCTAACTAACGCTGCGCCTACGGCGCGTTTCGTTCTTATTGGGTTGGCGAGGTCGGGGTGAGTGTCTTGGTATCCCACCCTAAACGCAAAGTGCGCGTTTAGGATTGGGCACCCGGCATTTTTGTTGAGCGTGCAGGAGGAAGTGCCCTCAGGGGCTAAAGCCCGGTTATCTTTTGGGCGTATTCGGCACGACTGAAGTCGTGCCCTGACTCATGACCATGGCGCGCGATGCAATTGGCGGCGGGGACGCCGCCAGGACAGCCGATCTGGAGATCGGCGCTACATCCCGAAGGGGCATTCATTGCGCAGTTTGCGGGCAGGCGCGGCAACCTATACAGCGAGGGAGAGGGAGAGGACGGTGATGTCGTCTTCCTGTCCGAAGGATTGGGCGCGGCGGGCGATTTCGGGGGCGGGGTGGTGGGCGGAGGCTTGTGTGCGGTCGAAGCCGTAGAGTTCGCCGGAGGCGGAGCGGGCTTCGGGGACGCCGTCGGAGAGGAGGACGAGGGTTTGGCCGGGGGCTAGGTGGCCGGAGACGAGTTCGAAGTGCTGGTCGGGGACGAGGCCTAGGGGAAGGGCGGGAGGGGTGAGGAGTTCGCGGCCGGAGAGGTAGGGGTTAACGTGTCCGGCGTTGGCGAGGGTGAAGTGGCCGGAGAGGGCGATGTGTAGGCATACGGCGGTGGTGAAGCTAATTTGGGCAGGCGGGGGTTGGGCAGGCAGGGGTTGGGCGTGGGTGGGCTGGGCGAGATTGTCAGTGGCGGGATTGATGGGGGTGAGGGCAGGCGAGTTGAGGGCGACGAGGGTTTCGTTGAGGGCGTGGAGGATTTGTGCGGGGTCGTGTGAGGTTTCGCGGCGGAGTGCGCCGAGGATCATGGCGACGCGCATGGCGGCGGTGATTCCTTTGCCGGAGACGTCGCCGGCGATGGCGGTGATGGAGCCGTCGGGGGCGGGGGCGACGTAGAAGAAGTCTCCGCCGACCTCGCTGGCGGGGAGGTAGACGGAGTTGACGGTGAAGCCGGGGGTGGGGCGGGAGGCGGACTGGAGGAGGAGTTGCTGGACGGTGCTGGCGGCGTGTAGCTCGGCGGCGATGGCGGCGCGCTCGCGGGCGTTGGAGACCATTTCAGAGATGAGGAGGGATTTCTCGATGGCGGCGGCGGTTTGGAGGGCGATGGTGTTGAGGAGTTTGAGATTGGCGGCGGAGTAGGATGCGGCGGGGTCGGAGTTGGCGAGGGCGATGACGCCGACGGTGGATTGGCCGGTGCGGAGGGGGGCGGCGAGGATTGAAGACAGGGAGGAGGGAGAAGGGAGGAGGGAGGAAGGAGTGTGAGTGTGAGTGTGGGGTGTGGAAATGCGGGGGTCGGTGGTGAGGTCGTTGATGATTTCGCCGATGCCGCGCTGGAGGATGGATTGGGTGAAAAGAGCAGGGAACAGGGAATAGGGATCAGGGACTGAGGAACTAGGGATTAGGCTGTCGGGGGCGCCGGTGTGGGCGATTTCGCGTTCTTCGGTGCCAGGGGCGGTGGGGGCAAAAAAGGCGGCGGTGTGGAGGAGGCCGGTTTCTTTGTCGGTGAGGAGGACGACGCCGTGTGTGGCGGGGATGAGGCGCTGGGCCTGTTCGAGGGCGGCTTGGCCGACGGCGGGTGAGTTGAGGAGGGCGGCGAGCTGCTCGGAGAGCTGTTCGATGAGGTTGACTTCGCGATAGAGGTGGAGGACTTCGGAGGCGAGGGAGCGGGATTCGTGCTCGCGTGCGGCGAGTTGGGCGAGGAGGAGGGCGAGGGCGCTGGCTGGGATGGCGGGGCCGGTAACGTGGCCGAGGGTGAGGCCGTCGAGTTGGACGGGGATGGCGGGGGTGGCGGGGTCGGAGGGTGGTTCGCCGAGGAGGATTTTGCCGGAGGCGTCCTGGACGCAGGTGTTGGAGCCGAGGGCTTCGCGGAGGGCGGCGACGGCGGGGTAGTTGGTGGAGCGCGGGTTGAGGATGGATTTCAGGGTGAGAGGAGCCATGGGGGTTCACGGGGGAAAATGAGCAGGGGTTAAAACCCCGTTTATCGTGTGGGCGTTTTTGGCCCGGCTAAAGCCGTGCCGTTGTTACAGAGCCTACGGCGCGTTGGAT
>Ga0302197_10005049_pt1 | contig 11413 bp, 9 predicted proteins | sample II_Bog_N2_1_FD_193526 | JGI IMG/M metagenome (GOLD analysis project Ga0302197, IMG submission 193526) | Peat permafrost microbial communities from Stordalen Mire near Abisko, Sweden - II_Bog_N2_1 | ecosystem: Environmental > Terrestrial > Soil > Wetlands > Peat | place: Sweden: Abisko, Stordalen...
TGACCCTGGGCTTCCCGTCTTCGGCGCGGAAAGACTCCCCGACGTTGTATCCGGCTCTCTCGCGGAACGCCGCTTCTCGATGGAAATGATTTTGCTGTTCGCGCTCACGGCGTTGTTGCTGGCGGGCATCGGCGTGTATGGGACTATCTCGTACATCGTTACCGAGCGCACGCGTGATATCGGCATCCGCATTGCACTCGGAGCAAAGAGGGCGACGATCCTGCGGATGGTTCTGAGCCAGGGACTAGCGCTTGCCCTTGCCGGCGCCACCGTAGGACTTGTTGGCGCATTGGTTGTATCGCACCTGATGGCGGGATTGCTCTACGGCGTTTCGCCCAGCGATCCTCTTACATTTATTGGTCTCACTGTTGTCCTCATGGTTGTGGCGCTTGCGGCCTGCTATTTCCCCGCGCGCCGCGCCATGCGGGTTGACCCCATTGTTGCCTTGCGCGAGGCTTGAATCTTTGTTCAATAGTGCTGGCGTGCAGGGAGCCTCAACTGTAGAGGGTTCGGATTTTCCATATTTACTGTGGGTGCTGCGTGCGGTTTCACCTGTGGATTGCATTCGCTGAAATTTCACCGGGTGAAGGCTGAAATGTAAAATCTCTACCAGATGAAAATCATGCGCGAATCGTGGGCCTTGTTACCCAAAGGCGTTCCCGTTTTGTGCGATGGGGGATAGACAAAAAGCAAGGGATTGTCTTATATTTTGACCCGCGCTTGGGTAAAATTCGCCAGTTTTGCAGAGCGGAAGGCAAGACAAGCCTATGTCGAAACCGAAGGACGAATATCTTATTTTTGTTGTCGATGACGAACCCCTTATTGTTTCCACGCTTGCGCAGATTTTGAAGCTTCAGGGCTTTGAGGTCTCGTGTTTCATCAATCCTCTAAAGGCATTGGAGGCGATGCAGTCGAGGGCGCCCGATTTTTTGATTACGGATGTCGTGATGCCGGAGATGTCAGGAATCGAGCTGGCTATCGTGGTTCGAGAGACTTGCCCAAGTTGCACGGTTCTGCTGTTCTCAGGCCAATTTGCCACCCACCAACTGCTGGCCGAAGCCAGGAATCGCGGGCACGATTTTGAAGTGCTTCCCAAGCCGGTCCACCCGGTTGAGATATTGGCGAGGATTTTCGGGCAGATTGGTCCGGGATCAGGCTCGGATGGATCGACTGGCAGGTTGTTATCGTAAGGGCGTAATGTGCACCTGGATCAGCGCGGCGAGTGGGTAGCTCACCGATCGCTCTGCGCGTGGGGCGAGCGACCGGCAATTCCGGGAATGAATACTTAGTTCCATCCGAATCGGCGACGGCTCGAGCATAAACCCTCTGGACTCTTCAGGGGGCATTTTGGGCTCAATTGGCCACACTCGTTACGGGGTATGAATTTCTGAGTGAGCCAGAAATCGCCCGTTGACACCCGCAAAATTATGCGATAAGTTTTGGGGGCTCGGTTCCGACGATTGTCAGAAGACGCGGCAATAACTCCCCAATCCCAAAGAGTACGGGCATCGCATTGCGACGAACCAACCGATAATGCGAGGTGAATTCACAACTCTGAAGTTGACGGACGGGCTATCCCCCCATTGCAGTCGATCCGTGATCAAACTAAGGAGGCAATGATGCTTAGAAAAATGTGCAGTCTCATCGGTCTGGCCATTCTGGCGGTCGCTCCATCCTCATGGGCCACTTCTGCCCCAACTGCGATTGCCAGCAGACAACTGCCGGCTACCGCTCTGCTTACGATGAAACCCCAACACCCCAGCGAGAATTTGAAGAAGTATGGCGTCACAAAAAGCGCGGGGATCAAGCCCGCCGTTTCTTCCGGAGTTCCGGGCATCGACAGCATCGTAAACTGGACCGGACAATTCGAGTCTCCAGGCTACGATTCAAACGGCAACCCGCAGTCGGTCTGGCAATTCTCCATGGTCGGGAACTCGCCGCAATCCAGACAGAGTGCGTTGATTGAAGCTCCAGTTGTGCCGGTGACGGTTCAGTTGCTGGCGCCCGATGGCAGCGTGGCGCTAACCTTCGGTCCGGACGGGAAAGTGATCACTGCCGCTCTTGAGTCTCCGGAGTTTGTTCCGAACTTCTATACCAACGGTTTCGGTCAGTTTAACGACCAGTTGCTGCGTGCGGAGTTCGCCAATGTTCTGCATGGCGGAGGCGGGGAAGACTGGCATACGATCCTGTTTCCCAAGCTCCGGAAGGGGAGAACCATTACGGTTCCGTACCTGACTGCAGGAGGGACGCCCGCCTGGTATTACTTTACAAATGCGGCGGGGCAGCCGATCTTGGCAGCGATCGATGACCAAACTTTCGGGAACCTGCTGTTCCCCCCGACCTACCCGGTGGACAACAGCACCCCGGTTGGAGCCGCTGAGCTGGCGGGCGATATCACTACCCACGATTTATCCACGTTCCTCTTCAACAACACCGTGTTGTTCTCCGGGGGGGACATTAACAATTGCTGCATTCTCGGCTTCCACAGCTATGACTATGAACCCGGAACTGCAAAGAACGGAAATCTTCCGCGGCTCTACGTAATGGACTATGCCACCTGGATCTCGCCTGGGCTCTTCCTCTTCGGGTTCGGGGACATGACCCCCTGGAGCCATGAGATGGCCGAGGCAATCAATGATCCTTTCGACAATAATGAGACACCGTGGTGGTTGAGTGTCGATCCCTTCACCGGGGGTGGAAATTGCCAAAATGATCTTGAAGTGGGCGATGTGGTTGAGGTGCTTGACTCGTTGAACCCGGTCTCTACCATCCCAGGCAATGGGCTCACTTATCATCCGCAAAACATGGCTTTGTTCCCGTGGTTCGCGTTCCAGTCGCCTTCCACCGCCAACCTGGGGGCGTACAGCTTCCCGGACGAAACAACGTTGACGTCGCTTTCTCCGGGACCGCTGCTTCCTGGCTGTGTTGCTGCGCCTTAGTGACTGGAAGAAACATGCCCTCGCAAAAGCGTGCGTGAGGCTGTTTTTTTAAAGGAATAAGCCACTGGGACAAGTGCCCCGTTCATTGCTGCTTCATGGCGGCGACGAACGGGGCACAATTTTGATGGCGAGAAGAGTCGGCCGCCTGCCTCCCTAAAAATCGATAGTCCCGCTCGCCCTGTTCTTCCGGCGCCCAGATGCCGATAGTAGTGTTGCAACTTCGCAAAATGGGAGCAATTCCCCATTGAGACGCAGCGTTCGGAAGGCTGGAAAGCCGGCATGAAGCGGGTGTGTGAATCGGGTGAACGGGTGACCGCAAGATGACCAGGGAGCAACGGAAATACCCGCGCATTGAGTGCTCGGGCACTGCGGACGTGACGCTGGCCCCCGGGGAACCGCCCGTGCCTGCAGAGATTGTGAATCTGAGCGCCGGCGGATGCCTGCTGGTGCTTAAGGAGCCGCGCTCCCTCTCGCAAGACACCGTCGTCGAACTGACTTTCAGAATCAATAATCTTCATAAGTTTCAAGCGTCGGGGCAAGTCAAAGCAAAGCGATCGGACACGGCCATCGGCTTTCAGTTTCCATTCCTGAGCCACACGTTGCATAAGCGGCTTCGGGAGCTGATTGGACACCTGATTGAGAACCTTGCCGCAGCCGAACCGCAGAGCGATTACCGGGAAAAGCGACGTCATCCTCGTCTCGGATGTATCGGTCCGGCTGCGGTTCAGGTTGCAGGGGGTGAGCCGCTGATCCCAGCCACCATTGTCGATTTAAGTGCGGGAGGATGCCGGGTGGTCTTGCGCCAGCCTCAGCAACTGCCCAAGGATACGGTGGTGGAATTGACCTTCGCGATCCACCACCTTCCCTTTCGCGTGTGTGGCAAGGTCAAAGCGGATAGTTCAGACACGGCGATTGGCTTTCAATTCACTGTCCTCAGTGAGCGGACACAATGGCAGATTGAAGAAGTGATGAATGAGCTTGTGGCGAACATTCGCAAGCGTCAAGGGGAGCGCAATGCAAACGCGCAGAGAACGCAGCGGCAGTTGGCCCACTGACACTTCCTGACACCGTAGTCAATGGACCGCCTGCCGTTCTATTCTGCTCGTCAGCTTCGACGGCTGAATGATTACGCTGCCGGTGGGGCCGGCAAAGTAATGGGGCCATAGGCAAGCGGCGTCGGCTGCACGGCCGCGATCAGCGCGTTGTATTGCCCTGAAGAGGGAACGTGCTGGAACTGCAGCACCGCGCCAAACGTGTACCACGAGTTTTGGTTTTGTCCCACGCCTGCGAGGAACGCCTGCATGGCCGCTTGCGTCGGCAGCGTTTGCGAGGCCGTGAGCGTAACAATGTTTGACGGCCGCGCGTACGCAACAGATCGCAGGGACATGACTTTTTTGACGGCAGCGACCAGTGCCGCCTGCTCCGCAATGTTCTCAAGCGTTGCAGGGCCGATGATGGTTGGTCCAATGATCTTGTTGTATGGAGCGGGTGGTGTATCGGGCCAGATGTAGGTGCACCAGAGGCCGTCGATGGTGTCGAGGTTGGCCCATGCGGTTGGAACAAAGTCGGCGGTGTTGACCCAGAATTGTCCGCCGGTGCCGTAGACGCTCTGATAGTTCGCGGCAAAATTCGCGTCTCCCACGGTGGGCGGCGCAAAGGCCTGCGGGATAACCGTGGTCGAAATCTCATTGCCGGCATTCTCGGTATTCCACTGCGTGATGGCGCACTCAAGGTACGCGGCCAGCGCTTGTACGATTGCGCCGCCGAGGCTGTGGCCTGTTACCACGACGGGCACGCCCTGGTTGGCTGCAAGCAGGTTCAATAAAGTGGGCGTTACGCAGGTTACGCTTTGCAGGCCCACCTGGTTGTACGGAACGAGGTTTGTGAGGGTGATCAGAGCCTCAGCGCTTCCGGTGGCGATGTTGCCCGCGGCTGTCGGCACTGCAGCGCCGGTGATGACCGGATTGACGGTCATGCCGCCGCCCACCGGATAGGTTCCGCTGACAACATCGATCCACGACTGGAAATCGAATGCGCCCATGTCTTCGGCAATCTGCGATATTCCGCCGGCCACGTCGGTGCCACGGCATAGCACGGCAAAGAAATTGACCGGGCCCGTTGCGCTGTCATTCCGGTTGGAGACGATGGCGACGAGATTGTCGTTGAACGTGCTGCCATTGGCCATGCAGAAGGCCGGACCCCATTCGAGGTTCCACACGTTGCTGCCGTTGTTGATGTCAGAGATTGCGGGGAGCGTTGGAATGAAGTTGACGAAGGTGTTGAAGAGCTGGAGGGGATAGCCCTCGTAGATATAGGAGGCGGTGGCCAGCGCCATGTGGACCTGGCCGTAATGGGTTCCCTGAAGATTGGCAATGAGCGTGGGATTGCTGGAAGCTGCAGTCACTGGAATTCTCCTTTCAGTGCAAGGGAATGGAGTGCGACAGGGAAGGACTCTGTGGTCGCTTCGTCTGCTGCCGAACGCGAACGCGTTTCGTGGGGATGCCGCGAATACGGTGTTCGATGAGTGTCATTTCTGGGGCAAATGGGACAGGACTGGGTGAGCCGTTACCGGGCTATTTTAGACATATTAATACGGAGGATTCGGAAGGACTCGAGAACGGGGCGCCCACACCGTTGAAAGGAAGAGCGAGGTGTGGGCACCCGGTTGATTGGTTGGTAATTGGTGGGGCCGCCGCCTTCAGAGCGTGAAGACGTCGTCTGCTGCAAAGTTGCTCAAGGATACGCCGCCCGTGCCGCCGGAAAGCGAGATGGTAAGCGTGGTCTGCAGTGTCGAAGCGGGAGTGAGGGTTACTGAATCGGTGCGCCTGAGGAAGCAACCGTCGGCGCAGGTGTCATACACATCGAGATTGGTTGTGGTGGCAATGCCGGCCGTGGTGACTTGCTCTTTGACGGTGACGCCTCCGATGATTCCGCCAATTGTTGCTGTTCCAAGATCGAGCGTGAGATCGACACCCGCTACGGCGGGGCCAGCCTCAGGCGGGAAAGGAACTGTGTTGTACCCAATCACCGATACCGACGTTGTGTCGACGGCGGCAGTCCAGGGAGCCGAAAAATTGAGCCCTAAAAACTCATTCGAGGTGATCGGGACCGAGACTGGATCCACGATGATTTGGTTTGCCGAGACGGGGTTCGTGGTCGCGGCCGTGTAGGTGAAGTTGCGATAGAGGGCGCTCTGGAACATGCAGCCGCCTGAGCCAAGCGCGATGTAGCTTGCCAGGGTCCCTTTCTGACACTGGACAAACTCTTGAGCAAAGGTTGAGGACGCAGACAGCAAAGCGATTGCTGCCACAAGAAGGATTTTGGATTTCACGTTGAGTTACCTCCGGGGGGTGAGATAAAACGCAGCCGCACAATAGCCTGCTTTTCGGAGGCATGTCAATTAAATTTTTGAGGGAAGAGATTAAAATATTGCAACTTATTGACTGTTGGGAAATTAGGCCTGGTCAAACTCTTCCTTAAGCGGCGCTTTGTGGTGAGTGTGCCACCTGCCGAGAAGCGCATGAGAGTGCGGCAGGGAAGGACTCTCCGGTCGCTTTGTTGCCTGCCGAATGTGAACACGTTTCGTGGGGATGCGGCGAATACGGTGTTCGGTGAATGTCACTTCTGGGGAAAATGAGACAGGGCTGGATGAGCCGTTACCGGGCTACTTTAGACATATTAATACTGCGCAGCCGGAGGGGGCCTTGGATCAGTTCCACCAAGCGGAGGATGGCTTCAGGTAGGCCGCCTGCCGCAGACATCTTTGACGCAGCGCGGACTGTCATAGATTTAGGGAGTCGAAGAGTTCCTTAAACCGGAGCTTGGTCGCTTGGGTCATCCTTTCCAAGGCGCTTTCTCTTCCGGAAGAATAGAACAGCGTCAGTACGGTGCGCTCAAATGACGTATCTTCCGCAAGTCCAAGTTCGTGCCTTATCCGCACGAGGTCACTGCCATCAAACATGTTCTGCATTATCCAACGACAATCTGGAGTGGTGCACGGCAGCACTCGAAACGAACGCGCTGCGATGTTTTCGCCAAATAAAGCCTGGGCCTGCGCGTGTTGTTTCCTACCTTCTGCGTCGTTGTCCCATAATGTCCGGAAATCCACCTGCCAAGCAATCATCAGGGGGATATAGTGCTTGATAGAATCAGCGCCTAAACAGGGAAGGATTGAAACCTGGCGTCCGTCCCGAAATAACTCTAGGCAATAGTAGTCGTAAATTCCCTCAGTGATCACCGTCGTCTGCGTGTGAATCAAGTCAATCGCATACGGCTTTATTTGCAATGCATCCAGAACCGGCTGCAATGCTGACCACGGAGCTTTCTTCTTCTCGCGATAATCAATCATTCGAGTCAGGTGTATGCTGCCGTTCTCGTTCTTGTCCGCGATCATGACGCCATTGATTGGGATTATTTCAGGATCTAATAGGTAATGAGAATGGGTGCAATATATCACGTGATTCTTTTCTGAGATTTGACGCAATTTAGTGCAAAGCTTTCGTTGTGCATAGGCGTGAAGATAGGACCCAGGTTCATCCAATAGGTAAATTGACCGGTCATGCGGCGAAGAAATCTTAGGATTAAACTCTAACTTCATTACAAAATTGAAGAACCAATAGAACCCCTTGCTTCTATCGCTGATAAAGAAAAAGTGCTCATAGCCCTTTTGATCAGTTTCCACAACCTCCAGCTTAATGTAATTCTTCACTAACTGGGTCGGAAGAACTGGTGCGGGCGTCGGTGGCACCGGTGCAGGCGTCGGCGGAACTGGGTTGGATGTCGGTGAAACTGGTGGAGGCGTCGGTGGAACTGGTGCATCCGCCGGTGGTGCAGCTGCCAATGGTTGCGGCTGTTGTACTGCTTGCACTGTTACCACCTGTTGTTCAAACTCGATGTGAATCTTAAGGGCGTCTCTGTCATCCAGCCGAAAACTCTGCCATTCCCGCGTCAGCGTCTGATTGAGGTTGCGCTGAACATGAGATAACACCGTTTTCCGTTGACGAACTTCCATCTTCGCCAACTTATAGAGGGAGAAAGATTCATTGGTGTGTGTAAATAGTTCCTCTAATATCTCGAACCATTCGCCTGGGGACTTATTCTCTTCAAGGGGAATTTCGATTCTTTCAGCGATCTTATCGCGAAAATCGTCAAAATATAAAATGTAGGGTAAGTGCTGTAACATCACCCGTCCGAGAGCATTCTGAACAAACTCATCTCCAAAATCCTCCGCAGGAATTGTGTACCCTCGTGTTGTAATCGTTCTTCTGATCGTCAGTTTGGATGGTAGCTTTCTTCTGTTCGCAAGTTCGTTGAAGACGGGCAGGTATTTTGGCAACAGCTTGCCACATTCGACGAAAATGCTCTTGAGTTCAGTTGGTGTTGTGTCAACTTCTGCTTCCACTGTGGCTGCTGGAGATGATGAGTGATATAGATTCGACACATCATTCAGGTGTCGTCCTTTCTCGTTGGAACCGTCGTTATAGTAATCAAAGGCGAAGATGGCTTGGAGGACAGTGGTTTTGCCTGATTCATTGATTCCGATAATCGGCATCGGCGACCCTTTATCCACTCGAATTTCGAGTGGCCCAACGATGGCTCGATAGTTCTTAATGATGAATCGCCTGTATCGCATTTAACCCTCCAGCCCCGCTTAACTTATTGCCGACCGCCATTCTTACTCTCGATGAGAAGCGGACCGCTTCGATTCTTGGGGATTCGAACGCCTTTTCGCCAGCTATTTTGATAAGAGGAATCGTACACCCATCCAGTTGAATCGGAACAACTGCCGGTCGTAATAATATGAGCTGTTGGTAACGGAGAGGGCTGCCCTACTCAACAGCGCCACGCGGCGAGTGTATTCACTGGACTGAGAAAGCCACACGCCTCCGGTCGCGATGGAAAGCGCCTCCATCGGATGAATCGAGGATTGCAGAGTCAAGAGTTAGAGAGGGTTCCGAGTAGAGCAAGCTAGCGACTCTTGTGCCACATCGCGTGCTAGTATTTGTTGCTAGGTGCGGGATACGTGCGCGCCGGAAGTGAATTCTCCTGAGGAATCCAAGCCGGCGATGTTTTTTGCGCCCATTTCGAAAGCCGTCACAGAGGGCGCCTCGAACTCCAAAGACAACAGAGCAGGGTCGTGGTCCCTTTGGGGATCGGCGTGGACTCGTGTTTGCTTGCTGTTGCTTGTCTGCGTGAGTATGGCTGCGGCCGAACAGAGCGCGCTGGTTGCGGCGGTGGTCCAGAACCGCCAGAACCCCCAGGATGCACAGCACGGCCAGCAAGGGGCTGCGTCGTTTGACGAGCTGGCGGGGCGGGCGGCGGCGGCGCGGGATGGCGGGAATCTTCCGCTGGCTATCGATCTTTACGGACAGGCGGAGCGGGTGAAGCCGGATTGGGCGGAGGGGTGGTTTTACCTCGGCATGCTGCAGTACAGCGCGAATGCGTATCCGGCGGCGATTGATGCGTTCAACCATCTGCTTGTGCTGCAGCCCGGAATGCCGCCAGGGATGGCGCTGCGCGGGTTGTGCGAGTTTGAGACCGGAGCATATGACGACGCGCTGCGCGATCTGGAGCAGGCGGTGGCGAAGGGCGCGGCGAATCAGCCGAGGAATGAGCAGATTCTTCGCTATCATCTTGCCGAGTTGCTGACGCGGAGCAGCCGTTTTCAGGATGCGCTGGCGCAGTACAAGTTTTTTGCGGCGAAAAAAATTGAGGATGAGGACGTGCTGGTTGGAATGGGCCTTGCGGGGATGCGCGTGGCCTTGTTGACCAAGGATGTGCCTGCGGGCGACAGGGAGATGTACCAGGCGGCGGGGGCGGCAGGATACGCGTTGCTGGCCGAGAATACGCAGGAGGCGGATGGGCTATTCACGCAGCTATTCGCACGCTATCCGACGGCACCGAATCTGCATTTCTTTTATGGGTTTCTGCTGTTTCCGCATACGCCGGAGCTGGCCATTGAGCAGTTCAAAAGCGAAGTTAGTGTCGCGCCGTCCAACCTGGAGGCGCATGCGATGCTGGCATTTTCGCTGATGATTACCGGGCGCTATTCCGAAGCGGAGCCGGAGGCTGAGCTGGTGTTGGCGAAGGCGCCAGATATGGAGATGGGACAGTTGGCGCTGGGGCGGTCGCTGGCGGAGATTGGGGATGTGAAACGGGGAACCGATTTGCTGAACCAGGTGCTGCAGGCTGATCCTGATAATTTGGAGGCGCATTTGGGGATGGCTTCTGTTTACTCCCGCACCGGACGAAGAGAGGATGCTGACCGTGAGCATAAGATTTGCCGCAGCCTGGCTAAGTAGGGCGGCGCGGCGCGGGGGTTGGATGGCGGAGGGAGGCCGTGCGTGCGCGGTTATCTGGATGCTATGCCTGCTGTGCACGCTGGGCGGCGGACGGTTGGTGTGGGGACAGACGGCTAAGAGCAAGACGGCTGCGGTGACTTGCGCGACTTGCCACGCGGGCGTGGTTGCGAACTATGTGCACGCGCCGATGCGGCACGCGATGGAGGCTGCAGGCGGGAATCCTGTGCTGGATAAACATCCGAATTTGACGGCGCAGGTGGGTGGGTATTCGTACTCTGTGCAGACGAAGGACGGGAAAAGTACGTACAGCGTTACGAATGGGACGGAGACGCTGACGCTGCCGATCAAGTGGATGTTCGGGACGCACTCGCAGACTTGGGTGCTGGAGAAGGATGGGCATCTCTACGAGAGCTACGTGACGTATTTTGCGCGGGGCGAGCAGTTGGGGATTACGCCGGGGGACCAGCGGATTACTCCCACGAACTTGACGGAAGCGATGGGGCGCAAGCTGCCGATTTGGGAGACGCAGGAATGCTTCAAGTGTCACGCGTCGGGTGCGGTGGATGGGGCGAAGCTGACGCTGGACACGCTGCGGCCGGGTCTGGATTGCGAGCGCTGCCATGTGGGCGCGCAGCAGCACATGGTGGACGCCGAGCACGACAACTTCAAGACGCTGCCGAAGTCGCTGAAGAAGATGGATGCGGAGAATGTTTCGAACCTGTGCGGAAGCTGCCACCGGACGTGGGATACGGTGATGCGGAACCACTGGCAGGGGCCGGCGTTTGTGCGGTTTCAGCCTTACAGGCTGGAGCATAGCCGGTGCTTTATTGGGAATGACGCGCGGATAAGCTGTCTGGCTTGCCACGATCCGCACCAGGGTGTGGACCATAATGACGCTGTTTATGACGCTAAGTGTTTGGCTTGTCATGGGGCGGGGAAGGTGGCTGCTGCTGAGACTGTGGCGGCTGGTGCTGTGACGCCGAAGATTTGCCCGGTGAGTAAGGACAAGTGCGTTAGCTGCCATATGCCGAAGGTGGAGTTGCCGGGCGGGCAGGCGGTGTTTACGGATCATTTTATTCGGGTGGTGAAGGCGGGGGAGGGTTATCCGGATTAGGTCTTTGATGGCTTGATTTGGTGGGCCCGAACAAATGCGGACGAGACGTCCGCACGACA
>Ga0302197_10005058_pt1 | contig 11403 bp, 11 predicted proteins | sample II_Bog_N2_1_FD_193526 | JGI IMG/M metagenome (GOLD analysis project Ga0302197, IMG submission 193526) | Peat permafrost microbial communities from Stordalen Mire near Abisko, Sweden - II_Bog_N2_1 | ecosystem: Environmental > Terrestrial > Soil > Wetlands > Peat | place: Sweden: Abisko...
GATCCTGATGGACATTGGCACCATGGAAATAGAAATGCTCCCCGTTGAGAAAAAACCCCTGGTCTGCTGTCCATTTCATCCAGCGAAATCCAAGCGGTGACACCACTTCATCAACCGGCTTGTTCCCCTTCAGGATGGTCGTGCGGACTGAATAAAGAAAAGGATGATCCGGGTGCCAGAGCCGCGGATGCGGAATCCGATCCGTGGTCTGATCAAAGACCAAGAAGGCTCCCGGGGCCACGGTCTGGGTTGAAGTAGCCTCGGTCACGGGATTGCCCTCGGGGTCGATGATTTGCTGGTGAACGGTGCAGACGGCGGAAGAGCTGCCGTCGTTTCGGACTTCTGTTTTGATGTTGACCCGAGCTGAGTCTGCGGAGATTTCCGGAGTGGTGACAAAAGTGCCATACCAGGTGACGTGGAGAGGATCGGTGACTACCAGGGAGACATCGCGGTAAATGCCGCCGGAAAACGTGTGTTCCCCGGCACGCGGAGCTAGGCGAGGATCCCATTTATTGTTGAGGCGTACGGCTATCACGTTGGCACCGGGTTTTACGGCGGCGGTGATATCCATCGAAAAGCCGGTATACCCCCCCTTGTGTTCGCCGATGCGCGATCCGTTGACATAAACTTCGGCATCCTGAAATGCCGCTTCGAATTGCAGGAAAATTCGTTTGTTTGCCCATTCCGGCTTGCAGTCGAAACTCTTCCGATACCACCCATATCCGATGTAAAAATCCTTCGATAGGAAATAGGGGATACTGAAAGAATGAGGCAATCCGATGGCAGACCAGTCGGAGTCCTTATAGGTCGGAGCTTCGGCGCCGGGATAGTCGCCGAGTTTGAATTTCCAATCGCGGTTAAAGTTAATGTTTTCCCGGAGCGGCTCCGAGCCGAAGAGCAACATTGGGAGCACAAGGAAAATAAGAACAGGAAGAACTTTTTTCATGCCGAAGTGGATCGCTTATCCAATTCCAGGATGCAGTCGATAGGGCGGCCACCTTCGAAGTCGGTGACGAAATGAAGCGCATTTTGCAGATGAGCAATGATGGCCTGCTATAGAGGAAATGGGGAGAAAGATCAGACCGAGAAAGGAAGCGGAGTATTCCTGAGCCTTTAGGCCGGAATTTGCCCGGAACTGATCAGCAGTATCCCAAAGCCTCTTCTCAAGAGTCGTGGTGTTAGAGTCTGTTTCCGAGGGGGCTATCAACTGCATGCAGGGATTGTGTAACAGATGAAAGTACTCGCGTCATCCAGGGAGAGCCAAATGTTTACCATTCCTAGGTAAACTTTCCGACACTGGATTAATCACTCTTTGCTGGACACGAACGTTTGTTTGGTATCGTTGTTCCCATCATGGAGATATCAACCCCAATTCCCTTCAAGGCAGGCGCTTCTCTTCGTATCCCGCTGCTGACTGCCGTCGTCGATGCAGATTTTCCGTCATCTGGGAACGATCACCTGGAACTCTCCATCGATCTCAAAGAGGAACTAATCAGGAACAAAGCCTCAACCTTCTGCGTCAGGGTTCAGGGTGAATCCATAAGGGAGGCTGGTATTCATTCAGGAGATATTCTGGTGGTGGATCGTGCTATTACTCCCTGCAACAAACAAATCGTGATCGCCATGATTGATGGGGTGTTCACGCTCAAGCGCTTCTGGAAGTACGGCGAGAAGCTCTTCCTTGAGGCGGCGAATCCTGACTTTGCCTCCATTCAGATCGGTGAGAATCAGGAACTCGAGATCTGGGGAGTTGTTACCTACATCATCCACAAGGCGCAGTAGTGGTCGTGAAGAGCCATCTCTGCTCGTTGTTGGACAAGTCGCCAACAAGGGACTAGGAATCAACTAACCCCCAACACTAACTCCCCCCCTCTCAATACTCATCTCAAAGCCATGAAAACAATCGCCACCTCACTCGTCTGCACCTCCCTGATCCTCGCTTACATCAGTAATTCATCAGCATGCACTGCTCTGATGATGAAGGATGCGAATGGTAATGCCTATCAAGCCAGGACCATGGAATGGGCAGGAGTGTTGCCGGAGTCCATTCATTACTTTCCCTCAGGTTCTTCGATCCAGTCACAAACCCCGGATGGCAAGCAGGGCATGACCTTCAAGACGAAGTATGGATTTATTGGAGTCAGCCTCAAGCACATGACCCCGAATGCGAAGCAACCCTGTGTCGCTGAGGGCGCCAACGATCAGGGCATGTCACTTTCTCTCAATGCTTTTCTCGGAGCCGAAGGTCCATCGGTTGATTCCGATCCAAGCAAGGTCTTATCAGTCATGGATTTTGGTGCCTGGGCCTTGGGGAATTTTCAGAATGTGGCTCAGGTCAAACAGGCCCTTCAAAACAAGGAAGTCAGCGTGTGGCTCCCTCCACTGGCAATCTTTGGTGGGATGAAAGCCCCTGTCCATTACGCACTCTTTGATAAGACGGGCGCTGGTATCGTTGTGGAATTTGCTGAAGGCAAACTGAATGTTTATGACAATCCGGTCGGTGTGATGACCAATATTCCGGAGTTTCCTTGGCACTTGAAGAATCTGAACAACTATGCCCAGTTGACCAATGTGGACCGCAACAGCGGAACCTTTGGCACCCTGAAGGTCAGCGCTCCCGACAGCGGCAATGCACTGGCGGGAATTCCCTTCAGCCAGATCTCCTCAGGACGTTTTGTGAAGGCGGCCTTTTTCACCACCTATGTGAGGAAGGCCAAAACACCCGCCGAGGCCATCCAAACCCTCTCCCATGTCATCAATAACTTTGACCGCCCCTATGAATTATCTATCGACCCACCCAGCGGTGGAGAAGGTGCTGAAGGGGGTGATGCTCATGCTGTGAGTTCCGAGGTGACCCTCTTCACAACGATGAACGATCTGGCTCAAAACCAGTTCTACATTCGCCCCATCAACTCCATTAATTTCTCCAAGATCGATCTTCGCAAGCTGGCTGATCTCAAGGAGGTCAAAAAAATCTCCATTGATACGATTGCTCAGCTTGATGGCCGCGATGCCACGCAACTATTTTTGAAATAGAATTCGCTCCTAAAAACCTCGAAGCCATCGCATCGGAGTAGTTACTCATTCAGAAGGCGACAACAGGCTCGTACTCATCAAGGATGCCGCCGATGGTCTTGTTGAATTTGCTGCGGTCGGTGTTCGGTACTGTTCTTGAGGTCGCGCAGCAGGCACCGTGCCTCAGCGAGGTTAGTGCAGGGGCGTTCCGTGGTTGACCGCTCTCACAATGGAGAGAACTGTTACCCCTCCAATTCCATATAGAAGTTGAAAGTGCCTCCTTCAGAAGGAGTGAAGGAGGCTGTTTTGAGTGCAAGGGGGGAGTAAAACCAGTCCCCATTTTCCCATAATGGAATGGATAGCGGTCTTAACTGATCGAGATCCTATCCCAGCCAAGTTGGCACCGGGATATTCACACCATCAACCCCAACGGAGGATCCAATGCTCACCAAACGGCATTACACCCCAAAGTTGCGGTTGGATCTGGTTCGCAGGCTCTACCTTGCCGCCAAGGCAGAGGGCATCCCTATGACGACGCTCTCAAATCGTTTCATTGAGGAAGCCCTCAATCGTAGAACCTCTGTACCGATCCACCTGCATCAACCTCAGACACCAGAATCCCTAGCCGCCTGAACAACACAACAACTCCCAGTCTGAACAAGCCCGTCATCACGACGGGCTTTCTCATTTCTGGGAACAACCACCAAAACACAATGGCACTCAAACTTATCGCCAATTACAGCAAACGCCTCGGTCTTCCAGGGTATAGCAGTCATCAGTTCTCCGTTTCCGTCGAGACAGAGATCACCAATATCAACGAGCTGGAGAATGAATCCTCACGGCTCTATCTCACACTCCAGAAGAGTGTGGATGCAGAAATTCAATCCACAGGATTTGTTCCTGAGGAAGGATACGGCATCGGCACTCTGGCACCAAAATCAAGCGGCACCAATGGTCAACGTACCAACGGAGTCTGGAAATGCTCAGACAAGCAGAGGGATTTGATCCTGAAACTCATCGAGGAGCATCAGCTTGAAGAGGATATCGTCCAAAATCTGGCAAGGAACCTGTTTGGAACGGGGGAAGTCTTGTCTCTCGACAAGCTCCAGGCCAGCGGTCTCATTGAGCACTTGATCGCGCGATATGGGGGCACAAGCAATCGCAGGGGGATAACTCCTGCTGGTCGCTTCAGCGGCAAGTCCTCCAGATGAGGAGGTGCATCATGATCGAACGCATCCTGATCTACACCGCCAAGGGGATCTACACGCTGCTGGTCATCATGGAGAGCGCCCAAGCGATCCGCAAAATTCGGGACATCATCAAGGGTGGCCCGAAGAAGTAAACATCAACACCGAAGAGAGGGGCTGGAGAACATGACGTTCTTTAGCCCCTTCTTCATTTTCAACAACAACCAATGAATTCAGTCAGTTTGTATTATCGGGATGGGAGCTCTGATAAAGTCTATCAGGCAGCCATCGAACCCAAAGAGGGTGGGTATGTGGTCAACTTCGCTTACGGGCGCAGAGGATCCACGCTCACTAGTGGCACCAAAACATCAACTCCGGTTGGTCGCTTGGATGCTGAGAAAATCTTCGAACGCCTCGTGGCTGAGAAGATGAAGAAGGGATACCGGCAGGGAGAATCCTCCGGTTCCTACACGGTGGTAAGCATTGAGAGTACGGGGATCTTGCCGCAGTTGCTCAACCCTGCCAGCGAACAGGAAGTGGAAAACCTGCTTCTCAATGACCGGTTCCTGATCCAACAGAAGTTGGACGGGAAGCGTCTCCTACTCCGAAAGGAGTCAGGAGTGGTCACCGGCATCAACCGTCGTGGCATGGTGTGTGGAATTCCAGAAAGTCTCCTCAGTGATGCTCAGTCTCTACCAGGGGACTGGCTCCTTGATGGGGAAATCATCGGCACCACATACCACGCCTTTGATCTCTTGGAACACGACGGCTCCCTCAGGGCCAAAGGGTTCAAGGATCGTATCGTGGCACTGCTCAACTTCCTCTCTCCCGCTCAGGTTTCCTCCATTCATTTCGTTTCTCCCATTTATGGGGTGCCGATGAAGAAAAGGATGTTTGAGATCTGGAAGGAAGAGGGGCAGGAGGGTGTCGTCTTCAAACGGTTAGATGCTTCCTACATCCTAGGCAGACCGAACAGTGGTGGCGATCAGTTCAAATTCAAGTTCGTGCAGTCTGCCTCTGTGGTGGTCACTGCTCAGAACGGCAGTAGATCCCTAGTAAGTCCCATTTCACGCAACATCCCTCGACCTAATGCAGGAAAATCACGAAGCCAGTCTGCAAGCTTAACCCCATCTAGAATACGTATATCATGCCGTCCGTCCTCTTTTCGCTGATTGCGCCATTTTGTTTTGCTTCGGCTCATTCCACCCACCACGCTCGGAGCTTCTAGGCGTAACAAAAACAAACACTGTTTTTGCCATTTCTTCTGGAGTAGTTTGCCTCATCCATTTCGAATATTCTGTGGTAGCCTTTGTTTGTGGGTTATTACCTGTGCCAATTTCCCAGAGTGATTTCCCCTGCGGAACAAATTCATGAAAGCCATTTGACGACTCAACTCTGCCATTAGCACCGGGTTGATTTACGGCGTCATTATAAGGAATCCGGCATACTGTTATGGTTGGATCAGAAACACGAATGAGGTCGTAAACAAGCCCCGGAATAACTCCCTGAGACACTGTGCGATCTGCATAATCGCTTAAATTTGCAGCAGTAATAAGATGTGTATGATCCATGGCAAATTTGGGTGTGATATTTGGAGATTTCTGCGCAGGGTGTCATGGAGCTGAAGGAGAAACAACAGGGAAAGCTGTAGCCGCCCTGAATGCTTTCAGCCGCTGAATGAGTCCTAGATGGGCTACTTATTAGGTATTTGGGCTGATTCTCTTTCATTCCAACTCTCCGGTGACCTAAAGCAGCAACTTCCCCCAAAGATTCACCAAGAGAAAAATAGGTATATAGAAAAGTTTAGGGGAGAAGACTGAAATAGGTCACCCAAGTACTGGGGATTGATCTCAATGTGGCGCGGGATCACTCTTTGCTAGACACGAACGTTTGTTCGGTATCATTCTTGCCTTATGGAGATCTCAACCCCCATCCCCTTCAAGCCAGGTTCCTCCCTTCGTATTCCGCTGCTGACTGCCATTGTCGATGCAGGCTTTCCGTCACCCGCTGACGACCACCTCGAACGTTCCATTAATCTCAATGAGGAACTGATTAGAAACAATGCAGCGACCTATTGCGTCAGGGTTCAGGGTGAATCGATGAGGGATGCCGGTATTCACTCCGGTGATGTCCTGGTGGTGGATCGCGCTGTTACTCCTTCCAACAAACAAATCGTGATAGCCATGATCGACGGAGAGTTCACCGTGAAACGCTTCAGAAAGTACGGAGAAAAACTCTTCCTTGAAGCGGCAAATCCCGACTTTGCCTCCATTCAGATTGGAGAGAATCAGGAACTGGTCATCTGGGGAGTTGTCACCTACATCATCCACAAGGCTATCTAGGGATGAGCCGGGTTTGCACCATCGTGCTGCTTATGGCAGGGATGCTGACACCGCTGCTTGCAGACAATACGATGACGGTGACCTCCCCCAGTTTCGACGAAGGGAAGCCAATCCCTGGACGCTTTGCTTACCATTCGGAAAATCATCCCCCATCGCTTACTTTCAGCAAGCCCCACAAGGGACAAAATCCCTGGCAGTCATCGTTGACGATCCTGACGCTCCCGCAGGACTCTGGACTCATTGGGTAATCTGGAACATCCCAGCTTCGATTCATTCTATCGAGGAGAACACCGTTCCTTCATTTGCACTCCAAGGACGCAATAGTTTTGGAAATTGCAGATATGACGGACCGGCTCCTCTAAGCGGTACTCATCGGTATTTCTTTCATGTTTATGCCCTCGATACCGTGCTCCCACTCCCGTCTGGAGCCAGCAGAGGGAAACTTGAAGCGGCCATGAAGGATCATGTTCTGGCTGGAGCTGAAACGTATGGCACCTTCTCTGCCTCTCCCTGAGAATTACCCCATGAATCTGGAGATAAATCCCTCTGTTTCCCGCATCGCCCTGGTGGACTGCAACAACTTCTTCTGCAGTTGTGAGCGGGTCTTTGATCCTTCTCTCATAGGAAAGCCAGTGGTGGTGCTCTCCAATAACGACGGCTGCATCATCTCCCGTTCTCAGGAGGCCAAGGATATTGGCATTCCGATGGGTGCTCCTCTCCATCAGCAACAGGAGATGATCAGGAAACATGGCGTCAGGGTCTTTTCTTCCAACTACACGCTATATAGGGATATGTCTGCACGGGTCATGTCGATTTTGAGGGATGCCGTACCGGCTATTGAGGTCTATTCCATTGATGAAGCTTTCTTGGAATTGCCTGATCTCATGGACGAGGAGAAGGCCCGAGAACTGAGAACCAAGATCCTTCAATGGACAGGCATTCCGGTTTGTATTGGGATTGCAGGGACAAAGTTGCTTGCGAAGTTTGCCAATAGGTATGCCAAGAAGAACAAGGAGATTACCGGCGGTGTCTTTGATCTGACGACTTATTGGGATCCTGAAAGTCTGATGGCTGATGCTCCTTGTGAGGCTCTCTGGGGAGTTGCAAAGAACACGGCTAGGACACTTTCAAAAATAGGAATCCGCAATGTTCTGGAGTTTCAACAGGCCGATCCAACTGCCGTGCGTAAATCTCTGGGGGTGGTAGGGGAACGCTTGTTCCGGGAACTGAACGGCATCTCCTGCCTGGAACTGGAGGAGATGCCGCTCTCTCGAAAAGGGGTGATGGCTTCCCGTTCGTTTGGTAGTCCTGTCGAGGAACTGGAGGATCTGGAAGAGGCCCTTGCCAATCATGTGGCTCGTGCCAGTGAAAAGATTAGGCGCTTTGGACTCTTGGCCACCCACATCGAAGTATTTCTTCAGACCAACCGCTTCAGGAAAGATCTGCCCCAGTACTACCCAACACGAGGGATGACCCTTCCTGTACCAACAGCCTCAACTTCGGAGTTGATGGCAACCGCCCGGCAACTGCTGCATTCCATCTATCGTTCAGGCTATCGCTACAAAAAGACCGGTGTGATGCTGGCTCATTTGGTGTCAGAGGAGGAATATCAGCCAAGTCTCTTTGGGCCACCTGCCATCAAGGGAAGAGGGCTGGACATCGACAAGATCGTCGATGAGATCAATCACCGTATGGGAGATAACCGTACTCCTGTGATCACTCGCGCCGCCATGGGAACAGAATCTTCAGGGAAGGGATGGAAGATGAGAGCGGAGAGGCATTCTCCCAACTACACGACGAACTGGCAGGAGTTACCGGTTGCGAATGCATGAAACGCATCCTCCTCATCCTGCTTGTTTCGATTGTTCCTCTCTACGCTCAGCAGGAACCACACGATCTCCATTCCTATTAAAAGTTCACACGCTTCCTTCTCCGCCCAGGATGGACAATACTCCAACAACCAACTCGAAACCAACCCAAGCTAGGGATCAATCCACTACTTCCTCCAAATCATGAGTCCCCTCGACACGATCTGATGAAACGTACCTATCCCATTAATACATTTTGCTTGTCATCATTCACGGCTCCTCTGCTGTTGCTTGCTTCATTTCTGAGTCTTTCCACTGCAATAGGACAAGTGCTCGTTGTTGGTAGTAACTCTTCAAGCCAAACCACCAATTTCACCTCGGGAACAAATCAATACAGCGATGCCTACGTTGGCTATAACACCGGTGACTCGAATAACACGGTCAGCGTCGTCAATACCAATACCTTGCTCTCCATCGCCGCCGATCTAAATATCGGCATTAGCGGAAGTAGCAACACCCTCACGATTTTGAGTGGGGGAACGGTATCCAATGATGGCTGTGGTACTCTTGGCAGCAACTCATCCTCATCGAACAACTCGGTAATTGTGACTGATGCTGGCTCAAGTTGGGTTAACAGCTCTGATCTGAACATTGGCTATGACGGATCCGGCAATACTCTCACAATTTCCAATGGGGGTATGGCTTCTGTTGCAGGCAGCAACAATGGGATCGTAATCGGCATGAATGCAGATTCCTTGAACAACTCGGCGCTTATCACGGGAACCAACGCCAACGGCTCCCCATCTACCCTAACAACCACAATGGATCTCTTTGTTGGCTCCGATGGATCCGGCAACAATTTGACCATTTCCAATGGGGGCATGGTCACTATTAGTGATTTGAACGGCAACTATGGCGTGGTGATCGGCTTGAACGCCGACTCCTCCAACAATTCCATTTTGGTAACAGGAAGCAACTCTGGGCTGACCAATGCACACGATATGATTATCGGCTCCGACGGATCCGGCAACAATTTGACCATTTCCAATGGGGCGACCGTTGGTTCCTATTATCTCCAAAATTTTGGCACGGTGATTGGATTTAACGGGGACTCTTCGAATAATTCAGTCGTTGTGACCGGGAGCAATTCGACCTGGCTGAACATGCAACTGATTATTGGCGAGAATGGCACCGGCACCAGCGCATCGGGCAACTCACTGGTGATTTCCAAGGGAGGTACAGTTTCTGTATTTGGCGACGGATACATCGGTTTTCAGTCAGCTGTCGGCAACTCGACGTTGGTGACTGATCAGGGATCCCTTTGGACGAACTCCGGAAGCCTTTACATTGGATATTATTCTTCAGTCAGCAATTCGCTGACGATTTCCAATGGTGGCATTGTGGCGGTAGCGGGGATGGGCATCATTGGTAATGATGCTTCCTCATCGAACAATTCGGTTCTCGTTACAGGCAACGGATCCACATGGACGAACTCTGGTGGTCTCATTGTAGGCAACAGTGGAAGCGGCAATACACTTACGATTACCAATGGGGGAATGGTGTTCTCTGATTACGGTTTTTTGGGTTACGACCCCAGCTCGTCGAATAATTCGGCCATAGTCTCCGGGACAAACTCCCGTTGGATGAACAACCACAGCCTCTATGTCGGGTATGGAGGCAATGGTACCCTCACCGTGGCAAACGGTGGCAGCGTTGTTTCTCAGAATATTATCATTTCTTACCAGGGAGGTTCCGTCGGCACGTTGAATATAGGCTCTTTTGGCACTAATGACACGGCAGGCTACCTCTCCACTCCGTACATTTCATTTGGTGCTGGCCCCGGAGGAACCCTCAACTTCAACCAGAGCGACACAACTCTGCTAACCAGTTCTATAACTGGTTTTGGGACGCTCCAGCAGTTAGGCAATGGAACGACGATTCTGGGTAGCAGTAACAGCTATAGTGGTACCACCATCGTCTTGGCTGGCAGCCTGCTTCTCAATGAAAGCAATTCTGGTTCAGGCACGATAACTGTCCGTGGAACAGGTACACTCGGAGGTGATGGGTCAACAGCCAATACCGTAATGATTGGTAGTGGTGGAACACTAGCTGCCGGAGTCAGTGGAACTGGTATTCTTGGCATCGGAGGAGGTCTCACCCTCCAGAGTGGCAGTACTACTGTGTTCAATATAGCAGGTACCAACGCCTTCTCCTCTCTGAGTTTTAGTGGCAGTAGCATCATTTACAATGGGAATCTTCAACTCTACTTAGGTGGATCCTACTTCGGAACTGCTGGCGATACCTTCAGCCTCTTTGGACCAGGAGTGAGTTCTCTGACTGAAACCGGATTCTTCAGTAACGTCTCTTTGCTCGGTAATGTATCCTCCAGCTTCCTCTATGATGGTTCAGACGATTGGTATGCGACTAATGGGGGTCTCATTTATGATTTCAGCCAACCAACCGGCACTCTTACCATCACTTCAACAGTCCCTGAACCGTCCATCTACGGCCTCTTTGTATTAGGTGTGCTGGTGATTATTGGAGTAAGTCGTCGCTCAGCTTAGTCACTGCTGCACTTCACAGAACGCCAGCAATCGTCCCCAGACTAACCCATCGACCGGCTCAAATAAATGAAGTCATGTCAGTCTGAAGTGGATCAGGTTTTTCTTCCAGTCAACATCTTGCACCAGAAGGGCCGCAGCTTCTCCATTGCCGATACCGGCACCTGCAAGAAAGCTTAAAAAATCAGCAGATTCCTCCCCTGTAACACTCAGCGGCTCATTTCTGATATGCTCAATGATCCGTTTGACTTGTTCTATCTCGGGCAGGGGTTCCTCCTTTTTTCCTTCCTCGACGCGTGTTTCTTTCATTGTTGCCGCAGGATTATCGGCGATGACTTTGGCTTCCTTGGCGTGCTCAAAAAATGGGAGTGTAAAAATGTTTCTGTAAATTGGAGGAGCGCGATGTCCTTGAAGAAGCCCCCCTGGGGTGACGGAGAGAGGCGAAGCGTAGCGAGCCGAACGCAGTGACCCCAGGGGGGGCTGCCGCCGG
>Ga0302197_10005059_pt1 | contig 11403 bp, 4 predicted proteins | sample II_Bog_N2_1_FD_193526 | JGI IMG/M metagenome (GOLD analysis project Ga0302197, IMG submission 193526) | Peat permafrost microbial communities from Stordalen Mire near Abisko, Sweden - II_Bog_N2_1 | ecosystem: Environmental > Terrestrial > Soil > Wetlands > Peat | place: Sweden: Abisko, Stordalen...
TTTCCGGTTGGCGCAGGTCAATCCGCTGCGCGTTTATGTCCGCGTGCCGCAGACGATGGCGCGCGCCATCACGCCGGGACAAACCGCCGAATTGATCTTGGATCAGTCGCTCGGAAAAAAAATCACCGCCAAAGTCGTCCGCACCGCCGGCGCGATTGAGCCGGGATCGCGCACGCTGCTGACGGAATTGCAGGTGGACAATGCGCGTGGCGACATTCTCGCCGGCAGCTACGCGCAGGTGCGGTTCACCGACAGCGTCGCCGCGCCGACGCTCACACTGCCAGCCAACACCCTGCTGTTCCGCGCCGAAGGCATTCGCGTGGGCGTGGTCAATACCGAGAACAAAGTCGAAATTCGCGCCGTGAAACTTGGCCGCGATTTTGGGCAGACGGTGGAAGTTCTTGAAGGCATCGCAGTTGGCGACCGCGTCATCATGAACCCGGCGGATTCGCTGGCGAGCGGTTTGGCAGTGCGCCTGGCGGAGCCGGTGAAAACCACGGCGGACAAATGAACAAACAATTTTTTATTTTTGCAGCCGGACTGGTTTTCATGGCGGGCTGTTCCGTCGGACCGGACTATCACCAGCCGCCAGCCATCGCCTCGCAGCCGGTGCCGGCGGCCTTCACCGGGACGGTTTCGGCGACAAATTATTCTGAGTGGAAAGTTGCGCAGCCGTCCGCCAGTTTGCCGCGCGGCGAGTGGTGGAAAGTTTTTGATCGCGCGGAGCTGGACCGGCTAGAATCCCTGGCCGCAACGAATAATCAGAATCTGGCCGCGACGGCGGCGCAGGTTGAGCAGGCTCGCGCGCTGGTCAAGGTCGCGCGTGCGGATTTTTTCCCGCAGCTTTCGGCCCAACCCAGCTACGTCCGCCAGGGCACGAGCTTTAACGCGCCTCAAAACGGCAAAGCTGCCGGCGCAGCCTACACCTACAACACGTTTATGGCACCGCTGGATTTGAACTGGGAACTCGATTTGTGGGGCCGCGTGCGCCGGGAAAGCGAAAGCGCGCAGGCGCATTTTATGGCGGTGGCCGATGATTTCGCCTCGGCCAAACTTTTGCTTCAGGCGGAAGTAGCCAGCGACTATTTCATGCTGCGCGCGCTCGAAGCGGAACACGCACTGGTGGCGGACACAATCACGACTTATCGCCGCTCGCTGGAGCTGACGCAAAACCGGCGTCAGGGCGGCATCGCCTCCGATCTGGATGTGGCGCAGGCGGAAACTCAGCTGCGCGTGGCCGAGGCGGAATTGCCCGCGCTGGAGTTGCAGCAGGAAACTTTGCTGCACGCGCTCGCCACGCTTTGCGGCCAGCCGGCCACCGGTTTTCAGCTTGCGCCCGATAATTTAATGACGAACGCGATTCCAAACCTGCCGGTGAGTTTGCCGAGCGAATTGTTGGAACGCCGGCCGGACATTGCCGCCGCCGAACGCCGGATGAACGCCGCCAACGCCGACGTGGGCGTGGCGAAAAGTGCCTTTTATCCACAAGTCTATTTGAATGGCGGTGCCGGTTACGAGTCTTTGAGCGCGAACAGCCTGTTTGACTGGCCCAGCCGGGTGTGGGCGCTGGGTCCGTCCGTCAATTTCCCGCTGTTCACTGGCGGACGAAATCGCGCACAACTGGCGGCGGCGCGGGCGGCGTATGACGGAACCGTGGCGAATTATCGTGAGACCGTGCTGACCGCTTTTCAAGAAGTGGAGGACCAACTCTCGGCGCAACGCCTGCTGGCCGCGCAGTTCGATGCTCAGAGCGCCGCCGTCGCGGCCGCCCAGCACACGCTGGATATCTCGAACAATCGTTATCAGGCCGGGTTAGACACCTATCTGGATGTGGCTACGGCCCAGAGTGTCACGCTGTCAAACGAGCGCACCGTCGTCCAATTGGCTGGCCAACGGCTTGTGGCGGAAGTGGCTTTGATAAAAGCCTTGGGTGGCGGTTGGCAGCCTTTAGGTGTCGGAAAAACTTCCCAAGATCAGGATTCACAACAAGCTGTAGTTCGGCTCAAGCCATAAACATTACTCAGTCATCAAAACGCGTAAAATGCTGGTTGTGCTGATTGACCAGCGGAAGACGCTGGCGCCGGTGGCGAACAACAATTGGCCGGAGAACCGGTTTTCCGGCCGCTGGTCAGATTGATCGCGTGCCCCGGTCTCTCACGGAAGACAAATGGGGCCAGCCGGTGAAATCAGATTCGCTGAAGTTTCCGCAGCCGGCATCACTCCTCGGTTTTAATTTCCAACAGCAACTTGGCAATCCCCCGGTAACTTTCATGAATGTAGCAGGTTTGCTAGCGCAGCCGCTCGGCTCGTAATTGGTTTCGGTCTTGATGTCGTGCTTGTTGTTCCAGAGGCCGGCGGTCAGTTCAATCAACAGTTTCGCGCCGAAGCGTTCCTAAACCGAAGGCTTCGGGTCGCAAGTCCAGTCGGCAAAACCTGTCGCACCGGCAATCATCGCCCTGCAATTTGCGCCGAACTCATGGCGGCGTCAGGCTCTGCGGAACGAGGAATCGGATCCTTCCACAATTTGCCACGGCTACCGGCTTGGGCTACATTTCAACATGAAGATAAAATACCTGTGGCCGCTGGCGGGACTCCTGTTGACCGGGTGCGTCACGCGCACTTACACGGTCACTGCGCCGCCGCCGGGACCGACTTTGGCGGAAGTTCAATCCATGGTGCAGGCGCATGTCAGCGATGCGGTCATTGTGAGCCAGATCCAAAACTCCAGCGCGCGCTATGCTTTGACGTCCGACCAAATCATCGCCTTAAAAAACGCCGGGGTCAGTGACACCGTCCTCAACGCCATGATCAACACCGCCAGCAAGCCGCCGGCTCAAGCTACTACTGCGGTAAGCCAAAGCAGCTATGTTTACCCGTATGTGTATGTCAATCCTTGGCCATGGGGTTGGTGGGGATATGGACCTTATTACTACGGGGGCTATTACCATGGCGGCTATTATTACGGTGGTGGGTATCATGGCGGCGGGTATCACAATTGGCATTGAGATTAACGGGAATCGGTCTGGTGAACGGCCCAAAACCTACTGTCCATACGCCCGGTTTGTTTGTTAGGTTTCGCCAAGAGGGTTTGCCAGCCACCGGGCATGGGTTATACTCGCTGGCTCCGAAATGAAGGATGCCCGCGTTGACGAGATTCGAAAGCTCCTGCCTCAAGCCATGCTGCCCGACTGGGTGCATCTGGGGGGGCGGATGGTTCGGCTTTTGCGCGACCGGCTCCATCCGCAGCAGCACGACGCGGTCTTGAACCGGCTGCTCGCCCAAGCGCGCGCTTCGGTCGCGCTGCGGGAGGAACGGCGGCTCAACGTTCCGAAATTAAATTATCCGCCGGACCTGCCCATCACCGCGCGCAAGGATGATATTGTCGCCGCCATCCGCGAGCATCAGGTGGTCATCATCGCGGGCGAAACGGGTTCGGGCAAGACCACGCAGATTCCCAAGATGTGCCTGGAAGCCGGGCAGGGGATCGAGGCGAAAATTGGCTGCACGCAGCCACGGCGCGTGGCGGCGGTGTCCATCTCGCGGCGCATCGCGGAAGAACTGGCGGTGACGTGGGGCCGCGAGGTCGGCTGCACGATTCGTTTTGACGACCGCAGCAGCGCGCAGACTTACATCAAGCTGATGACGGATGGCATCCTGCTGGCCGAGACGCAAGGCGATCCGCTGCTGTCGGAATACAACTGCATCATCATTGACGAGGCGCATGAGCGCAGCTTGAACATTGATTTTCTGCTGGGCTACTTGAAGACGCTGCTCGCCAAGCGGAATGATCTCAAGCTCATCATCACTTCGGCCACGATTGACACGACGACTTTTTCCAAGGCCTTCAACGATGCGCCGATCATCGAAGTTTCCGGTCGGCTTTATCCGGTGGAAGTGATTTATGTGCCGTTCGACGCGGACTCGGAGGAACGCGGCGACATCACCTATGTGGACGCTGCCGTGCGCGCGGCGGAAACCGCGCTTTGCGAACCGGGCAACGGCGACATCCTGATTTTCATGCCCGGCGAACGCGACATCCGCGAGACGTGCGATTTGCTGGACGGCCGCTTCGGACGCGAGGCGGAAATCATTCCGCTCTTCGGCTTGTTGAGCGCGGCGGATCAGCAACGCGTCTTCGCGCCGTGCGCGCACCGGAAGATTGTAGTCGCCACGAACATCGCGGAAACGTCGCTGACCATTCCCGGCATCCGCTACGTCATTGATTCCGGGCTGGCGCGCATGAGCCGCTACAATCCGCGCACGCGCACCAAGCGGTTGCCGGTCGAGGCCATTTCGCAGAGTAGCGCCAACCAGCGCAAAGGCCGCAGCGGCCGGGTGCAGGACGGCGTGTGCATCCGGCTGTATAGCGAAGAAGATTTCGCGGAGCGCCCGCAATACACCCAACCGGAAATCCAGCGCGCGAATCTGGCTGAAGTCATTTTGCGGATGAAGGCGTATCGGCTCGGCGATATCGAGACGTTTCCGTTCGTGAATCCGCCGCCGCCGGCGGCAATTCAAGGCGGCTATTTGCTGTTGCAGGAACTCGGCGCGCTGGATGAAAAGCGCGAACTCACGCAGCTTGGCCACGATCTCTCGCGCCTGCCGATTGACCCGACGCTGGGGCGGATGCTGCTGCAATCGCAGCACGAACACGCCACGCGCGAACTGCTCATCATCGCCGCCGGCTTGAGCATTCAAGACCCGCGCGAACGTCCGCTCGACCGCAAGGAGGCCGCCGCCGCCGCGCACAAACGCTTCACCGATCCGGCGTCGGATTTTCTTTCGCTGCTAAAAATCTGGGACGCCGTCCACGACCAGTGGGAGCGGCTGCGCTCGCAAGGCCAGCGGCGGAAATTCTGCAAGGCAAACTTTCTCTCCTACCTGCGCATGCGCGAGTGGCAGGATTTGCACGCGCAACTGCACGTGGCGCTCGAGGATTTGAGCCGCTTCAAATTGAACGAGAGCAACGCGGATTATGCGGCCATCCACCGCTCGATTCTCACCGGCCTGCTCGGCCACGTCGCGCTGCGCAAGGAGCGCAACCAGTATCAGGGCACCGGCAACCGAATGCTCGCGCTGTTCCCCGGCTCGGCGCTTTACGACCGCAACGAGCGTCAGCCGAAACCCGCTGCGCGTAATGCGAACCAGTCTTCTCAAAAGCCCGCGTCCACGCAGCAACCGCCGTGGGTTGTGGCCGGCGAAATCGTCGAGACGTCGCAGCTTTTTGCGCGCACGGTGGCGGGCATTGACCCGCTGTGGATCGTCCAGCTCGCGCCGCATCTGTGCAAAACCACATACCAGAATCCGCACTGGAGCGTCGCGGCGGGCAATGTGCTGGTCGAGGAACGCACCACGCTCTACGGCCTGGAAGTGCGCAAGGTGAAAGTCTCGCACGGCAACATCAATCCGCCGGAGGCCACGGATATTTTCATCCGCGCCGCGCTCGTTGAAGATGACTTGCTGCCGACCCGCCGCAAAGTCACAGACGATGAAGGTGACGAGGACGACACGCGCATTTTGCGTTCTACCAACCAGCCGCCGCCTTTACCGCCGCAGTATGCGTTCCTCGAACATAACCGCCAGGTGCGCCAGAAAATCGAGACGTGGCAGACGCGGGTGCGCCGTCATGACCTCGGCAATCTGGATGAAAAACTATTTGAGTTTTACGCGCAGCGAATTCAGAACGTCTCGTCGGTGCACGACCTGAACCGGCTCATCCGCGACGCCGGCGGGCCGGATTTTCTCTGCGCAACGGAAGCGGACCTGACCGGCGGCGCGGCTTTGGATTTCGACAGCGACGCGTTTCCCGATGCCGTGCCGCTGGGCGGCCAGCCGGTGGCGGTGGCTTACGCCTATTCGCCCGGCGAAGAACATGATGGTGCCACCGTGAATCTCGGCTTTGGTCTGGCGCAAACCGTTTCGCAGTCGTGCGTGGAATGGTCGGTGCCCGGACTGCGCGAGGGACTGGTGAACGAACTGTTGCGCGCGCTGCCCAAGGGCATCCGCCGCGAACTGCAGCCGTTCCCGCCCAAGGTTGCGGAAATCGTCAGCGAACTCCAGGCCACCGGCGAATCGTTGCAGGCGGATCTCGCGCGGTTCATCCGCCAGCGCTACGGCGTGGCCATCCCGCTGGACGCGTGGCCCACCGGCGCGATTCCCGCGCACCTGCGGCCGCGCATCGAAGTCCTTGGCAACGACCAGAAAACCCTCGGCACCAGCCGCGACCTCGGCGTGCTCCGGCAAAAGCTGGAACAGGTGCAGGCCAAGCCCGCGCCGGACGACTCCGCCTGGTCGCGCGTCGCGCAGCAATGGGAACGCACCGGCATCACCACTTGGAATTTCGGCCCCTTGCCCGCGCGCATCACCGTCAGCGAAACCGGCCCGGTGCCCACCTATGCGTGGCCCGGCTTGTTGGCCGAAAAAGTGGCAGTGAGCCTGCGCCTGTTCCGCACGGAAGCGTTGGCGCGGCAGGCGACGCTGGGCGGCATTCAAAAACTCGTGGAGCTGGCGTTGGCCAAGGATTTCGCGTGGCTGCACCGGGATTTGCGGGAGCTGAACCGCTTTGACGCGCTGGCGGCCAACTTCTGTCCGGTGGCGGAATTGCAAGAGACGGCCTTTGAAAACCTGAAGCGCCACGTGCTGCCGACGGAAGTTTTTCCGGTATTGAACGAGGATAACTTTCAAGCCGCCGTGCAACAAACCCGCCTGGCGATTCCCGGTCTTGCCATGAAACTGGTGGATCAGGTCGGCGTCATCCTTCGGGCGCGGCATGAACTTCTGTTGCGCGGCGGGCCGACGCCTTTGCCGACGACGAAGACCAAGACCCTTGCCGATTTGAGCCATTTAAACCTCGTCCCGCGCGCGGCCGCCAAGCCGGCGGACATTTGGGCGGAGGAACTGGACACCCTGCTTCCGCGCACTTTTCTGGCCGAGATACCCTTTGCGCGGCTCGAGCACGTTCCGCGCTATCTCAAGGCGCTCGCCACGCGCCGGGAACGGGCGAAGTTGAATCCGGTGAAAGACCAGGAGCGCGCCCAGCTCATCGCGCCCTACCTCGCCAAGCTGAAAGCTCTCCGTGACCAGACGACGAAATCCGCCGACGTGCGGCAGTTGGTGGAAGAATTTCGCTGGATGGTGGAGGAATACAAAGTCTCGCTGTTCGCGCAGGAACTGGGCACCGCCGTGCCGGTCTCGCCCCAGCGGCTGGATCAACTGCTGCAAACCTCCGGCTTGGTGGCACGCTAGATGCGATTCATAATTTTCATCGGCACCGGGTATGGGCATACTGTCGCCAATGTCTGTTGAACTGACCGAAGCATTGCTCGCCGAGGCCGCCGGCTGGGACGTGATGAAACGCGCCCGCGCCTATCTGGCGCAGGGTCAGGTCGCCAGCTCGTATTGGGCGCCGCCGTTGTTGCGGGGCGTGGTGCAAGGCGATGGGATGACCTTTCGTGGCTCGCTGGTGATCCACAACTCCGTGGACATCGAAAACCTCTGCAACTGTCGCGAGGCGCGTGAATGGGGCAAAATCTGCGCCCACGGCGTCGCGGTCGGGCTGCATTGGTTGAAGGCGCAGAAGCCGGAAGCGATTCAGTCGCCCGCGCGGCCGGCTACTGCTCTGCCAGCCAGAAAAAACCCGACGCTGTTGCGCGCGGCGGACGGTGAACCGGCTGAATTATTCATCATTCTGCCGCCAAACTTTGATCAGGCGCTGACTCGCGGCAAGGTGATGCTGGTGCTGGAGGCGAAATGGGGTGGCGGACGTTGTCCGCTCAATGCACTGCCGAAAGGACGCACCTTCGCCTTTTCACCACCAGACGACGCCATCATCGAACAGCTTGAAATCTTGACGAATGGCGAGACGCCCGCACTGCTGCAACTGGAGACGAAAGATTTCGCCGTGCTCATCCCGCTGCTGGTGGATCACGAAAACATCACGCTGGGAAAAGCCAGCGCGGTCACAGTCACAAAGAAGCTGCTGAAGCTACCACTCCGCGCCACGCTGGAGGCGAACGGGGAAATTGTTTTGGCGCTGAAAGACAAACCGGCGGCGCTGGCGACGGCAGGCGACTGGGTCTGGCAAAATAATTCATTGCAGCCGCTGGGCCTGCCGGCGGAGCTGAAAGAGATTTTCCGCGCGCCCGTGCGTGTGACGCGCGCACAGGTTCCGCAGTTCCTGAGCCGGCGCTGGCCGCAGTTGGCGGCGGCGGGCGGACTGGAGGCGAATTTCAAGCTGGAAGATTTCTCGCTCGCGCCGCAGGCCCCGCGCTTTCTGCTGGCGCTCAAGGGCGGGCTCACGCAGTTGAGCGCCCTGCTGCAATGCGCCTACGGCGCGCGCATCATGACCGTCGGCGTGACGGCAGCCGATGAAAATATCTGGCTGCCGGACCCGGAAGTGCCGACGCGCTATTCGACGCGCGACTTCGCGGCCGAGGGCGCGGCGCTGGGCCGGTTGCAACGCAGCGGCTTTGCCAGTCCCGATACCAACGGGAGATTGCAACTGGCCGGACAGAATACCGTCTTAAATTTTCTCGCGCGGGAATTTCCAAAACTCCAGCGCGAATGGAATGTGACGTTGGACGAGCAGTTGGAAAACCGCACGCTGAAAAACCTTGAGCGCGTGGAGCCGCAGTTTCAAATCACGTCGTCCGGCGTGCAATGGTTTGATCTCGGCGTCGTGTTCGCAACCAACGCCGGCGAGACTTTTTCAGCGGCGGACATCCAGCGGCTGATTTTGTCCGGGAAGAACCACACGCGGTTGAAGAACGGCAAGCTGGCGGTGATTGACACCGGCGCGGTGGAGGAGTTGCAGGAAGTCCTGCTCGACTGCGCGCCGCAACAAAATGCGGCGGGCTACCGCATCAATAGCCAGCAGGCGGGTTTTCTCGAAGCCACGCTGCGGCAGCACGCCGATTGGAAAGTCCAGGCTCCCGCCGCCTGGCGCGAGCGGGCGGCGAAGCAAAGCGGTGAGGCGAAACTGGAATGTCCGCCGCTCGGCAACCTGGAGCCGGTGCTGCGGCCTTACCAAAAACAAGGCGTGGCGTGGCTGCACTTTTTGCGCGCCAACGGCTTTGGCGGCATACTCGCGGACGAAATGGGGCTGGGAAAGACGCTGCAAACATTGGCGTTTTTTAGGACATTGCGAACTGCCAACACCAATCCTCCATCCTCCATCCTCCATCCTCATCTGATCGTTTGTCCGACGAGCCTCGTATTCAACTGGCTGGCCGAGGTGAAGAAGTTTACACCGGAATTGAAAATCCTTGCGCTGCACGGGCCGGACCGGCACGCGCGCTTCGACGAAATCGCCGCCAGCGATATTGTGGTCACGAGCTACGCGCTGATCCGCCGCGACGCGGAGAAATATCGCGGGCTGGAATTCGACACCGTGGTGCTCGACGAGGCGCAGCACATCAAGAACCGCCAGACGCAAAACGCGCAGGCGGTGAAGGCGGTGCGCGCGAAGCACCGGTTGGTGCTGACGGGCACTCCGCTGGAAAATTCCGTTTTGGATTTGTGGTCCATCTTCGACTTTCTCATGCCAGGCTATCTTGGCACAGCGAAAGATTTCCGCGAGCGTTACGAACTGCCCATCGCCAAGGAGAAAAATGCGGAGGCGCAAGCGCGGCTGGCCCGGCGGCTGCGGCCGTTCATGCTGCGCCGTTTGAAGCGTGATGTCGCCGCGGATTTGCCAGCGAAGCTGGAACAGGTTTCGTTCTGCGAATTGACGCCGGACCAGCGGGGCGTTTATCAGCAGGTCATCGAGGCCAGCCGCAAGGAAGTATTGGAGGCCGTCGGCGCGCAGGGCATCGCCAAGAGCCGGATGGTGGTGCTGACCGCGCTGCTGCGGCTGCGGCAGGTGTGCTGCGATTTGCGCCTGTTGAAACTGGACAACGTGAAGCCGGCAACTGCGTCCGGCAAGCTGGACTTGTTCGGCGAACTGCTGGAGGAAGTCATTGACGGCGGCCATCGCGTGCTGGTGTTCAGCCAGTTCGTCGGGATGCTGACCTTGTTGAAGGAGCGGCTGGCGGCGGAGAAAATTGAGTTTTGCTATCTCGACGGTTCCACAACGGATCGCGGCGCGGTGGTGGAGGAATTTCAAACCAATGCGGCGATTCCCGTGTTCCTCATCAGCCTGAAAGCCGGCGGCGTGGGCCTGAACCTGACGGGCGCGGATACGGTGATTCATTTTGATCCCTGGTGGAATCCGGCGGTGGAAGATCAGGCGACGGATCGCGCCCACCGGATCGGGCAGACCAAGGTCGTGACCAGCTACAAACTCATCACCCGTGACACGGTGGAGGAAAAAATCCTGCTTCTGCAAAACCGCAAGCGGGAGATCATTCAGGCCACCATCAGCGGCGAGGAGGAATTTGCCGCATCGCTTAACTGGGAAGAAATCCAGGAACTTCTGGCCTGAACCATGATAGCTGACCGCGTGGCCCGGTCTCCAACGGGAGACAAATGGTGCCAATAAAATGAGCGGATACGTTTTTTAAATCTGCGCCCACTCTCGTCGCTCAACCGCGACGGATTTCCGAACCTTGGAACCGGATTTCAACCCGAAACACTTTCTTGGTTCGGCAAGTTACATTGCCGGTCGTAAGCTCAATGTGATCCGGGATTTCAATCCGGTGGATGTCCACGCCGGCGTGATAACCGCGTTCCGAAAACACATCAATCAACATGGCCAGCGCGAGCGGGTCATCCAACAGCTTGTCTTCCGTGTTAATATGCGCCGTGCCGGAAATGGCATGGCGCAGGACAATCGGCAGAATCTTCTCCTCGATGAACGCGACGACGCCGGCGAACAGCGCGCTGTGCTCCAGTTCGTAGCTGTCGAGCCGCTTCACCAGTTCCTGCCGGGCGTGGATGATGATCTGGCTGGCCACGGGCACGCCCCGGAGCCGGTCCACCGTGCGCGAGTCGAGTTCCAGCGTGCTCTGGTATTCCAGTTCGTGCAGGATGTTTTCCTCCACTTCCGCGACCGGGCCCTGGGCGTTAATGAAGTGATAATGGAAAATCTCCTTCAACGATTGCAGGGCTTCCCACGTTTGTTCCTTGAAAACGCGGTAGCGCCGGCGGGCCAGCGATTCATCGTGGTCGGTCGGCCGGTCTTCCGGCAGCGGGCTGTCGGCGGTGCGCGAGGCCAGTTCCATGAGCGCCTTGGTTTCGCGCCCGCGCTTGAGCTGGCGGGCGACGGATTCCTTCTCGTCCACGAAGAGCACCATGATGTGGATGGTCGGCTGGCGAAAATGAATGCTCAACGGCGTGTTGTAAAATTCGCGGCGCAGCGCGTGCATCTTGTCCACCAGCAGCTTCAGGCATTCGACCTGGACATGGGTGCGCGGGAAACCGTCCAGAATGACGCCGTCATGATATTCCGCGCGCAGCAATTCCCGC